>Ga0179593_1335150_pt1 | contig 19834 bp, 23 predicted proteins | sample CZODoug2_1_08_16_FD_185931 | JGI IMG/M metagenome (GOLD analysis project Ga0179593, IMG submission 185931) | Vadose zone soil fungal communities from Angelo Coast Range Reserve, California, USA - CZODoug2_1_08_16fungal (PacBio error correction) | ecosystem: Environmental > Terrestrial > Soil >...
GTGGGAAATGAAACAAACTAATGCAAGATTCGAAGATGGGCTGTCGACGCGATACCCCACTAACTGTTATCGGTTGACAGAAACGTCAGAAAAAGGTTGGAGGGCGGTTGGGTCTTGTCACAAACGACGTTGTGCCAAATTGCCGGAAAATGTTCCCAGTGTAAGGAAGGTTGAACAAAACTACACAGAGTGGTCTGCAACTAAAACTGGAGGTACAACTCGATTCAGGGGGGGTTCGAACAATGGCTGGAAAAGCAAGTGGACGGGTGTTAACGTGTAATACCTGGGAGGGGAGGGAAACTATGGCACAGTTTGAAAAAACGAATACTCAGGGATTCAATAAGTCGAGAAAGTAGACTTGGCTGCGGAAATAACGGCCTGGCCAACCCGAAGGGAGGAGCTGAGTGAGCGGGCCCCTCACTCCTTGTTATCACACCGGTCCAGCGGCGATGACTGATCAAATGACAGGTGGGGACTTCACTTACCGGGAGACATGGAAATAATGGGGAAATTGGAAAAGCGGGGGAGTAACTGCCAAAGAAAAAGGAAAAAGGCGTCTTTCTCACCACACAGCGGACAGAAGAAGTGGATCAATTAGAAGGGACACAGGGAGACACTCAAATCAAAGATTGTACCCAGCGCTGAACAATAGGGAACGCAACCCTTGAAAGGCGCATCAACGCAATCAAACCCACCCGAGAAACCACCCAACAAATCAAACATTGGGATGGGTATCTCTAGGAAAAATGACTTTGAGGAAAAAGGCACGGTGCTGGGGACGAAATGCCCGCCAATAGGGGGGGGGGCTGGGATTTATCGGGTTACACCACGTACCCCAAAACTTCCCCAAAAAACCCCACCCACCCCAAAAAAACAACACACAAACACAACAAAAAACAAACCCAAAACCAAACCCCCACCAACCCCCAAGTATTTCACTGGAACAGACATGCATAGAACAGTGTTTGGGGTTCAAAAAGAACAAAGTCCCATTCATGGTGTGGGACCCTGTCCAGAGACACAAATTGTGGTAGAGGGTTCATCATTACACTTGTTAAAAATTGTCCGGCGGGGGGGAAATGGAGTTAATCGTTCAACAGTGACGATAAAATGCAGGTCGTGTCAGAAATTATGAAGCTGCTTGAAGGAACGACCAAGAGGGGCTCCTTCAACGGTGGTGCCAAGGGTCACTGGGTGACACAAAGAGTTTTAAGAAAGGTTAATCCAGACAAAGATATGCGCAGTTGGAGGTCAGCAGAACAAGGGGGTGGGGGGGTGAATGGGGGGGGAGGGGGTGAAGCATGCATCTCTTGCTTTTTGTTGGAGGTCAAGGGATGCTGAACTCCACACGCCAATTACGGGAGCTACCAAACTGGGGGGAGGAGAAAAGTTTGCCCACAGACTACAGCCTTAAGGCAAAGGTCTGGGGGAAACAGCATTGGAAATGAAACGGCATAACGGTTTTGACAGTTGTGGGGAGGGAAAAAGAAAAAATGAATGGTCGGTCAACGAACGGAACAAGAGGGGGACAGCTCGGGGGAGTTTGGTCAAACATTACGGGGGTTGGGGGGCCGAAAGGGGGGCGGGGTGAAAAGTGGCAGGACAGGGAGGTCAGGGAAATAAGTGAAGAGGTCCAGTGGACAGTAATAAGACAAGAAGAAACTGGGGTTGCGAGGGGCGGATCCGAGACACAACAAAAGATGGGGGACGAGGAAAAAAACGCCATATCTTAAACTCACGTTCGAGAGGGATGAAACGGACGAGGGAAGTAGTGCGTAATTACCTGACCAAAGGCAAAAAGAAACACCCGCCCGAAAAGCGGAGGGGAAAAAAAAAAAAGGAGGTTGAGATCCAAAGGGACAAAACCCCTTCAGAGGAAACCGAGTTCGTTAACGCATTCAGGATGTAGAATGGGCGAAAAAATGGTCAAAAGGGGAGGGGAGGGGGACAGTGGGGAAATGATTTGTAAAACAGGACAAGGGGGAAGTGAAGCTTGAGGGGGGCGTGAGTAATCATTGGTGGGTGTGGGAGATCCGTACGGGACGTTGTCTTAAGAATCAATTGATAAACGAAGCTATTCAAAAGACCACAAAGAAACTGAAACCATCACCCAAAAAATTGTATGTGCGTGAACTCCCCTTGGGATATATGTTTGAGATTTAAAGGAGGTGGGAGAACACTCGGGTGCGTCACAGTGGAAGGGGGCCCTAAAAGGGGAAGGGGTATCTTTGGGGGAAGGGATAGCCTAAATAAAAGGGGGGAGCTATAATTGAGGAGCCGCAAGGGGGGGGGGGCCACTCTTGGTGTCAACGGTTACAGGACAAACTGACAAAGAAATTTCAAAGGGCGGATGAAGATGTACAAAAGAAGGATGGACTCCAACAAACTGCGGCGTTGTGTGGGGGGAATACCGGACCTGCTCAGAGTTGCCATTAATCCGCGGGGGGAACGACCACCAAAAAAGCGCAGTTCGGAAAAGGAACCGACGAAAGGTCAATACCCAAGGATGGATTTGGATGAAACCGGGGGAAACCCTTTTTTGATTCGAAAGGACAGGTCAAAGTCTGCGGGGGGCACAAAGGAAAAGGTGGAAAACCCAAGGGTGCAGGTTCGATTTTGGTGGGGGGGTAAAAGGTTCTCTTGATAAATGAAAGAATATACGTGGAGCCTAATCCTCTGGTGAGTGTTATAAAGGGTCTGAAAAACCCTTGGTGGGGGACACACCCTCGTTTTCCACTTCCGACTGAAAGAAAGGGAGGTGATGTATTAAAAACAGGGTCACGTCCACCAAGGGGGGAAAAAAACGCACGATCAAATGGCCACCGGAAGTCCACACTTGTAATAGAAGTAGGTTTCGAATTAGGACAGGGACAGGGGGATGTGGGGTAGTGCTCCGAATCAGGGAATAAATTGACCAAAAAAAAAATGGGTTGGAAAAACAACGGTAAATGTCACCCAACTGGGCAAATAGGCCGGGGGGTACCGCTGGTGCACCCAAGGGCCTGGTTGGGGGGACTTGGGGAAACAATGGAGTTAGTCGAAATGTTGGGACCAGAACGGGGTGGGATGTTGGGCGGCAGCTCAACCGACTGATGAACAAAAGGAAGGAATACATTGCTATCCACGAAGGGGGGGCACTAAAGACAGAAAAAAATCAAATTGCCTCGAACAAGTCTGAGTGCGTACAAAAGCAGGGGGAAAAAAGCAAGAGAGAGATGCGCAGAGTGCGAAATAGCCTATGAAATAGAGGAAGCTACCGCTCACATTCAAAAAGCAAAAGCCAAAGGGAGAAAAACATATAAGCCAAGAGAAGGGGTCTGACCTCATAGACGGGGGGGGGGGCTTGAGCGGGTTCCGTTGAAGAAAATGCGGAAGAAGATGCGCAAAAGGTCATCCCCCACAACGCGCGAAAAGCAAGTGTCAGTTCATGGGCACGCGAGGGAGGTGAGAAGAGCTCACAAAAGGGCGGGAAAAGGTCTGGATAAAAGAGCAAAACAAGTAAAAATAAAAAGCACAATTAGTCGACCAGTCGTGGGAGGCGTGGATCCTCTGGAAAGACCACACGCCACCCAATATTCCAAATCCGCTAGAATACAAACTCCTGCGTTCTCTGCAAAACAACCGCCACTACACCCACAGATAAGAGAGAAACGTAAACCTCGCCCTTAACTAGATTCAGATAAACGAGGAAAACGGTCGAGACAACAGTGCTCTTTGGCGGGAGGCGGGACGCCGCCCCAACGTATACGACTGGGGGGGAAGGCTCGTGAAGCCTAGTAAAATTCTGATGGAAGGCCACTCAGGTTCCGGTCACGGGGGGGGACGGGAGAGGCTCCGAGCGAGCAGGGAGTCTTTGACCATGGGGGAGGGGCCAATACACGGAGACAATTAGCCGCGATCATGACCGGAGCCCCCAAGTCCTACCGGCCCAGAAAGAGAGGGGGACGGAGAAAAAGTTCTGACATACAATGGAGGGAAAAACAGAGTTAGGAAGCAGATAACAGGAGGCTAAAAAGCCTGAAAAAACACACCTCGCGGGGAGGTAGGAGCCTGGCGAGTGTGAAAAAGAGGATCGGGGCTCAGCCAAGAAACGACTCCCCGCGGAAGGAGGACTTAGGATTGCTGCGGAGCTCGAGGGATCGACACCAGTGTCAGCAGGTAAATTTGGAAATGATTAAAAGGGAGCGAAAAAGTCTCGTCACTCTCGGGGAACAAAGGGGAAGGAGCGAAAATTAACAGTCAGGCACGTTAAACTGGAGCGGGGCAGCAAGAAGACTACTAAATAGGGCAGCGGAGCGCAGAAACAATTGGTGGTGGTACGGTATCAACGCCACGGACACCCCACCTGTAGGGGTATAGTGGTTTCGTTCGGACCGCTATGGGTGGGGCAGCAACGGAGAATGGCAGGTTCCGGTGTGTCACTCCCAAGATCCCCAAGCGATCGCGCAGAGGGAAGGGGGAGGAGGGGACGCTGAGTGTCATGATCGCTTCCGGTGTGCTAGGGCAATCACAAAGCGACCTGGGCGCACAGTGGAAACGGCGGGAATGGTGCGAGACACTCGGACCGCAAGTTCTTATCGAAGGTTCGGTGTGTTCAGGAATTCCTCTACGTTGTGTCGGAGGAAGGTGGAATAACTACACCATTCGAACAACGCCGACGCGGGGGAAGCGGACAAAGCAGCGAAAACATCTAACGCCACGAAAAAGGAAGGTGAAGACACACACATCGGAGCAGATACTGATTGAGCTACCCAAGGGCTGAAGGGGAAAATCAGAAAGCCTCTAATGCAAAGAAGCCATAGGGGGGGAAAGGGGTAAGGGCTGTGCAAAGAGCCCACATTGCAACGTTCCCTATGTCGGGAAAGGGGGAAGAGACTTTGAGGTGCAGCAAAGAAACGACACCTATTTGGATTCCCAGAGAAGACAAATAAGACGATTGAGACGCGAATACCTATCCGAAGGAAGGCGGAACAACCGGAAAAGGATCCATAGAGAAGGCTGCAGCAGGGCAAAGGGCGAGGCCTCGATAAGATGCCGACGGAAAAGCAAAACCAAGAGATGCCAAGTGGAAACAGCCAGAAAATGCAGGCAGGGGGGATCAGGCCAAAAAGTCTCTATGAAGTTTGAAGACGGGTGAAGCACCTGGCAAAAACGGAAAAGAAGGGAAAACGGATTATGGCCAGAAATGGATAGGGGGTGGTCTTGACCCGCCCCTAGAAAGGGGACCCCGCTAAAGCGTCAAAGGGGTACGAAGAGGTGGGAAGGGTCCAATTTTACGAAAACGCAGCCCTTCCGACGGCGAAAAACAAGTCTTCAATTAAGGACAGGGGCAGCGGAAATGGGCGAGAGAAAGACACGGAGATTCGGAAACTAAATCTCCCAAACGACTAGGTAAGGGAGCGGATGCTCCAGAGCACACGCTTCAAAGAAAAGGAGAGGGGATGCGCCTCTGACTATCGCGAACCAAAAATGAGGGATAAGCTGGTTCTTCACAGAACGACCGACGACTAACCAAGAAAAGAAAGGAACAGTCGAGGGAGATGGAGGATCATTGCGCGTGCGTTCGATAAGGCCACATCTCGCGAAACGGATTGCAGGGGGTAAAAAAAGAGGAAAACGTCGCAAAAAGGTACGGCAAGGGAGCGCCAGAGGGGGCGGCTAGGCGAGAGAAAAGGGGAACGCCTCACGGGGAAGCCATAGATGTATCACTAGATCCGAGCACGGAGCGGGGCGGGGCCGAGCGTCACTTCTGAGTGCAAAAAAAGGTCGCCAAGGGGTAGCCCCTGCCGACGCTTTCTGTCTTTGGAAGAAGGAAAAAATGCAAGGCCTCTGCCCAGGAAGCACAGGAGAGCTACTGAACAAAACTTTAATAGTGGGAAAGAGGACATTACGATTGATGCATGCGAGTACCGTGGGGAAAAGAGACGCCGAGCAAAAAAAGGCAAGGCGCCTTCAAATATAAGAAAGCAGCATGGGACTGTCCACGCGGATCGTGTGTCGAAAGGAAACGGTTGTGGCCTTCTTCGGGAGCCAAGGACAAAGTGAGGAAAGGGTAGAAGAGGCGGGCTGTGGGGCACGGGGAACCAGCGTCAACAAAAACGGACAGCCACAACACACAGAGCTCCGATGACGACGAACTTGAGGCCAGCAATAAAACAAAAAAAAAAAAATCCACCCAAAACCGTCTCGTGGCGAGGAGGGCGGCGAGCACGCGACACCCATCCGCTGGCGACTACCATGGATTAATGAGAGGAATGGGGGGGGGGGGGGTCAAGACTCGATGGAGGGGGGGTATGGAGTACGTCAACAAGGAGGACCAGAGGCGGCTCGGGTGCGGATGAAAAAAAAAAAAGTACTTGACGCTGGGCGAAGAACGGCAGGACCAAGGGGATGCACAGAACCCGAGAGAAATGCGCGCTCCTACTGGAAAATTGGAAAAAGTGGAATGAGGAGTCGCGGCAAGAGAGTGAGGTGTCACGTCGACCAGACATGAAGATAAAGAATACGATTAACATACATAGAGGGGGGGAAACAGGGGCCAAGAAAAAACAGCCGCTAAAAGAAAAGTGCTTAAAACGCTGAAGGGGAAATAAAAGAAAGATCTCATGGAGGTGAGGTCGTCAGGTGCTTTTGACTACAACAACGCGGAAACAAAAAAACAGCAAAAAACAAATCCTCTATACGGGTCGGGGGAAAATGCAGCTAGGGTTGCACACATAAATCCAGAAAACCAAACTCGAAGGCAGGGACACAAGGGAGACTAAACCACAACGAGGGGTCAAGGAAGGACAGCGTTTGTACGGAGGACGGTTGAAGAACACCTTAAAAAATCGCAAAAGCAGGTGGGACTGCGAGAAGGGCAGCATGCATGAAAGATAGAAAGAAAAAATGAGGCATAGACTCAGGGCTGAAGAAGACTGGAGCCCGTGAAATCAAGCATAGTGCTGATTACCGAAACATAGGGAATAGCGGTGGGCAAAGAGGGGAATGGCATACAAAAGGGTAGCTTAAGTCAGCACAACGGCCTAGTATCGAAGAAATAGAGAATGGGGGGGATTGGGACGAGAATTGCCTTGTAAGGAGCGGAAGGAAAATTCTTCATCCCGAACGAAGCGAGACTCCACGTAACGGTCGACGCGATCTCACTAGCCATCCGGCTATGGCATAAAATCCTCGGGACAGCGAAACTTAAAGGTATCACGAAAATACATGCAAAAGTAAAGCAGGGCGCCGAAAAAAGTACGGGGCCCGTCTGCAACGAGGAGGCAGGGGAAGTTTCTTCATGGACGGTCATATTGAGGAACCGGAAGCGGTACAAAAGATCCAGTAAGCAAACTCGGTGCAATAAACAGAGTGTAGAAGGAATGGGAAGCAATAGAAACAGGCTCAGACCAAAGAAAAGGTCCGAAAGCCACTCACACTCATAAGAGGCATCATGCAGTAGGTAGTTAGTGAGTAATAAACCAGCAAGCCGGCGGGACCTCTTCACAACGTACCAGCAGCGATGACTTTACAAAGGAAACCGACTATCAGAAAAGCAGCACGACAGCTCTGAGAGCTGAGTAAACCAAGAGACGGACGTAAAGGGCAAGGGGTGTCGACTAGAAAAACGAAGGATGACGCCGCTTCTCCGTTCGAGGGAAAAAAAAGAAAATCGAGATTCGGACAACGCCCAAAACTAAAAGAGAATACTGAGACCTCCACACAGAAATCACTCCGATAGAGTAACAATCAGCATCTAAGAGATCACATGAAATCAGCCAGGACAATAGCATGACTGATGTGGCGGGGGGCCGGCGGAGAAACGAAGAACACAGCCTAATAAAGGGGGGGGGATCGTTCTGGCAGGGTTCGATCATGGACTAACGAATAGGAGGATGTTCAGGGGACGAAATATCATAGGTCGTACATCAATCACAAGGCGTCGGACCTTTAATGCGGTGAGGGAGGGGACAACAAACAGGAGAGTTAATGTGAAACACTAAAACATACAGCAAATAGACGAGTGGGCAATAAGAGAATACAGACACTAAACTGTACAGCAAAACATCAGGGATATGAGTAAAATACTAGGAAGAACAGGAAGTGTCCCGGACTACTGTACTGCATATAAGTACCGTCTGAAGCTCTGTTTACAGGAAGCCCTGAAAGACGGCATGGCTCACTATGTCTTAGAAAGGAAAAATACACTACTAAAAAACGCAGCAAAATAACCTAGAATGGCACAAAATCAAAACGTACAAAAATTTCAACTACCTTTGGCTGGTCAATAAATCAAGAAACAAATATCAAGAAGAGATGAAATAAAACTGCTGGAACAGCAAACGGGGGGGGGTAAGGACAATGGAGGTCATTAATAAAAGAAAAGAGTCACTCGGGGGCTCAAGCGACAAAAGGGGTTGAAAAACAAGATACACAGAAGAGTCTAACTAAAGAAGACATTAGTGGAAACGTTCTTTTTCCCGTACTATACAGAGATTTGACGAGTAGACGTGGTAGAAACCAGGAGGAAGAAGTGTTGGGGGAGACCCTAGGGGTAACGCGATGGGGACAGAATGCTGAGCTATACAATCTAAAACACAAAAGACTGTAGGCCACCTGGGCCTTCGGGATGGCCGGCCCGTGCCGTCAGTCTAATCGAAGCCGTGGGCTCGGGTTTTTGCGTGAGAAAAAGAGAAAGTGAAAAGAATGCCTGATCATTCATCAAAGAAGAAAAAGGCAAGGAGAGTCGCCCGCCTACGGAAAAAAAGGGCACTCACAATCCGAAAAACAGAAAAAAAGACGGAACACAGGAAGACTAAAAAGGCGCGAGGGCTACAGGGAGAAAATCGAGTGGGAGGCCATAAACAAATTACTATCCTAAAATGGGTTGAGGGGGGATTTAAACGAAGGGGGGGAGATGGAGGGATTTCAGCAAATGCCTCTGTCTAAAAAGGGGGGAAAGACCGGGGACTAGCACTGCGAGGAGTAAATTAGCGGGTTGGTCAAAGGGGAGAAAATGTAGAGAAAAAAAAAAAAAGGAGGTAGGCACAAATTATGACAAGTGCTTAAAGACCCGAGGCACAGGAAAAAAAAAATGGTTGTTGGGAGGGAAAAAACGTTTCGGCGTGTGCGAGTGAGACTTTTTAGGAAGGGTGGGGGGTGGACAAGAAGGTTAGGTTCAAGATTAGAGACAACAGGAAGAAATGGGACAATTGTTAAGTAAGTTCCAAAAATTCAGCGGAGGTGACTTGACAACTAAAACACAAAAGTGAAAAGAGGATCTTAGAGTTGTGTGGGGAGAAAAGGTGACTTGGGGAAGGGAAACAAAAAAAGTTTGTGGAAATTAAGTAATAACTTTCCAGGGGGGGAGTGATCGGGAAATCGATAGGTGGTTCGCGGGGGACTGAATACGACGGAAAGGGGGGGGGTAACATGGGGTCGGGCTTAGAACAACAATATGATACAAAGGAGGTAGGAGGTGGGTACGGGGCAAAGGAGAGCTGACTTTTGACATGTGGGCGTGTTCAACAAAAAAGAAAATGAAAGGGGGGTGGGGAATCTATTCAAAAAAAAGTAACTAAATTGGGAAATTGGAAAAAAAAAACAAAAAACGAGCCAGCCAGGAGCCGGATTTCCAAAACAAGGGGAACAGGGTGTAAAGCGGCTGGGAGGACAGACAGGGTCACGTTAATCACAGGAAAGTCAAACAATTTACAACAGCAGGGAAGGGAGCAGAGGAAAGTGAAAGCAATGCTAAAAAGAAAAAAAAACCGGAGGAGGGAAAAAATGGCCTGGCCGTAAAGGGGGGGTGTTGACATGGGGTCAACATCGAACATGGGACGCCCCTTCGAGCAAGTACCACAACGATGGGACAAATCAGTACTAACCAAAGCGAGAAAAAACAACATGAAAAAAAGGGCCTTACCAACAATACGGAAATCGGAAATCCGGGCAGAAGAGGAAAGGGTTAAAACCCCCCTGTCCTTAAATGTGGCGCACCCAAAAATGGCAAGACAAGCGACAAATAGGGTTGGTGAATGAAATTTGGGTTGTTACGAGGGGGGGGGGGGGCAGGGCAAGGAGTCTTTATGCCAGCAAAAGTGCCCCAGGACGCCGGGGGTGGGGGAAGGGGAGAACACACCACCCAAAAAAAAAAAAAAAGAGCGGGGGCGGAGTCAAAAAAAAATGGGGGGTGGGGTTTTTATGGCTGTGCGGCAAAACCAGCAAGACATAGATAATAAAAGCGGGGGAAAGGAGTGTAAGCAGGGGGCCGGTGCGAGGGGAAAGGGGTTTTCGGGGCGAAGGTGTAATGCCTGTGAAAAATGCACACATAAAAAACCAAAATGCGGCAGAACACGCAAAAGCAAGTGCATTGAAGGCGTTCATCAAAAGGTGTTACACAAAATAGACAGTTAGTGGCTGTGATTAGTGGCAAAATGTCTGGCTCGGTTAGTAAGGTGGGAAAAATGGTGAAAAAGAAAAAGTTAATAGGCAAGGGTTCAAAGCAAAAAAACAGCTAAGAGAAGGGGGGGAAGGGACAGTCCGACACTAAGGGGTGGGGGTTGGTTAAATGTGAAAGAGGGAAAGGCTCGGGGGGGGAGGGGTGGAGCTAGCAAGGAGGTCGTGAAGGTCCACGGAGGAAGGAAAGGAACGGCGACAGAATAAAAAGTGACGGAAAAAGTAAAAACGACTCCCACTTAAGGAAAAAATGTGGTGGGTCACAGTCGGGTCAAACTGCCACTTCAGAGAGGGTGGGCATGTTGGTGGACTCCCATGAAAATAGGAAACAAACAAAAACGCGTCTCACACAAGGAAACTGCGGCTGGAGGGGGTGATTCAAGAAGACTAGTCAACATTACTGGGGGGGGGGTCGTGCGCTTTTGGAGGGGGGGTGCGTTGAGGAGTCATATTAGGAAAGGGACAGGAAAGGGAGAGTTGGGACAGTTTAAAAGAAGTCCATAACGAATAGGAAAACGGGGGCCGCGAAGGGGCAGAATAATCGGACTGACACAAATGACGGGACAGCGAAACACAAAGAAGAGAGAGGGGGGTAAAAAGATGACGCCAATGAAAGGCATGCCGAAAAAAAACAACAAGTGCGTAAGAGTGGAAAGTGCTGGGTAAAAAACATAAGAACAAGATAGAGGAGGGGGACGACTGGGGGAGTTGACATTTAAGAAAAGGAAGAATGTGCGGTCGGACGGGGGGCCACAAGAAAAAAAAAAACCAATGCATACGCTACGCCTGAACAAGGCGCACCCAAATAAAAAAGAAGGATATGAAATCCAAACGCCGAGGACGGATTGGCTTGGGAAAAAAAAACATTCATCTTATAAGGGGTGTTCTTCAAACTTTCAAACCGGGTGGGGGAAGGCATGGCAGGGTGAGAAATGCTGTTTGAGGGGGGAAAAAAAACAAAGGGAGTCCGGCTTGACCGTCAGGGGTCAAGACATGGGTTATTAAAAATGCGGATGGTCCCAAAGAACTGCTACATAAGAAGGAGGGGGGGGAGGGGCATTCTCGGGGATAGCCAAATACCAAACACCCGAGAAAAAGAAGGCCCAAAAAAAACTGCACAAGCTAAAAACATCTACACACAAAACATCACCAAATCGAACAAGCTGGGACGGAAGGGCCAAAAAACCCATGCACGGAGGTTTGGCTGGAGGGTGGGGGGGGGGGAACTGTGTGAAGGGAAAGGCAGGGCGAGGGGTTGGCTAGGTTGGCACAACGAAAAAAAAAAAATAAAAACAACAAAACACTAACCAAAAAAAAAAACCTGTGGGGGGGGGGTTAGGTTCACCCCCCCCCCATTTATTGGGTCCTGGAAATGCCGGAAAAAATGGTAAGGATAAGTTGTGAAGTAAGAAGCCGATGGAATGACTACAAGTGAACAAAGGAAACTGGGGGGGGGGGGCCAACGCGGGGTCACAGGGGGGGGGGAACAGTGGGCGAGCGAAGTGAACTTGCACCGGGGGCAGGACTGAATCCCACGAAACAGATCATTGGGATGAACACCGGCACACCAATAGGCGAGGGGGTGGTGATCAAAAAACCGAAGGGAAGGTCCACGGCTGGACGTAGACGGTGAGAAGACACCATCCAATGCGCATTTCGTCAAAGGTGACAATGGGAATCTAGTATTCGTACAGACCCAAGGGATATGTCAATGCTTCCAACAATGAGGGGAGGAAGTGGGGGAGATTGCTGTCAAATCGCGCCAACGTGGGGAAAAGCGTGCGGGTCTGTGTGGACCGACAGATGGGGCGATGATGTCAATTATATTGAGACAACTTCACCTTAGCGCTGTGGTGGCAAGGAGAGAGGGGGGGGGGGGGGGGTGTTGCAAGGAATAAACAGCAACAAACCAAGGACACAAAAACAAAGACGTTTAATTCAGAGCTGATCTACTGGGGGAGGAAAATTGAAAAGGGGGGTAGGTTATTTTATGGGGGGGGTATCAAGGAGAGACGCTGGAGGTAACACTTCCAACACACAAATGGAGACAAGCAAGGAGACGTGGGGAAAACCGTTTTAAACCATTAGCAATGGGGGGGCGTGAATGGTATGGGAAGAACAACGAAAGGGAGTCGAGATGGGGGTGCGGGAAAAAAAAAGATTTCCTGGCAAAAAAAAAAAAACGCCCCCGGAAGAAAACCGCATCGGGAAGGTAAATTATCCACCAAAAAAAAATCAAATGTGTGTTAACGAAGACAACACAAAAAGCAAGCACAAGGGGGGCGCCCCCAACGGAAGAAGACAGTGTACATGGAAAAAACCGTTGACAGTTGAAGAACCACTTAAGGGGGGGAATAGTTTTTTGGGGGTACAAGACACAAAAAAGGTGAAAAGAAAATTAACAAAAAAAAAAAGAAAGAAAAAAAAAAAAACAAGGGGACCAAAAAAAGCGGAAGCGGGGGGAAGCAAAAATTGGGTCACAGAAGTTAGTAAGGGAGAAAGAAAAAGAAAGAAAAAGAAGGTAACCCCTCGGTGCTAGGTGTTGGTGGACCAACGACAGACTCTGGAGCGGGTAAGCGGGGCCAAACCCAAACCCCAAAAGGGGTGGGGGGAAAAAAAAACAGTCGACGAGGTTCATTGAACCGGGGTGCTCGCACAGAAACATTTTGGGAGTGTCATCCGCGTCACTCTGGGCCAAAAACGGGGGCCCGTCTTCTCAGGTGGGAGGCACAGTGACAACGCGCTTTGAAGCGAGGAGAAGAGGAGTCTTCTATGCTCCGAAAAACCAGACAAATCAGAAGTTAGGGATCCCGTCTCTCAGGAGAAAGAAAAAAAATCGAAAGAAAAAAACATTAAAAGTAATGAGAGGAACGCAAAAGGGTCTTCTAAACGAGTTGCTGACCTCGTAATCTCAGGGCGGAGCCGCGTGCTTGGACCAGGGCGGCTGTCAGGCGGGGAGATAAACGCCGAAATATGTGCACGAAATCAGTGAAACAAGGACGAAGAGACAGGAAGTTTAAAGAACCAGAGAAACCCCTCTATAGGAGAAGGGGGCTCGTCGGAAGGCCAGTGGACGCCAAAACCCGGAAAAAGTCAGTGGGCCCACCGACAACTCTTCCTGGAAGGGAAACGGCGTAACGACTGAGAACCCCTCTCGTTCGTAATCGGAAGAACGAATCAGACTAAAATATTCAAGTACGCAAAGAGCGACTTTGAAGCGGGGCGCTGTGGGTTCTCCTACAAAGAGGGGGGGGGGGGAGTCTGCCGCAGAGCAGCCGAAGGTAAGAAATGCAGGGACCAAGGATAGGGGGCCGGAGCGGGCAAGGATGGGCCGGCACGGATCCGTCGCGGTAATTAGTGTATGGTCCCTTTTTGAAAAGCAGGAAGAGCCAACTTGCCGGGAGATCGTCGGACAAGGAAGGAAAAATAAACTGGAAATTCCGTCAGGAGGAGAGGCAAAATACGGTCACGTTCCTCAGAAAGCGGGAAGGTAGATCGCAGTCGGAGTTGACGGTCTCGAATTAACTGGGGAAAGAGACAGCTGGGTTCAAAGACGCCAGCCGAAAGACTAGCATGACAAAGTGCGTTTTATGGGGGAATAAGGCAGATCGGCACGCGTGGTCGAATCTCGTCTTAATGAGAGATGTCGCAGAGCGCGCTCGAACTCTGAATTTCGGGGGGGGGCGGCGGAAAAACCGAAGGGTTACATTCCCTGGGAAATGGCGTGGTAACTGGGGGGGGACGCCTCCTGCTGTAGATTATCGTACGAGCTGTAGGGGGGGATTGAGAACTTCTCGGGGGTGAGTTTGCGAGGCGGACCGCGATGTTTTGCTGCGGGGAAACTTACTGCTGAGCCTTCCTTTCAGGGAGAACGGGCGAATCCGCCGTAAAATCTGGATAAAGGGAGGAATCGAGAAAGGGTCTGTGATTGAATTATAGCGTTGGGCCGACGCGGAGGAAGTAAGGTCCGCTGGGCCTCACTATTTGGCCGGAGGCTGCTTCTTGCTCCCATCAAAAAGAAAGAGGGTTGCGATCGGACCTGTTGGGCATGTCCGGGTCGGCAGGGGGTCGATTTTTGAGAGGGGGCCACTACCGACGCTTCCGACAGATGAACCTGGGGTGGGGGAGGGGGGGGGGGGGGGGAAAGAAGGGGACCGTAATCAGGAGACCGGAGGAACAGACCCTGTCAGAAACAAACATACAAAGCCCAAAGAGTGGCAGAGTGGTGTCGCCCGGCTCGGTTGGGCACAATCGATCAAAAAGCGGAAACCGACAAGACGCGGCGCAGTCATGCCATAGGGATGGCCGTGAAAAGCAGCGCCGGAGGGGGGGAGCTGTTCGTGGCACGGGGGGGGGAAAGGGGGCGCAAATGCAACCTCGAAGAGAGGTGGAAAAAGAGGGGAAATATTGTCGGCGGGGGACGTGGTTCGCAGCATCTGAGCAGACAAGGGAAAGCGAAACCTGTCCGGGGAGAAAATCGTGCTAAAATACCGTCTCTCCGAAGGCAAATCAGAGAAGCCTCGAGGGAGAGGCGGGAGTAAGAACACGGGGCTCTGCAAAAATCAAAGTTCTACTCCAATAAAGCACACTCTATTAGCACGGTCAATGACCAAAAAAAAAATGGAGAGGGGGCGTTTCCCGAGGGTGATGAAACCTTCCGGCAGAAATTACACACAAACGAGGAACGTACCTGGTGAACCGGGGGGCTTCAGAAACACTACGAGTTGTTTTCTTGCAGGGGTGAAAAGAAATGCCTCGTAAAAAAAGGGGAAAAAATATTGAAAAGTAAAAAAACAGGGGGATGCGTGTCGCTCCCGGCAGGGTGAAACGACCAGCGGCAGCAAGGAGAGGTCGAAGGCAGTCACTGTCCTTCTGGCTGGAATCAAGAGGAAGGTGCAAAAGAAAATGAGGGAGATGCATAAAAAAGAAGATGGTCCAGCAAAAAAGATGAAATGACGGAGCACGTTACGCGACGATCTAAGCTGTCTCAAGGGAAGAAGACATGTAGAAAAAGCGCCGGGATGGAATAAGACTAGGCGAGGGGGACTTGCCCAGAGAAATATCGGTTCATGATAGGGATTTCCACCAGCTCTGGAAATCGACAAAAAAGGAAACGCAAAACACTTCCCATCCGTTAAAAGCGCAGGATAAAAAGAAGGGGAATTCATGAATCGGGGAGTCAACAGGTGAGGGGGGGGGAAAACCCGGCACACAAGAAGAGGGGTAAATTGACAACGGACGAGAAACTGCAAAAATGCGATACGGGTATGAACCTTACACAACCGGGCTCACGCGGGATGCGCGGGGGGCATAGTTTTGGCGGTTAGAAGGATAATTGGAGCCCTTGGCCTGATGTGCGTTGAGGCAGCGGGGGGGAATCAATCTTCTTAACACAGTAGAGAAGACGTTTCAGGAGCCGGTCGGACGAATGGGTACCGGGGGCCTGCGGGAAGTCTCTTGGCCGAAAGAGCTGAGTCTGGGAGGGGAGGGGATGGCAAAGGGGAGGAGATGGACGATTCGGCGGAGTTTGCGGAGCGGGTGCGATACTAGATCGGCAAGAAGGAGGAGAGGAACATATGAGTACTCTTTCATAAGGGAAGGCAGTAAAGAGTCTACAAGAAAAGCAAGGGATATCGAAAGGGCCGGCGGCGAGAAATTCAAACAGACCACACAGCGGGGCTCACGCTGGCCAAAAAAATCGAGCGAGGAGAAAGGGGGTCTGGAGCGCCTTCGTATGAGAAACGGAACAAAAAGGGTTTTCGAGAAAGGTACAAAATTTCTGGCAAGGAGTTGGAATCATTGATGACAGGGAAATCCATAAGAGACTCCAGGAGCGAGGGAGAGAGATAAACGGAGCTGAAAAAGAATGAAGGAGCGCGATGGCCAGCTCAAACTACCTTAAAGCGTCTGTGAAAAGATAAGGTCTACCGCCTCCTAAAAAAAGATCAGAGTTACAGGGGAAAGAAATAAACGTGGGGTGCGAATTCGTCTAGAGGGTAAAAAATAAAGGCTGTCTTCTTGAGGTGTGCTGGGGGACAAATGGGGGTACACGGGATATCCTCTTACAAGGCCGAAGATCACGGGGCGGTAGGATCTCTAAACGAGCTCAGTAAAAAAAAGGTGGGCGGTACGAAAAGTCTGCGTATATCTTCGAAACGACAACGCCATTGAGGGACCAAAGAAAAGGGGAGCAGAGGCAGTCAAAAGCACTAGATGCGCTCTACAGTGCAGCGTTAGCCGCGGCCGGGAATCAGGTTTTAGTTTTGAAGTTCTTGACTACGACGAGAAGTCACGGTGTATGTATTTTGAAAAACAAAATGGGGACGGGGCCAAGGAAAAACCAGGGTGAAAACCCGGGGGCGGGGGTCCGAAACCGACCAACATAAACTCTGGTTTACCCTTGGAATTACAGAAAAAGGGCAAACCAAAAAAGGGGGGTGAAGAAAGTGCGTTGTGAAAGGTTGGAAACGGGAGTACCGTTAGGGACGCTGGTGTGCGGAAAGGACGACCACGGCAAGGTGCCTGTTCACTATAAACCAAAAAAAAAAAGAATCAGAGGGGGGTCAGGCCGGCTCACTACGAGGAACGGTCTGATTTATTAAAAGGTATGAAGAAGCCCTGGGGTGATTCCGAAAAGGAGAGGCATCCGAATGGAGCGAAGCGGCTGGGTACGTGCGTTGCTGCAGACGAAGAGAATTGGTAATCATGACCTGGGGGTATTAAGAGTTGGAACCGAAGGCTTCTCGCTCGAAACGTATAGAAGGCGTACTTCTGCATATTCAAAAGTCAAACAGTCTGACCCGGAGGGCGGCAATCAACGGACGTGGAGTTACCTAGAAAGACGGAAACCGACTATGAATCAGCAAACCAATCTCCGTACAAATGAGAAAGCACGGACAACACTACGACCAAGCGAAAAAGTCCCTATGGCATGTCCGGCAGCGTGGTCGGGAACACAAGAGATGAAGAGGGTCAAAAAGACGCGGCATACGAAGCTCGTGTCGAAGAAGGGAGTCGGGGAGTAGCATGTGAAACGGGCAAGGGGAATTCGAGTAATGGGACGGACCGAGAAAGAACAGCGGCAGGACGTCGGGGACGGGGCTAAGCGCGGAACTTAGAGAAGAAAAAAAGCGAACAGATCTAATAAGGAAAAAAACGACAGGCCTCAAAGCACTCGCAAATTATGGAGAAAGTCAGAAAGCCCGAAAAAAAAAACCGGGAAGACCATCGGGGCTACGTCGTAGAAAACTCGGTGGCCAGGGGGGCCAATCTATCGGCCTCAACCGGCAAGCGCGGGGGCCATCGGCGAACGCACGGCCGAGGAAAAACCGTAAATCTCGATCCGTAGCGCACGCAGCTTCATCCCGTTGCAGGTGAACAACCTAACTTCTCCAAATCAGAAAGAAATTTTGACAACAAAAACGTCAGCTCGACGGAGGCCCAAGCAAAAATCCTCAATCAACTGCAAACAATCAACCAAAAACAACGCGAGAAACCCGGCAGACAGCAAAGAAATAGGACTGACAAGGTTACGTGCGGAAGGAAATGGCCTCAACGAAGCAAGCAGACCGTGAGAAAAAAACGGGGAAGAAATCGACGACAGCGGCGACACTGGCAGTAATCCTCTCAATGCAGGAGCCAGAGAAAAAAATCCTCGGACCGCGTCAAAGAAGGGACTGGAGGAAGGGAGGGGTGGACCAGCCGCCCTGGGTGAAAAAAAGAACCTACTTCTAACAATAAAAAAGCGCGAGATCGGATACCGTGGAGGTGACCAGAGGGGGGCGCAAAGTAATAGTGGACAAAGTCGATACACTTAGTCTCAACGGGGTCTACAGTGGGGTGCACTGCCAAGACAGGCACGTGGGTGGGTCATTGGGAAAAGAAGTTAGCTGGGCGACCGAATGCGAAGATACGACGTACTCTCGGCGAGGTTAGAAGGGAGCCTGTCTACGCAACAACAAAAGTCAAGCAAAGTGAAATGCAACAGGGGGGGGGCAACCCACCCCCTGGAGTGCCTAAAAGGGGGGAAATATAATTGACCCACAACAAACGCATCCAGGGGCGTTTTGGGCGGCGACATACCCACGGCTTAAACTCGCCTGGGCCCGCGCGGCACATACGGCAGGAAATAAAACTCAAAAAACGTAATGAGGGACATAGATAAAAAAAAGAGAAAAAGATCCATTTTGCGCTAAAAACAAAGAAACCGTCGCCGGAAAAAAGGAAGGATAGAAATTTACGGAAGGAGTGGGACGTCAATATGACTAATACTTGGAAGGGTTCAGTGCGAGGGTCTATCAACTGAATGGGTAATCAACAGTGGGTTGGGTGACCAACAACAGAAGCAAGGTGAAGAAGGAGGGGGCCTACGATAAAATAAGAAAAACTTAAACCAGAATCAAACCCCAAAAAAAGTAGGGAAATCCCGGCACCACCCAACCACCCGCCAATGAAACAAAAAGGGGACGGCCTGGGGCTGCCGTGAAATAACTGGCTTAGAGGCCCACACTCTACTACGACGAAAAAAGGCCTTCTCTTCGGGCAGCTGGGCGCAAGGGCGAGGCAAAAGACAGCCAGAGATGAAACCCAAATGCAGGAGTACAGCACCACAAACATCTCTCACAAATAGCACTTGAAGACAGAGAAGGGGCTCCCCAACAGAACATCGAAAAGTGGGAGGATACAAAAGAAAGAGGTGGGGACTAGTAAAACCCGCCGGCAGGGGTTGTTCCAGGGACATCTGGACTCGGAAAGAGCGCCGGGGCGATTTCAATAACGGAACTCAACGGGGGGGAGAAAACCTGATAAAGAGGGCTCGACGCGGAAAGCATGGGTGTATGCTGAAAAAGGGCGAGAAAAACGTTCAGCCAGATGAAAAAACAGCTAGAGAGAACACAAAACTGTTCGCTTAAAACAAATTGAGAATCGAAAGCCCAGGGTAGTCTGTGGGTTTGGTGAAAGTGTGGCACAAGGCGGGGGAGTAAAACGGTCACGTAAAGGGGCAAAATGGGGGGGGTCTCGTGGGGGGGTGGGAGTGGGGTACGGACTTTTGAATAAAAAAAAACTAGAAAACATGGAGGGGGCGTTCAAACTAAAACTTAAAGGTAAAAAGGAAGTACTGAAGTCCGTGCGCGAAAAATTTTCCGTTTAACAGGGCTGGAAAAAAAAAAACAAGGGGGGGGGTGGGTGTACTTGAAGGTAGGGTCGGGAAGTAGGTCAACAACGAACAACAATTGTCCTGCCGGAGAAAGGAAAGCGTAAACATCGATGGATGAGGACAAGTGAGACAAAGGGGGAGAAATGGAGAAGCTGGCAAGAAAGGGGATCAAGGGGCGGGAGGTGTGCATAACGTTGGGGGGGTGTACCCTTTTTATGATTCAAAATAACTCGGAAG
>Ga0179593_1341240_pt1 | contig 19834 bp, 30 predicted proteins | sample CZODoug2_1_08_16_FD_185931 | JGI IMG/M metagenome (GOLD analysis project Ga0179593, IMG submission 185931) | Vadose zone soil fungal communities from Angelo Coast Range Reserve, California, USA - CZODoug2_1_08_16fungal (PacBio error correction) | ecosystem: Environmental > Terrestrial > Soil >...
GAAAGGGCAGCGCACGAAAATCGTGCGCCTCCGAATCAGACAAAGGCGTTTTCCCCGGGGCGCGCCAGAACCGGAAAACACTGGGAAAGGGAACCAGGGGGGCCCCTGTGCGGACGATTCTACGAAAGGGAAGAGAGGGGAGGGGCCGGATAAGGAACGTCCAATCAGAAGCAAACGAAGAATAATGCTCATTCTGAAGGTCTGTAAGCCAAAAAATAACGGAGGGGAAGGGGGGGGGAAGGGGAATCTTTGGGTCTCCTCCGGTAGCTGGCGCCTTCACCAACGAAAAAAGGTACTTCCGACCCCAAAGTAGTCATCGAAATCCCTTAAGGCCACAATTTGCGAAATCACGCACCTTAAAACCACGGCAGATCGCACGGGGCGGGAAGGAAATCGAGGGGAAGGAGGGTCTAGGACTCATCGGAAAAGGAGAATCGTGATTTCCGAAAGGAGCTTTGCAAAAGCATACATTTAAATGAAAGGGGTTGTGGAGCTTCAAAGGAATCAAGCTTGTTTTCGCCCTGCTAACTCGTTGATGGGCCCTGAAAAAGAAAACGGCCCGTATTTCTACCATAGCTTTCCAATACCGGAGAAAGCAGGGACGGACGGGAATCGCGGGATTAAGCGAAAGGTCATCAACGGTGGCCAAGGGAAGCGTAGTAGCCGATGTGCCAAAGGCAAAAGTACAAATTCGGGACTTAGGGGGGGTAAGCAAAGCCACGCTGAGTGCAAGATTTTACTCTAGCTAGGACTCGAGGGGGAGGCAGAGGCGTGGGGCCTGGCTTATTTGGTGGACTACCTGGGTGTCGAAGTCTAGAACGACTCAATTGCTTAGACTCAGACAAGTTGGGGATGGTGACACGAAAGGAAGGCTGCCGCGCAAATATAACACACCTGCTTAAAAAAAGCCGAAAGGTACCCGAGAAAAGATTTCAACGCTTGCCGCAAAAAGAAACGGGGGAACGCCGACTGCTCCGAAGATAAAAAGAGAAATCAAAACGATTAGGGGTGAAAAGAAAAAAAAAGGAGTTTAAGGAAGGGAGGGGAGTGGATTAGAGGGGAAGTCGAAGGAAATAGGTCGAGGCTGATCCAAGCCAATTCGAACTCAGAGAGGGACGGGGAGGAAGAAAACCCAAAAGTCTCAAAAATAAGGGAGGAAAAAACAAAAGACGGGGGGGAAGGGGGGCAAATGGGCCCAGATTCTTAAGGGACAGACGATTGGAAGAGTTGCTGGGGCGGGAGAAGGGTGGAAAGGGCGGGGGTGCTGGAAGAAAGGGCGGGACGGGGCGACTGACTGGAGAAAGCTTGCACTTCAAGGGATGGGCATAAAGGCCGATTCGGCGGGAGTCATTGGGCGAAGCCGGGACGGAAAACTGCAATTCGCGTCATCAGCGGAGAGCTCCCCGCCAAAAATGGGAACAAGATCGGGGCGAAAAATCGGGGTCTTATGGAAGAAACGTGCATTGACGAAATCGCGGTGAAAGAGTTAAAAGAGGTTCGGGCACCAAAGTGAAGACGAAAGGAAGCCCGCAAGGGGCAGCAGGAAAGGCATTCGCAGGAGGGAGTGTAGAAAAAGAAGAAACGCAAATGTTTGGAAAGGAAAAAGGATACCGGGAAACGGGAAGAAGAAATGACACCTTACGGAAATTCAAGGTTGGGGGGGACAGGGGGGGTTGGTGGGGGGGGTAGATGCTTAATTCTATAAATCCGGGCAAGGGGCTAGAGGTCTATTGAACGGAATATTGAGGACCTCCACGTCACTCTAAATAAGGATCGGAAAACTCCACAAATAAAACGCTCATTCCTGAACTAAGGGGGGAGGCCTCGAGAGGGAGGAATGTAAGAAATTTGGCGTGGGTGAGGGTAAGAGCGGCATGAAGGAGGGACGCACTCCCTGTGAAGGATGGCTCATCGAAGGAAAAAGTATGTGGGGAATAAAAAGGAGCGGGGAAGGAGTGACCTCCAGACGGAGGTGAGGATCAAGGGGGGGGCAATGAATCAAGTCGATATCTTCCAGGCTAGAGTTGTTTTTTGGGGGGAAAAACGTATTATGTAAAGCGTTAGGCGGGGGGGAGCAACAGGAATTTGTCGAGGTCGGGACGGGGTCATAGCTTTGAAAAATTCAAGTCTCAAGGTTGGCTGAGGGACGTGAAACGCGTGGGGGGGGGGAAAGTTCTCGCGTCCAGCAAGACCACGGGGGGAGATAAAGGAGGAAAGTCTACCATTAGCTCCGGAGGACTTCGAGCCTTGGATCGAGAGCGCAAGAGGCACGGTCGAACCTGGAGCGACTGGAGGAAGAAAGTTCATCCAAAGGGGGGTGTGGCCGGCAAGTGAGGCAAAACTGTCCCATAGGGGGAGGATCTACTTTCGTGAAAAGTAAATCGGGGGGTTCAGACGGCCGACAAGAGATCAAGCATGGGGGAAGGGGCGCCAAAGTGAAGAACAAACGAATGAGGAGAGAGGAGAAACTAATCATTTGTCCTCGGAGTCGGAAAGTTTTTCTAGTGGGAGAAGGGGAAGGGGAGAGGACGATGGGTGCGGTATGGAGAGCGGATGGACGCCGCTCCTGCCCAACAGGGGGGTCAAGAGGGACTTTAGCGGGACCATGGGGGGAAGAAAATTACTAGTAAAGGGAAGACTTCCACTTTGGGGGGGTCGGTCTTGGCTCCGGCGGCGATCGAGGCGGAGAAAAAGGGTCGAGGGGGGTGGGGAGATGAAAGACGTGGAAAATGCCGTCTTTAGGAAGGAAAAGGGCGACAAAAAGAAGGAAAAGAAAAGGAAGTAGGATTGGATATAAAGGTTATATTCTTCAAATGCTCCTCTCCATAACGAACTTAAAAGGAAGCAGCTCCGGAGGGTTAAAGGGGCGCTTAAAAGTAATGACGGAAGGTGGAGGAAGTGATGGAGAGGATACACCAACTTTATCATAGGGCTTAATTTAGACGGCAAGTAGCTTTAGGTAAGATGCATTGGGTGGGACAGAAAGGGTACTGGAACAAGGATGAAGAGGGGGAAAAGAGTTGAAATATTTCTTTTCGAGGGGGACAAAACCGGGGGGGTGTAGATTTGGGACAAGTGCGTGGGCGGGGGGTGGGCCGGGGGGAGGAGGGGATAAAAGAGTTTCGGGGGAGGGGGGGATATCCACATCTGGAAATCCTGAGGACCACTTGGAAGGCTAACGGTATCTCGGATCAAAGGAAAGCGCTGGAGCAAGAAAAAACAAAGGGGGGGGGATGCATGGATGCCCTTGAGACTAAGAGAATCAAATCTCGTATTTATGCGAGGTAAATCAGGGTCAGAAGATCGAGAAAAAAAAAAAAAAAAAAGGGGAGGGGGGAAAAGAGTTGAAAATCATCCCTCGGGGGGGGGAAAAAAAAGGAAAGGAAGAGAGAGGGGAGGGGCATTGGCTACGATGCGTCCATTAGTTCTGGGTGAGAGAACTAGGCCCTAACTACACAGAAACTCCTGTGTGGAGAGACGTTCAGAGAGGGGGGGGGGCTAAGAAAAAAAAATCAGAAGGGGTGCGACCGAAACTTCTTCATTAGACTGGCTTTGGAAAAGCACAAAGTGAAAGGAAAAAGTGGCCGGGGGAAAAGGGAAAGGGATAAAGGCAGCAAACCATGGTCAGGGTTGGGAAGTACGTTAAAGAGGGGGGTAAAAGGGGGGGGGGAGTCCAACCTGAAAAGGGACTGAAAAAACTGGAGAAGCCTTCAACGGAAAGGACGGGTGTGGTGGTCCTCTCCCTCAACTCCGGGAAAAAAGGAAAAATTTCCGAAAAGGAGACTCTTGAGGAGAGACTATAACGATTAGAGGGAGAGGAGGCATGGAGACAAAGCCGGACAAATAAAATTGGGTAACCTACATGGTGAAGGCCTTAGGTTTCCCATGGTCAAAATTAATCGCAGAAGGGATAGGACAAAGGACAAGGGGGGTTTCGCATGGATCTGGCTCCCTATTACGAGGGGAGCCTCCTGCCAACGACAAAGAATCCAGGAGTCGCCTCTCCTCTAAAAAAAAGAAGAAAAAGGTGTCAAAAGGAAATCACGGAAAAGAGGAAGAGGGTACCTATCTGAGAGAAAAAAGAAAATGTAAATAATTTCAAAGGAAACATTGAAAAAAAACAAAAGGGAAAAAGCATTTGCAAACTAAAGGGGGAAGCCTCTTCGACTTAACTATTAGTACTTTGGGGGGTCCTCGCGACGAATTCACGGGTCTTGGATGGGAGCCAAGAAGCTAAGGGGGGAGAGGGAACTTAGGCTAGATTGGATCTAGAAAAAGATCAGGGTGGGGGAGGGCAATGGGTCCCATACAACCTTCCAAAAAGAGAGCGAAGGAACTTAAGGGGAGATCAAAGGGAGAATCCGAAGATGTACCCAGAAAGGGAAGCAGGGGGCGGGAGAATCTCAATACCAGTTCTCTAAGAACAGTGATGGCTTAAATTACAAAGATGCTCAAGATAGGACGCGACTGAATCTTCAGAAGGCAAAATGGGCTAAGAGTCGCTCGCCTCTCCCACAAGATTGGTCGTCTGAATGTAAACTAAAGACAGCCAGAGAAAAAGGGAAAGAACTGACGGAAGAGGGAAGGGAGGAAGGGGAAGGTCTAACTATTCCCCGAGGGAATTCAAGGAAATGAAAAGCACAGATTAACAAAAGGGGGGAACACGGGACGGGTTGAGTATTAACGGTCATGAGGTCAAAAAGTCCAAAGAAAAGTTCCGCTAGATCTGCAAGCCGGCGACATACGTTATCAATCAAGGGGGGGAATGTGGGGAACGACAAAAAAATAGCAAGGGGAACACGTGGCACCAGCTATCGCCGGCGCTCGTTCTAATAACAATTTGTGCGTTGGGGGGGGGAGAAAGAAGGGAAGGATGGGAGAAGGTGCCGGGGAAAAAAAATCACCAGGTTTAAAGGGAAGGATAAAAGGCGGCCGAAATTTCGTACGGGAATATCGCGGCAAAAAAAGGCATAAAACAGGAATAAGGGGGGAAAGCAACAGGGGAACGCAAGAAAAGGGGAAAGGGGAGGAGAACTTCGAAGAAGAAGGGTGGGTTGGACCGACCAAAAAAAGCGCGAAAAAAGCGAAAAGGCTTCGGAGAAACGGGGTTCGCGGTAAAAGGGTAGTAGAAGGTCCAGAAAAATCACCACAACTTCTTCACAGGGGGGTCTAATCACTTGTCAGTGACCTAAAGAAAAACAAAAACCCAGAGAAAAGGCCCAGGATGGGTCAGATCTCATAAAGAAGAAGCTCATGGGTAAGAAGAGTGCAAGACCCGGGATTAAGAACCGGGAATCAGCGGGGGGGCTTCATCAACTAATGAAAAGGGTTATCGTGAATAATTCGACGAGAAGGGGTAAGGAGAACCGGAAAAGGAAAACCCTGAGAAATAAAAAAAAAAGGGGGGGGGGTGAACCCAGCCGAGGGTAAAAAAGAAATTCTTGGGGGGGGGGAACTAAACCACTCGAATCAGAAGAGGGGACCGGCACAACAAGGACCGGGTGAAAAAAGGAACCTGCAGTTGTAGAATCTTTCAAGTGAATCGAGAAACAGGGTTATTAGGGCTCATTAGACTCACGAATAATCAATGACATGAGGGAACAGCCTGTGTGGGGGGTGTAAAAAAAGAAAAGAGGGTCCTGTTAACGGGTCCGCCGGGAAAAAAAGCCTAGGGGCGGCGGAGTTGTATAGGAGAAAAAGGGGGAGTAGGGGGCGGGGGTCCTTGAGGGGGTGGGGGAGCTGGTTGTGGATAGCGCGCAGCCAGGAGGTGGGAGCTGGGAAAAAGGTGATTCGACAATGTCACCGGGAGACTGGAAGAACAAGGGAGGAACAACAACCCGGCCGGGGCAGTACGATTCCCGGGTCGGTAGGAGTTGAGGGGGATGGGAGGCAAGGGTAACATAAAGTTTAAACAGGCTCAGGAACAGAGAAGGTCCTTCGCAGGGTGGCAAGTCCAAAAGAAAAAACGAAGAAGCGGGCTTCCGAGAAAGAAAAGGGGGGGCGGCGTGGAAAAAGGGGGTACTTGGGGGGGGAAGGGGAAAAAAGGACAAAATACAGAAACGCCCGTGTTCAAAAGGGGTTATATGACCGGGGAAGGGAGGGGAAGAATCCCCGATAAAAAACTCATCGCCCTTTCCCGGCATGGAATAGGTATGGGGCAGAGAAGGGGCGGAGAAGGCCCGAAAAACCTAAAGGTGTTTGTCCACGGAAGAAAAGATTTAAGGAACCAGGGCCGGAAAAACAACTTTTGAAGGGTCGCGTCGGAGCCAGTTGGAAAAGGGGAGAAATACAGGAGAATGAGGAGGAAAAAGCTCATCGAAAACGAACTCAAACTTTGGCTTGCCGGCGTAAGGAGGGGCCCGCCCAGAAATGCCGGGGGAGGGAAGTGATTGAAACCAGGGGGGAGGCTTGAAGAGGAAGCCTGAAAGACTGTGAAGAAAAAGGGGTTGGCTCAGAATTAATGGAGTTGGATTCTTTATTGGGGGACATCAAAGGGAAACCGGCGGAGAGGGACTCCGAAAAAAAAAGACTTAGAGGGAAGGGACTCGGGAACTGAGAAAAATTAGCCGAGGGAAATTGAGAGCGCTACCCGGCGGGGGAGGGGGAGATACGTGAAAGCAGGGCAAAGCGTTGAAAAAAGGGATCAAATGGGAGGTCGTAAGGGGGAAGCGAGGGGGGGCCTGGGGGGAGGGAAAAGGTTGGAATTGGGGGCCTTTCTTTACTCGGGGTAGGGGGGAAACGCTGGGGACCATGTCTCGTTCTAAACCAAAGAGCATGGAAAAGACTTCAAAAGGGAAATCTGAGAAACAAAAAAATGGAAAATATAATGGAGAGAAGTCCAGGAACACGAAGCTGAAAGAGAAACTAGAAACTCAAAAGGTGGGACTGAACCACGAGACAGACCTGCAAACAAAACACACTTGAGGCAGGAGAGACGGAGAAACAGGAAGGAAAAGAGGCAGGAAAGACTTTGGAGACACGAATAGGCACATAAAGAAAAGAGGCCATACTCTCCTTACTCTCAGAGTCTAGGGCAGGCGCAAGGCTCAGTTGGACATCAGAAAAAGAATGAGCCTGAAAAAGACTTGGAAAAAAACGCCAATTACTCCTTTGCATGATGCTCCACCAAGACAAAAAACAAGTTACAGGCCCGGGAAATTTTCCGGCGCGAAAAAGAAAGAGGCGGTTACGAAGGAAAGTAAGGAATCTGACAGGAATGGGGGCAAATCCACAACGCTGACCACCTGCCTCGAGAAAAGAGGGCGGTACTATATCCCAGGGAACGCACCAATGGGAGGGTGAAGGAGGGGGAATAGAAAAATCCCTATTTCAGGGGACCAGTCGGAAATAAGAGCTGGGGGATGAAACACTTGCAAAGGGGAAAGCGCTGAAGAGGTTGACCCCAATCAGGGGGGAAAGGAAAAGGGCGGATGATGCTTACCTTACAAAAAGGAGCCGGAGGGGGGCTGGAAAATAAAGCAGGGCAAATTGAGAAAAAACATTATCTAAAGGTTGAAGCGGCGAAGAGGGAAAGGGGGGTAAAGACAACAAAAGTATATACGGGTGGGGGAAAAAGAGGGGGGGAAGTCAAAAAAGAAAAGGCGGAAAGACGAAAAGGAGGGGGCAGACACTAAAGCATGAAGTTGAAGCTAGGAGAGGACTTCGGGGAAGACTGGGGAATGGAGGGGCGGGGGAAAAAAAGGGAAGGGGAGGTAAAAGAGGACTGAACAAGGGGGGATGTGAATACCAAAGGGGAAGAAGAAGACCTGTCTCTAAAACAACTGAACCAACAATCATTGGAAGAGGAAGATATAAAAGGTGAGGGAAAATGGGGAGAAGGAAGTGAACTCCTCCTAGGACCGGGAAAAAAGGAAAAACCAAGGAAGGAAGGAATAATTAACAACACCAATTCTAAGAAGGGCCTATGGGTCATTTGGTATTGAAGGGGAAAAAGGGTGAAGGAGGTTGAATGAGAGGAGAAGAAAGGGAAAAAAAAAATAGGACGCAGGACGGAAAGGAAACCGGCTCAGGGAGCGCGGAGGGAACTATCATCGAGTGGCATGCAAAATTCCGCCGTCAAGGGGAAGGAGTCAGGGCAGCAGGAAAAAGGGAGAGGGGAGAGAATTTTGTCGTGGGAGTGGGAAAAAAAGGGCGCCGACTTCCCGGGAAGGAGAAAGAGTATACGCAGTTCTGGACATGAGTCTTCGAAGGAAGTTGATTACGGGAGTTGGACTCCATGGCGCAGGGGAGAGAATCGCGAGATCCAACTGACAGAGTTGAGGTGGAGGGGAGGGGAACATACTTGCTCAGCCAGCCGGTTTGTGGGGGCCAGGGAGTGAACCCATGGAACGCGAACAGAAAAAAGCCGGGTCTTACTTAAAAGAGAGGCTACTGGGGAGGGGAGGGGGGGAAAGAAAAACTCAGGAAAATAAGGGGAAGAGTCGTATAATGAAAGGTTAAACTTAAGGTAACATCAAAAGGGGCTTTCGAAAAAGTCCATTGTTAATTGGGGAGAGCTAGTAGGAGGAGCTTAGACTGGACATAAGGGATCGAGCGGGGGAACTAACGGTAGCCGGAGTCAGGAAAGCCGGTCGAAGTAAAAACGCCACTTTTCAAGGGGTACTGTCTGAACTAATATGGGTCGGATCTATAAGTTGGAAGGGGTAGCAAAAGGGACGGGGGGGGAGGGAGAGGGGGAGAAAGTCGTCTACTAACCAGTTCGAGGGAAAAAAGAAGGGGTTAATGATGCTCGATGAACGGGGATATGGATTTGTCATAGAAAGGAGACGCGAAGGGGGGTACCCCCAAAAAATAAAATCAGGTGGTGATTTTCGAGGTGACTCTTGGCGGATCAAATGTTTCAAGAATGGGAAAGCTAGAGGCTTAAAAGGAAAAGGAAAGTGGGGGGAGTATTTGGGGAAGGGGGCGAAGGCGGTCAACCAGAACGCCAATCTGGAATTGTCAAGAAGATCTTCTTAGAGAAAAGTTGCCTCAGGGAGCAGAAAGCTAGAATTACGAAGCTTGTCTGGAAAACAAGTAAGGACAAAACGGGGCGATCTATTGGCCAAAGGCATTCTAAAGGTAAAGAAGAGAAAAGAGCAAGAGAATAAGAAAGGGAGAGAGAGAGGAGGGGCGCAGGGATTGATGGGGGGGGGGCCGAAGGCCCTGGGGGGGGTTTGGAACAAAGGATTAAAAAAATAAAAGAGGAGGGGGGAGAGAAACGGCTTCCGGCAGAAGCCAAATATCGTGGAGGGACTTTCTTTGCTCAAGTGGAAAGAATTACAAAAGGAAAAAAAAAAATCGAGTGAAGGGAGCAGACGCGTTTTGCGGTTCAGCAGGGGGCCTTTAAATTTTCAAGCAATCGCTTAGGCGGAAGAAAAAGGGGGGAGCAACCGGATTCTTGCCCATAGGAAGTTGTTTTGAAGGGGGGTATGATCGCTGAAGGTGGTAGGGTAGAAAAAAAAAAGAAGGTTAGAGGTCCTAGGAAGGGGAGGCTATTGGGGGAGAAAAGGGTGAGGGGAGCGCGTAGGCCGAGATGAAAGACTTAGGGAGAATAGCCGGCCTTGTGACGAAGGGACCAGGGGAGGAAAAAAGAGGCAGGACAGGAGGAACAGTTGAGGGGGCTGAAAGGCCAAGAATGTCCGAAGCTAACTCTGAATTGCCCAGTTATCTCGAACTGAGGGACGCTAAAGAGATTGTAAATAAAGGGGGGGGGGGAGAAAAATGGTAAGAAGTAGGCTCGGACTGGACATAAACGTCAGGGGGCACAGAGAAGCTGGAAGGTAATGGCTTCTGGGGAAGAAAGTTAGAGGGGTCAACACAAGATCAAGGTTAAACTAGAAAGGGTGGTTGGAGTTCATATAAGTGGAAAAAGGGACGGGGAAACCGGAGAACCTTGTAAAGGTCCGGGAAAGGGGGAGGTGAAAAAAAAGGAGAAAATGGTAAAGGGGGGCGCAGTCGGTCTCATCCAACCTTGAAAGTGAAAGGACTTCACTGTCCTAGGGGAAAAGGCGAAGAAAAACTGATGGAACTCGCCCAAGGTCAAAGACCTCAGGGAAAAAAAAATCTAGTTCCTCAGGGAAGAGGGAAGGATGAAAAACTGCGGGAATCGCTCATCAAGACTATTAAAATTGGGGGGGTCATCGCAACGGGAATTCGAGATCAGATCTCACAACCAACAACGTAGTAGAAAAGATTAGGCCGAGAAAAAAGAAGAGGGGTCGATAAAACGAAGAGAGATAATGCTTGTTCTAAGACTAGTCTAATGGGAAGATCTGGGTGGTAGAAAAGGGCTCCCTTGGCTATAAAAAAACAACGCCGTGTTTGAACTCTAATTCACACTGGGAAAGGGAAAAAAAGGGAAGAGACCTAGGGAAGGGGGGAGGGTCAAAAAGAGGCTCGGTGATCGAGGGAAGAGGGTCTTTGACCGAACAAAGGGACGGGGGAAAAACGGGGAGGCAAGTCGCGGAAGGACCAAGCGGGTATTAAAAGGGCAAGACATACGGACTCTATACGGGGGGAAAACCTTAAATCTTAAGACCGAGAGGGAAAAACTTCTGAAGGACGCAAAGACAAGTGGTTGTAAACCCGCCTGCGGTCCACAAATAGGGAAAGGGAAAGTAAAAAGCGAAGGAAGATGGTCAGACCGGAATTCAGAAGTCTGGAAGGGAGGGGCCGACCTTGGGAAGGCTAGGGAAAATAAACATGTCGGGGGCAACGAAAAAAAGGGGAGGAAATCAAATGCCGGCTGCTGAAACCTGACGGGAATCGAAATCCTCGTGAAGCAAATAATGGAAACCCGGAGAAGGGGGGCCAAGCCGCAAAAGAAACGCATGAATTCTAAGAGGGACGGTTAAAATCACAAAAGGGTGTCAAGGAGAAACCAAAAAGTCAGAATGGCCGGAGAAATCAGACCAAGCCGATCCCAGAAAGGAGGCAAGGGGCATCAAAAAAAGGGGAAAAAAAAACGAGGGTGCCCACACAAATCCGTCAGGAAATCTAACTATTAATTTTCGAGGAAAGACAGGCCAGGTAAAAGGGGCTGAAGAAGAGGGGGATCAAAAAAAGGAAGGGTGTCGGGGGAGGGTGATGCAGTAAGGTAAAAAAAGCCTGCAGAAAAGAACTCATTCAGAATGGGGGGGGAAAAGGGGGCCTCAAAGAATGGGAAACAGAAAGAGAAGGGGAAATAAAGCACTCCATGCTAAGAAAGAGGCGGAAGCTCTCAGGAGAGGGGAACTGTCATGTATCAAAAGTCAGTCCGGCACAATGATGAGAGCCTTCGGAGGGGAAGTAAGTGCTAAAAAGAAGGAGGCCTATAATGGAAAAAACGAAGGACCCTCTTCGGCCTGGGAAGTATCTCAGCCTCGAAATTAGGAAGCCAATCAGCGTTTGTAGTGCACAGCAAACTCAGAAAGATAAAGAGACTAAACCTACAACTAGAAAAGGGAAAGAAAAGAGAAAAGGAAGACTATACGCCTCATTAATTAACACGAAATTACTCAAAACTCAAGGAGAAAACGGGATAAGAAAACCAGCATGGGGAATAAGCTCCTGAAAATAAACTAAGGAAGGAATCTGAAAAAAAAGGGGAGAAAACGACCAGGCGGGGACAAATTTTGAAAAAAAAAACATAAGACATTCCAAAAGGGGAGAAAAGGATAAGGTCCTCCCAGAGAGCGGGGTGATCGGGGAAGGAAAGGGCGTGGGGGAGAGAAGCGCTTTGAGGAGTGTGTGCGACGGGAAGTGCGGAAAGAGACGAAATGGGAAAAAAAGGGTCACTGAAAGTAAATCCGCGCTCAAAAAAAAAACGTTCCAGGAAAAAAAAAAGCACAGGGAACAAGAGAGAGTCGCTACTTTCAACCAGAGGGCGAACCTATCTTAAAGTAGGTTTGGGGAAAAGGAACCCAAAGCGCTAAAAGTCAAAGAAGCGTGCTAGCGATAGTCTGGGCCTGGGGGGAAAGAAAGAGAATCCGGTGAGGAAAAAAAAAGGGGGAGGCAAGCGGAGAAAAGTTCAAGGCTCCGCCGACACAGATGGCCCGTATGAGTGATCTCTGACAATGCTACGCAGGCAACTGGAGGTCCAAGGGGAAGGAGCAAAGAACCATGGGAAGATGGGGAATCTGTGGCGTCAGGAAAGGGGTGGAAATCAACCGAGTCGCCGCTCAAACTTTAGGGAATACAGAGCAACTCACTCCCAAAAAATAAGAACAACCGAAATGGGGACTTAAAGTTGGAAGGTTGAAAAGCACTTAGAGAAAAGAGGAAAAGGCACTACTCACCTACCGAATAAAAAGCATGGAAAACAAAGGGGAAGTCTGGGCCGGAGCGAGCTTGGGGGACGACTAAGGAAAGAGGAGTCCCTCAAAAACAGGAGCCAGACAACAGGTAACATATGCAATAACCTCCGAGGAAGGGGGAAGGGGGCCGCGGGGGCAGGGTTGAGACCTAAGGAAATTAAAGAACTTCTAAACAACTGGTCAAGTAGTCGCGGGAGGTAAAAAAAGGTTGATGCCGAAATATCGGAGGAAAAGGGAGGGGATTTAGGTCTTTTAGAAAAAAAAGACACGGTCTGACTGAAATTATGTCGGCTCCTTCAAACACAGACAGTTAAAAAGTTCAAAGGAAAAGAACCTAAAGAATTCGGGGAGGAGGAAAAAAGATGAACACTAAAGGGCTGCTTACCGCTGAAAACAGAAAAAAGAAGGGCGGGCAGGGTCAAGGGGTGACTTTTCACATAGGTACAATCGTCTACTAAACCGTGCAACATGGGGACCAAAGGGCCATTAGCTAAAACAGAAGAATCATGGGGAAAAAGTCAAAAAAAACCGCCACGTTCTGGGGGAAGCAGGTAGGGGGGGTGGAGGGAAAAGGGGGCAGAAGGTAGCGCTAAGTCAGGCTTAAAAAGGGCAAGCCATAAAAAGGGGAAAACCGGATGCAAACAGAGTTGGGGGGGAATTAAGCGGAAATGGGACACTACAATTTTTCTCAACCTTATAGCACAGTAGTTGTAAGATCAAGGGCAAGGGATAAACCACGGGGGTACCTAATTGACCTTCTATTTCAGACGACAAGTGCGCAGGCCGGGGGGTCTAAGAAAAAGAAAAAAAAAAAAAAAAAAAAAAAAAAAAAAAAAAAAAAAAAAAAAAAAAAAAAAAAAAAAAAAAAAAAAAAAAAAAAAAAGAAAAAAAAAAAAGAGAGAAAAAAAAAAAGAAAGAAAAAGAAAAAAAAAAAAAAAAAAAAAAAAGGAAAGAAAACACACAGGAAAAAAAAGAAAGAAAGGAAAAAAAAAAGAGAAAGAGACAAGAAAAAGAAGAAAAAAAAAGAAAAAAGAAAAAAAAAAAGAACAAGATAAAAACCACCACCACACACCACAAACCGAGTACAAAAACACCCAAAACACACCCCCACACAAAACAATAACACCCCAACCCCAACCAACACACCCAACCCCACACCCAAACAAACACAACCACACGCAAAAGGAGCAACAATCACCCAAAAAACAAAAACTACCAACAAAATAAAAACCAACAAACAACAACAACAACACGATCAAAAACAAAAAAACAAACCAACAAACCCAAAAAAAAACAACAAGAACATACAGAGAGAACACCCAACCCGAAATTGTTGCGTTGTCTTTTCCTGTTCCTTTAGGAGGAAGCTGGTGAGGGGATCCCAGGGTAGGGGAAGGAAAAGGGGTGCTTGGGGATCCCTTGTCGACAAGGCCGAAGAGGCATTGCGCAGGCAGGAAAAGAAGTAAGCAATTACTCAATCGGAGACGGGCGTCGAGGAAAAAATCTGGAAAAGAAAGGAAAAATTGGACTCAGCGAGGAAAAACTGAGGGGGGCTAGTTTGGGGAGGTAGCGCCGGGAGTGGAACACCGGAATACAAAGGAAGGGAGGGAAAAAGTTAAGGGAAGGCGCTTCTAAAGGAAGTACCTGGGGGAACAAAAGGGGGGAAAAGGTTTGGGGAAATGGAACTTTCAAGAGGGGCATGCAGAGTAACAAAGTGAGAAGGGGAAAAGGACTCTAATAATAGAGATAACACAAAAAAACGAAGTGGAGGAAATAATAATGGCAGAAAGGGAACTCTTCGGGACTCAAACAAATAATCACCGTTGAGCCAGAAAGGGGGGAAAAAAAAGGGGGAAACTGTAAAAAGGAAAAAAAACAAAAAGACTACTTCTCAGAACATTGAGGTATGGCTCGGAATGTCGGAACTTCCAATACCAACCCTGAGAGAAAAGAGTCAAGTCGCAATTTAGTTTAAGTCTATAAAAGAGAAGGAGGGAGCTGTGAAGAAGGTGGAAATCACCTGACGTAAGGGGAGAAGGATTTCGGAATTAACAAAAGAAGCAGACCAACAGGGTATCAAAAGAAAAGAGGAAAAAGAAAACCGACCAGCCACATGTCAGACCTAAACATTCATCCTGCCATATCGAACGGGCGGGAAAAGGGGGGGAAATCGAAACGGTGAACCAAGGTTGGAATACAAAGGGGAGGAGGGGGGGGGGGAGATTGTTATTAGCTTTCCTCAGCAGGGGTCTGGGTGAATTCAAGGGACAAGGGAAGGTGCAACGGAATAAAAAAAAACGGGGGGGGGGGGGGGGGAATCAAACCTTGGAGTAACTCTGTGGACCCTTCCAATCATTACCTTCTCCATGGGAGATGACAGGAGCGAACCATAAACGCCAAGGAAAAAACAGGAAAGAGGAGGAAGGGGAAAAGGAAAGAACAAAAGGCCAAATTCTTGGTATACTATTTGGGGGGAAAGTGGGGGCAAAAAGAAACTAACTAAACCCTTGAGTTGAATGTAAAAAATTTAGACAGAGTAACGGGGGGGCTAGAGAAAGAGGTTCAATTTTGTCTCAATGTAAGGTTCTTGTATTGTTACGGGGCCCGGCGGAAAGGAGCAAAAAGTTCTGGAGGACGTGCACATGTGCCGTGGATCAAAGAGCAATCTGGGCGAGCAGATAGACCAAAAAAAGGAATCCCAAAAGCTAAGGAGCAAAAAAAAACGACTCCGCAAACGCAAGGGGGGGAAAAAAGGGGAGACAGCCAAGGAAAGGAAAAGGGAAGCAGGTAATTACAGTACTCAGGGGTGCCACAAGGCTGGCAGTCAAGATTGTAGTGGGGGGGGTTTGAGGTAATGGAGGGCTGAAAGAGAAAAAAGGGGCTCAAGAAAGGAGAACTCAAAGAAGAGGACAGGGCTCAGTTAAGAGCCGATGACTGATCGGGGAGAGGACTTTCCAGGGGAAAAAGAAGGGAGGGTCAAGATGCAGATTCGGCTTGGGAGTGAAAAGGTGTGAAAAGGGGGTGCTCGAAGGGATCTTACGCGGGGGAAAAGTCGGTGACTGAAAATGTTCTTCGGGAAAGAGACAAAAAACTTCCGGAGAGGCGCAAGGAAGGAGGGGAAAAAGGAGCGGAAAAAAGTGAAGGGACCATTGCCAGAAAAAGGCAAGGAAACATTAAAAAATCGGCCTAGTATCAGGGGGGGGGGGGAGGGGGGGGGGGGGGGGGGAGGGAGGGAAAACCGGAACGGGTTTGGCTCCGTAACTAGAAACATCCGTGGTTGTATTAAAGATTCCATAGGAAAGTCCCCCCGAAACCGAGCAGGGAGGAAAAGCAGCTGGGGGAGGAACGTGCGGGTGCAGGAAAAACATCACCATAAGCGTATGGAGGCTATTAATCAAAAAAGTTAACTTTAACTCCGCACTAGGAGGAGGGAACGGGAAATGGGGGGGGTGAGCGGGGTCAAGCTGGGTCCTTCGATAGACAGGGAGGGCAAGTCCGCGGGGTCACACGAAGAGTGTAGGGGAAAAAGTAAAACTGAAATAAGACTGGGAGGGTTATACAAAAAAGCACGGCGGAAAAAAAAAGATAGAAGAACATCCGGCGAAAAGAAAATAGGTAAATTTCGGGAAGGTTGTCATACTCTGGCGAGGGGGGGGGGGGCAATTCAAATAGGCAAGTTCCTGTAATAAAAAAGGGGATCTAAAAGATGATGGGGGGAGTTGGGAAAGGGGGAGAATGCGATCAATGGGGCCAACAATAAAAAAGGTTTTAATTTGAGGGGGGGAGAGAAGGTTAGGAGAATAAGGGGGGATCGGAATAAGAAAGGAGTCAGTGGGGAGGAAATTTTACCTTGTGGGGTGGACTCATAGGTCTGAAGATAGTCAATAGACGCCAAGAGGGGGGGAGGGTGAGGGACTGGCTAGGAAAAGAATCCTGGTGCAGCGACTTTAATAAAGGGGAAGTACCAGAAGGGGGAAAGGGAACCTAAACTAACCTAATCAGGAGCGCCAAGGGGGGGTATTGGTCATTACTTCTCCCTTTACCGCTCTGAAAGGAAAAAAAAAGGCTGAAAAGAGGAAAGGAGAGATTCCGGGAAGACCTAGGGGGAGCTGCATCGTGATGTTGGGAATACCGTGAGAACCAGGTGAACCATGGTTGCCAGTCAAAACACATGAGGGAAGAGGAATGTAGGGTTCAAGGGAAAAGTGGGGGGAAAAGAAAATTGAAAAAGGGGGATGTGAAACAGATTAAACTCCTGAGGGGGGGACGGAGAAAAACGACAAACCCTTTGGGGAGGGATTCAAAGGGGGGGGGATGAAATCAAGGGAAGGGTGATTCATCTAAACTGGAGTTGCTTCTCGAATAGGCCCTCAATGGAGACGCGTTCCCCGATTGGGTAATGAGGAGATGTATAAAAAAAGGGGGATGAGAGGTCCTTGAGGGGGAAACGGGTTGTAGCAGTGAATATTAAGGAACGGTTCAAGCAACGGCGAGGGAAAAAGGGCTATGCAAAAGGTGAGCGGAGCGGAAAGGGGGAAGAAAAAAGAAATTCCAACAGAACACATACTTTTGGTATGTTCTGCGACGAGTCAAAAGAATGCCTACCAGTAAAGAAAGGGGAAGGAATACGGCCGATTGGGACGGAAGGGAAAGAACGATGTCAAAATGTTGCGCATTTTCGTTCTCTGAAAAAACAAGGGAGATGAGCAGGGCGAGAAGGGGCAAGCGGATAGACCCCTTGGAAAAGGGCAAGAACTGAAAGGGGGGGGAGGGAGGTGAGGGAGGGTCTCCGGGGGTGGGGGAAGGTTGCCGAGGAAAAGTCTTGGGGCGGGGGCTAGAAAAAAAAAGGGAGTTGGGCTTGCTATGGACGCAAAAAAGTATAGGGGACCGTCTTCAATGGAAAGGAAGACGAGACAACCGGGTTGTTGGGAAGAAACGGGGCTCTAAAAAAGAGAGGAAAATCCGAAATGGAAACGAAGATTGCAGAAGCTAAAAAGAAAGATGGGTGGCGTGGGAGGACAAAAGGATCAAAGCATCTCTAGCAAAAGGAAAAATAGAGAGGGATGAAAGAGAAAGCGTTGGGGAGAAGACAACGCAAAAAGAGGCTTCTTTGGGCGATGTTAAAAAGAGCTCAAGCAGTTCTCAGTCGGAAGGAAGACTGGCGCGAAACAGCGCTGGCTAACGAAAACCCGACGCCGTGGAAAAGGAACCTAAATTTCAAAGGGGAGGGGTACGGTACAAAAGCGAAGGGGAGAATAAAAAGCAAAAACTGGAGACAAGTACCATCGGTCTGGGAAGCAACGAAAGGTAAAAGAACAACAACGGGGGGTCATGAAAGTCCGGCTTGCACAAAAGAAACAAGAGGAGGGAAGGCGAAGAAGGAAAAGGTGGGAACCTGCAAGATAGGAAAAAAACGACGGATGCTCATAAAAGACGGGATCCGTTGGGTTACTCTCGCCAAGGATAAAAATAAGCAATGAGAAGAGCGGCTCCTCTGTTGAGAAGGGGAAGAAGGGCGAACGCATCCTGAGCTGGATTAAGATTTGGAAAACCGAACGAAAGTAAAAAGATTACGAGGGTGGCAGAGAAGGAGGGTTGACAGAAAAAAGATCTAGTCTTAACTTACAAGGGGGGGAATGAAGAGAAAATCGGGAAGCAGGAGATGAATCAAAGGACCAATCTCGCAAGAAAACAATAAAGGAAGTCGCCGCTCCGGCTGGCTCCTCAAAATGGGGAGAAATAACTCCCGCCAGACAATAGGGAGGGCGCCCAGACATTGAGAGAAAGGGAAAAAAGAAACGAATTGCAAGCAAGGGAAAAGAAGAGTGCGAAAAAAAGCACGGAGCTGAAAAGGACGTTTTCTCAACAAAAACAACAAAAAACTGGCTCAAAGGCAGAGAAGGAGGTTCAGGATAAAGTCGGAAAAGAAGAAAAGGTATGGGAAAGAGGGGGGGGTCCAACGGGTGGCCCCACAAAACCATACCATCTCTCACGAGAGAGCGCTCCACGGGGAAAACTAATGAATCTACGAAAATCTTGGACATCGAGAACTTCAAGAAAGTCGAGAAAAAAAAAGGATCGATCAGGAGGATGTAAGAAAGCCAAATCTGCTCCAATGCTATTAATCTTCCAATGAGCGTGCACAGGATAGCCAAGGCTCAGGAAACTCGCCGACAGACGTGAAAATTGCCCGCAACGCCGACAGCGAAACTCCAATACGGGGAAAAATGTGAGAAGCCGCAGGACATTCAAAAGAAGGGATTCGCAAAGGGACGCCAGAGGGCACTGGCACTTCCTCAGATCGGGGGCACTCATGATCTCAAAAAAGATCGTAAAAAGTACAGGTATCAGAGCCATAGAATTATTGGGAAAAAGTCTAAAAGGACCTTACCCGCACACAAGGGCACTCACCAGGAATCGTGACACCCGTGGAGCAAAGAAAGCTCTCTGCCTCAAAAACCTCTAGGAGAAAAAAAGTTCATAAAGAGAACTTGCCAAAAAAGGGGGGTCGTGGTGGAGTACCCGGAAAGAAAGGGGGTCACTTCGTGAATGTATAAAGCTTGGGGAAACTCACTGCGATCTCTTCAAGGAATTGGGTGGGATATCCGGAACTCGAACTCAAAACACCAGAACATTTAAAATTCCTCAAAACCATGCGGAGAGATCCGTGAACGGGGGCGATCTGTCCGAAAGACCTCCGGATGTGGTGGGGGGTGGTCCTGAGACAAAATCGAAATACAAAGCATGGACTGTCCAGGGGCGAACAAGGGGGAGAGGGAGATGGCGGGGGAAAAACTGTGGAAAAGAAAGCAGCCTGTGAAGAGAACCCACGCCAAAAACAAGGGTGCGAAAAGCACGTGTTAAAAGAGAAAAACCATTCCCTCGGAAAGGAGGAAAGTTTTCATGTGAGATCAAAAGTGCGAAAAGCACTGGTAAGAGCATTCGAAAAAAGACATGAGGTTAAGAAATCGAATCAATCGAGGGAAAATAAGTCTACTGCTTGGGAGCAGGAAAAGAGTCCCGGCCAACAGAGAAACAGGGAAGTAAGAACAAATAAAAAAATGGCTATCCAAAGACAGATTAAAAAGAAAAAAAGTAAAAGGTGGGGACGTGCAAGTAATGGGGGAAGAAAAAAAGGGTCTCACGGCAAAAAAATCTCAAAGTTTCTTTTGAGTCAAAACCGAGCGATGGGGAAGAATTGAAAGGAGAAAATCCCTTTCGTCTGGATGAGCGTAAGACTAAATCTTTCACCTCTGACAAAGGAAAATCATAAAAGAAAAAGAGACATTGGGCCCAGTAATGTTTTGGGAGACTCGGGAATGGGAAAAGCGTCAATTGTTGTGGTAAATGGAAGCGGGGGGGTGTCAGGAACTTTGTCCCGGCGAACTTTCAATTAAGTCGTATGAGAAGGTACCAGGGTCAGTCTTTTGGGGAGGCCGTTGTCCCAGCTCAGACTAGGAATGGGAAGGGAGGGGAATCCAATACAATGGAGGGAGTCAGCAAGTCAGGTCCTGAAAAAAGACTACCTTAATAAAAAC
>Ga0179593_1429503_pt1 | contig 19834 bp, 22 predicted proteins | sample CZODoug2_1_08_16_FD_185931 | JGI IMG/M metagenome (GOLD analysis project Ga0179593, IMG submission 185931) | Vadose zone soil fungal communities from Angelo Coast Range Reserve, California, USA - CZODoug2_1_08_16fungal (PacBio error correction) | ecosystem: Environmental > Terrestrial > Soil >...
TAAAATAGGAAGCACCTACTCCAGACGAGGAAAAAAGAAAACCACTCGCTCAAGTCAGCGGGTCTAAAGAGGCGCAAAAGTGTTCACAACTTCTTCATAAAAGACGAGGAAGCAAGACAAGGGAACGATGCAAAGCCGAATCCTGCACGCGAGTGCAGCAGGGAGAAAACCAGGCCTGGTCCGGTCCAGAGTCAGGAAGGGACATTCGAGGTAGGGGGGAGAGCCCTAACTGCTGGACCGGCGCACCTCTGTCAAGAAACAACGAGATATCCGACGCCGGAAGGGAGAAGTGAAAAAAGAACAGAAAGGAGGCCAGGGGACGTTTAAGGAACCGCGGAAACCGGTGGATTGATGGGAAGATTAAAAGCAATGGAAAAATGGAAAAAAAAAGAAAGCCCTGGAACGACCGAGCCTGTCACGACAAAATGGGGAAATGTAAAAATCGGAAATAGTAGCAAGGAAGGGTGAGAAAGGAAACTGGCTTAATGATCATGGAATCCGCTGCTCCTCGTCGTGTGGAGCCCATGGCTTACCGAGAGGCATAAAGGGGAACCAAGAAACTCGGACCAGAGGAAAAGGGGAAAAAAGATAAAAAAACAAAACGGTTGCATCGTGGAAACGCTGCAAGAAAGATGGGAGTATATCCAGGCTCCGGTCAGATGCGAGTCGCGAAATTATTCTTAACACAAGGGGCAAGGCTGGACAAGCCTAGATAGGGTCACGAAGGCGAATACAGCTATCTCCGCAAGGATCCAGGAGAAGGGAAACGGTGCCCATTAAAAACGGGAGGCGATTGAGGGAAAAGCCCACTCTGGGAGGCCCCCTGTTTTTACTTTTCCCCCGTGCGCCGAAAAGTTAGGGGGTGCAAGGGAAGAAAAGGAGGCAGAGAGAGGGTGCTCTATTGTGGGGGAAATTTGTCCGAAAAAACTGCAGTGGCGTACCCCTTTCGATGCTTAGACCAGGACGGGAGGCATCTGGATGGAGACGGGGAAAGGGGAGAATTATCCGAACGAACCAATTTAGAAAAATTCAAAAAAGAAGGGGGTAAACCCAGGAGTAGTGCTACAAGAAGAGAAGCTTCCAGCTCCTATCCGACAAAAAAGAAGGGAAGTTCTATGACAAAAACTCGGGAACCGTCAACTTCAACTCAATAAGTTCGTGGTTTCACAAAACCTATCGGGCATTAAAAAAAAAAGGCTAAGTGGGACAAACGGGCACGAACCTGAAAGGGAGTGGAAAAAAGCCCCCTATGGGTCAGCGCGCAGAACCACTTTAAAGAAACCTCAAGGAAAAACAAAGGCTTCTAACGGGGGGAAAAGGAACAGCCAATACTCTGGGCCGAGAAACTGCCATCACGCACGCAAGCGAATTTCACGTAAGCCACACGGCGAACTCTTCATGAACTGGAAATAACACCCCCTCCCTAAAGGCAAAATTGCTATTACTGGATTGACTGCGTCAACTTGGGAGGGCATAAAATATTGGGGATAAAAATGAACTGCGGGGTACCCGCTTGGACACACATTGACAAACGTCATCCGAATAGTCCTTTGTCATAAAAAAACTCTCTAAGGAATTACCAAGGACACGAGGTGGAAAAACTCCTTACGGAGCTCACAGGGGGACTGAAAAAGTCTGTTTGAAAGAAAGGGCCCAACCTGTGCTCTAATTAAACATGCGCACGGAAAGCACCCCAGGAATGGTGAGGGGTCGTGAGTGGAGCAGGCAAACAACGGGAGTCATCAAGCGGACCGGGGCACGAGGATTAGTATTCCGTATCAAAACTAGCAAATGGGGATGGGGTGTTCGATAAAACAACAAGAAATGAGGGAATAGATATACGGAGAGCCCCCCTGGAAGAGCTTGGTACTAGACAGATCTACACTCGAATCTTCCAGGGGGTGGAAAATTATTCCAAAAAGCAGAAAAATCAAGCCACGGAAATCTTCTGGCGAGGGGAAAAAAGTAAGAAGGAAAAGCACTGAAGCAACTACAATCCAATTCGCCGCAGGAAATATGGGTTGAAGTTTTCCTACGCATGGGAAGTTTTAAAGTTAACATTACTCCTTCAGCTGGGATTAAAGGGTCAGGGTAATTTTCAAGCAGGAACAAATCGGAAGATCGTGGATCCAACCACTTAATCGACTCATAACTCAGCTCTTCTTCTGCCGAAAAGAATCTCCAAAGCGTTTACCAGGGTGGACCGCGAGTCAAGGGGTCTCCTAGCGGAGAAGCTGACAAGGAAAAGGGACTTGGGTGAAGAGAAATCCGTGTATTGTGGATGGCGTGAAAACAAAAATAGCCGGGGCAAACCAGCGAAAGCAGTGGGGGGGAGCGGGGACTAGACTTGAGAGGAGGTAACAACCACATTGGGGGGGATTTGTCAGGCAAAGAGCAGCAGAGTTGGTCAATGAAGGTCCAGATAAGGGGTTGGAAAAAAAAAACAGAATTTGCCTTTTACAGGAGGGGAAGGGGTGCCGTCTGGGGTACAAAGCAGAAGGGGGATGAGGAGGTGGGAAGCAGCATTGTGGAAAAAAAAAGGGATTAAGAGGGTAGGGGGGCGAATGGAGTCCAGACGGAGAGTAGGGGATAAGTAATACTTCAAGGCATAAGTCAGGAGTAAAAGAAAAAAACCGAAAGGGGGGGAACCCAGGAAGGGGGAGAATCCAAAGGAGGAAAAACATCAAAGATATGGCCATTCCTTTTTAAAAGAAAAGGGGGGTGGAGCTGTCAGAATCAATACCAGGGGGATGGGGAGACGAATGACAAAACCGGGGGGGGGGAATGGTATGGGGGACAGCAGACTATGAGGGAGTGCGAGGCTGTATTCATTGATCGGAGCGGACGAAAAATCATCGAGGAAAGACTCAGGGGGGGCCTCGGAGGCGCAAGGGGAAGAACCATAAGACATTGAAACTCCTGTAGGAAAAAAAAATGAAACGAGCACCGTTGACCGGGTAGAAAAGACAACAATAGGATGGTGGCTTTCACGACGTACGCCTGGGGATGGGCGGAAACGGAGAGATTCCGCACGTGCCGGCAAAAAAAAACGAAAAACCAAAAAGGGTCGGCCACGGGAGTTAATGCCGCCGAATACGACTGCAGGTCCCGCCAGGGACCGACGATTTTTCGGGGCCTGGAGAGCCCAGTGAAAAAAAATGAATCCATCGAAGGACGACCGCGAAGGGGGAAAAAAAGCAAAGCAACCATGTGGCGCGGACGATTTCCGTGGTTCTTACGATCCAAAATACATGGAAACACGTGTTCTGCCGGAAAAACCATCATGACAGGAGAAACAGGGCGTAACTGGCACAGAAGACCATAAAACACGCCTGAATAGAAGAATCCGCGTCTGCAGAGCGAGAGCAAGATAGGCTTGCGCACATCGGTAGCGTGGACACAAAGTTAATCGAAAAACGCGAGAGGGTTTCTGTCGCCCCCTCGCGAACGTCAGGGGCTCTTTTGCTCCCCTCAAAGATAATTGCAGGGGCGCACCACAAAACGGGACGATGGGAAGGGGCCATTTTTCCAGCAACTAGCGATCTGTTGGAGGACGCCATCTTGTCCGCGAGCTTGCCGTAGAGTCAAGGGTCCAGAAAAACGAGGGGAAACGACGTCATAACTAAGAAAAACAACAACGAGAAGCGACGTGTCTATAACGCCCTGGAATGGGAATCGAAGCCCCCAAGCACAAGATTGCCGAGGACCCAAGGCCGCTCAAATGAGCGCTGGGGGGGCCAACACTGGCAAAACACAACCAAAGCGAAAGACGACGCGGTCATCGCAATCCTCAAGGCAGGACTTTGCTTTATGAACCACGAGACCACGGGAAGGAGCAAACGCAAAAGGGGAGACAGAAAACACCGAGAAACCCAAACTTAGTATTGGAATTGGTCAACTTCTTCCCACGAGAAACAACGGGGGGCCAAAAAACCGCAACCGATCGACGGGCGATCAGAAACCAACGAAGAAAAAGCTTCTACCTGGAACGGCACAGCAAGGCCGGGGAAATACAATGTACCATTACCGAAAAAAAAAGTCGAGAACTGCTGACTGCGCAACGTTTAACCGAGAATCAAAACGCCGTCGTGGAAGCGATCAATGACCAAAACGAGGCCACAAGGGGGAACGTTTCGAAAAAAAACCGGAAAGAGGCCATCAGTGGAGTTTGATTGTCCGCAAATAAAAACAGGACCGAAAAATCTCTGCCGCGAGGAAGAAACGCTACCAAAAGGGGTAATGAAGCCAAGCTCGGCGGTGCCAAAAAGCAGACGATGCGAAAAACGGAGAGGATGATCTGCTAGGGCCCTGGGGGCTAACCTCGTCTGGTACTGGGCCCCTACCATGGCGTACCGCGGGCCTAAGAATGGAGATTAAAAAACAACGTCCGATGTTTGCAGTGAAAACGAAGGAGGGAACTGCTGCAAGCGACAGGAGGGGGAAGAGGGGACGGCTCGCCCTGGCTCAGAAGACGAAGGAAAAACCAGGACTGTTCTGAAAAGTCCTCGAAGACAGCGGTGCACTGGAAACCCTCGAGCGGCTGAGCAAATGCGAAAGAAAAATAATGAATGAGTGGCGTTCAAAAAACGGGGGAGCTACGTTCCGCCGGGGACAAACAAGTCTGGGTGTGTCCAGGAAAACGGAAGGGGGGGTCATTTCCTTCGACTCGGGAAGTCTTCCGGCCAAAAAGGCATTGGCGGGGGAAAAGTGCTGGCGTCCCGGAAAAGATGCATCAGGGACGACTAAGAATGCGAACCCGGGAAAGAACTGGACCTGAATGCACGAATAGGAGGACTCCAGAGGGTCTTTTCTCAAAAAAAAAAAACTGCGGCGTCGCCTAAGCCAACATCCCAGAACGTCGTCCCAGGGAAAAGCACCCTAAACAAGCCAGGGGCGTGGGTTCAAAACACGGAAAAGAGTCGGAGGCGGGCCGGACAAAGCAAAACTGGTAGTGGCCAGCGGGCCGATGGTCAGCCTCAAAAAAAAAGATTGGGAACACCAAGGGGGACGCGCGAAAGCGGGCTAGGGACTTGAGCCACAATCTCTGGCACGGAATATACCATCAGCACGTGAAAGGGGGCATGACAGACGGAAGCGCGCTGGAACTCGGCGGGAAACGTGAAGCACAAGTGGGAAGACATGCAGGCGATTCGGGAGTCCAAAAGCGAGGGGACAGGGGTATAACACGAATCGGAGGGGGGGAAAGGTGCCAAAGTAACCAGTCCAGATGACTCCGACGTCAGCAACGGCTCTCATGTCCGTCGCCAAATTGCAAGGTCAAACGACTTGACAGGGGACTGGTTCGGAGGAGGCAGTGCCAACCAGGAAGATGTAATCTGTCGCACTCCGGGTTCCCAGAGAGAGTTTTGTTGCGGTGCTGGACACCATATAAGATAGTCCAACCATCGGGCCTGGGGTAATGAAAAAGCGTCGAATCACGGGTGGGTGGTATCTCGAGTCAAACAACCCAAAAGAGATACAGCAAGCCATAACACCCTTGATCCGGAGTTGAAAAAAACAGCCTCGATAGGCCGCGGACTATCTTCCACGCAAGTGTCCAGAAAGAGGAGAGAAACCAGCAAAGAAAAGCGAAGGCCACTTCAGCCGTAACAGGTTGGCACTGAAACAGCCTGTCAGCGCCGCGTCCCGGAGTTTGAACATTGCCGCGAGATTGGGAGAACAGGACCCTGGGAGGAAGGAAGGGACTGGGAAGGAAGTGAAAAGTCCCTGTCAAAAAGCGAACAGAGAAAACCCTGGGACGACCCGTACCATCGCATGATTGCCAATCCCAGTAACCCCGCGTGGCCTTGAGGGTTGCTTCAGGGTCCCGAGTTGACCAGAATTCGTCAAAACGCTGGAAAAGACAAGGGCTGGCGGGATGAAAATACCAAAAGACGGGGTTAACGCCACCATGTTAAGCGTTTGCGGGGGGGGAAAAAGGTCAGACAAGGGGTTAGCGGGAGGGCGCTGAAAAAAACGGCAAGTTTATTCGTTAAAAAAAAAAAAAGGTTGTTGTTCCTGCCGAGGGGCATATGATGACCCTTGCCGGTTGGCAGTTCGCGCAGGGAGGGCGCGCACTGTCTGCTGTAGAATAAGAAGGGGGTTTGGTGGACAAAGGAGGAAAATCGTGAGATTTAAGCACTGGAAAAAAAAGACTTGAGCGCCGGTCGCCGTCGCCAAAGAATGCTCCCAGCCGGGTGAACGAAGGGTCACGCCAACTCAGGTTGCCGGAAATGAATCCAAGAGAAAAAAGAATGAGTTCCGCCTGAATACGGACAGTTGGTTGGAACGGCGGAAAGAAAAAACTCTCAACATCGCCAGAACTTTGAATTGAATGGGGGCAAACATTCTGCTGCTCCAAAGCGGAGCTAGCTGGTAAAAAAAGAAACAAAAAAATCGTCTTCGGAAACCAAGAAGGAAAATACAAAACGGTGGCCGAAACTCCTCGAGAGGGGAGAAGGCCATGAAACGGCAAATCGCTCATGCTGGCTTGCAGATTCAATGCCTGTTATCCAGGAAAGGAGTCCTTGGATCACAATAAAAAGCGCGGTACGCATGGGTATGTGCGGATAGAAAAGGAGCAGTTAGCAGGATCATGAAAAAAGGGGAGGAGACAAAAAACAACTGAAATATTCAAAAAGAAGGCAACGGCAAAGGCCGACCCTTTGGGGGGAAGGCTTAAGAGGACAGGTCCGTCAGCGATTTGAAGAAGCAGTAAAAGGGGGAAGATCCCGATCGCCTGAAAGCGAAACCGAAAACTTAAAGTGACAAAAGGGTCTGTGCGGTCTGTTCCTTTGGTAAGGCAGCGGAGAAACCTGCAGGGGTTCTATGGCGCGTGAACACGGTTGCGACGGGCCAGAGGAGAACGATCTCCATGAAAACGGCCATTCCTTGGCAAACCGAAAAAAAAGAGAACAGTCCGCGCTGCCGGCGTCGAACGTCGATCGGGAAGTGCGGCCAATTCGGTATCACGTGTTAAAGAAGGGAGAACAAAAAAATAGTTAGCGCCGATTCAAAGAAAAAAAAAAAACGGTTCTGTCTCCCCTCAAAATGTCCTTCTGTCTAAGTATGTCGGTGGTTCATCCCCTGCAACAGACTGGGAAAAAAGATGAAAAAAACTAAGCGCTCTTGAGTGCATGAGAAAGTTTCCATCAACGCAACAGGGGAGGAAGAGTGATCCCTGGCCATCTTGGAAGAAGAACTCGAAAACGAAAATGAAAAAACTGGACGGTCGCGGGGGAAAAGGCATCTCGAAAAACACTGATGGAGGAAGAGAGAGAATAAGCAAACGAAGAACGGGTTTATAACGCCCGGATGGAAGCGAAAAACGAAAACGACAGGAACCGAACCACTGAAAAGCTAAGAAAAAAGACGCAGTTGCTGGAACCACTGTCCAACACCAGGTCAACGCGCGCGGCGTGGGTGGCGAGAAAACGGCAGATCCTGTTGTCAGAACACAGAGAACAGAGACGTATCCGCGCAGAGGGGGTAGGTGAAAAAAAAAGAAAAGACAAGGGGAGAAGAAAAGAGTTCAGAAAAAGGTCTTCCCCGACTGGGAACTTGACCCCCGATAAGACCTTTTGGCCTGGCACAGAAAATCTACACGATCTCGGAAATAGAGGGAGATCTTTAAAAAAGGGCTCGGGGTGCCGGCAGTCCCGGGGTGGAAACACTTCCGGGGGGGACAATTTAAGAACGGAAAGAAAGTACTTTACGGCTGGCAACTCAACCAGCGGTGCCGAGAAAAGAAAAGGAAGGTATGCGGATCATTAAAGGGAGAAAACCAAAAGGAAACAACCATGGGGGGAGTGCCTTTTCAAGTAAACAAGCGCGGCGCCGGAAGATGAGGGGGAAAAATGCCTGCGGTCCGGGTAAATCGGAACTGGGAATGTAACGACGAGCCGGCAAATACAAGGTCGGCCTGTGCAGGCCGACTAGGGAAAAGGTAAAAAAGCAAAACGGGTCGCGGCTCAAACGGGCTTAAGGGAAAAAATTCTACGCTGCAAAAGTTCCAATCATACGCGCCATCAAAATGGCGGAAAAAGCCGCAAAAAGAAGAAAGATTGTGCATCCCAGAACGAACTCCTTCAAGTGGGGGAATTCGGACCAGGCAAACAGGGTGTCTGCACGGGTAAACTGCCAGAGGGCAGAATGGCCAATAGAAGGCCCTTCCCCCTAAAAGGGAGGAGCGGTCCGCCAGGGGGGTTCTTCTCCGTGTAATACTCGATGAGGTTTCAGAGAGGGGGAAGGAGGACGGGAAAAAGTCACTCCTCAAGCTGTCGGGGAGCAGAGCCTGAAGGAAGTCAAGTGAGGTCTGGTGAGGAACCCAGGGGGGGTTTAATTGCTATTCCAAAAATCCCAAGGGTCTTGGGGGGTGGGGTTTCCAAGAGATCAATGTCGAGTCCAGAGATGGGGGAAGGGCGGAAGGGGGGGGGAGGGCATTCTCCTAAAACCTAAATGCCCAAAAGGGTTCGCCGTCTGGACACGGAAGGATGCCCGCGGGGGCTTCCAGGAAAACTGCGGAACGAAGCAAGGGCCGGCCCTGGAACCTGTCAAATGAGCAAAATCATGAAGACAGGGGTCAGAAAAACACACAATGCGGCAGTAGCCAACTGCAAAACAGACAGTCGTCTCGCGGGGACGGAAAAAGAAGACAGACCTTTGGGGGGGGAGAAAGGGGGCGTGTGTGTCAACAAAAGCCTATGAATGCGGCGAACTAAAAAAAGGGAAAAACGGAAAGAAAGGACCTACAAACCTGCCGAGGGAACTCAGAAAAGAAGGGAAGAGGTTGCCAGCACGAAAATGATACCAACAGCCTGGGGGAAAAAGAGGGAAGTGGGGGAAAAGGGGGAAACTGGGGACCAAAAAAATCATGGAAAGAGGGGTCCTGAAAAAAAAAGAAAGAAATTTCAAGAGTCAGCACTGGGAGAAATGACATGGAACGCGGACGAAAAAGAAAAACAACTCAAGAAAATAGGGGGCGGAAGGGGGGGGTGGGGAAAATCAGAGGGAAAAGGGAAACCTGCGTTTTGGAAAGTGGGGGCCCCGCGAACGCATCGGAAAGTACAAGAAAATACCTATAAGGAAAAAGAAGGGATGTCAATCCCACGTAATGGAAGGAACCAGGGCAACGATGTCAAAGTGGGAAAGAGGGAGAATGTAAGAGGGGTTCAGTGTTTGCTTTCAGACAAAAAAGGACCGGGAAAGGGGGGAGCTCATAGATCATCAGGATGTTAGTTCTTTTGGAGGGAGTGAAAATAGCAGAGGTAAAAAAACAGAATCGAGGCTAAGGGGAGAAACTATAAGAAAAAAAGGGGGAGGAGTGCTGTAGACTCAACTAGAAGGAGAAAAGTAGATACAGAAAGCAAACCCTGAAAAATGGGGTATTTGGGCAAAGAGACTGCGCTGAGGAAAAGAGTTCCACGCGGGGGAGTACCCAAATCCAAAAAAACAGGCCCAATAAAGCGATGAGGCAAGACCAACGTCACGAAACAATGTTGGGGGAAGGAACAGTCCAAGTCAGCAGGGAAGGAAAAAGAGAGAAAGCAGGGAAAGGGAGAAAGTCCATTAGATATCCGTTTACTGAGGGAAAACGAATGGGAGGGTCAAGATCGGGAAAGGGCAAGGAAAGGGGAGGTAAAGAAAGTAAACGCAATCGTGGGAGCCACCCCGCAGAAGGGGGAAGAGGAGGATGGAGGGCAAGACCGAATCGCCCCCGTGGCAAAGGGAAAAGTTAGGTTGCTTGTAGCCGAGTAGATGAGAAGGTGAAAGAAAGGGATGGCGCCCTCAAATGGAAATGAGGTGGAGTGGGCATTTAGAAAATAAAGAGTTGTCGGTCCACCATAGGATGGTCAAGCCATGAGGGGGGGGTACGAAAAAAAAACGGCTTCCACTACAAATTCAGGAGGAAGGACCCAAGGAAAAGATGGGGGTGGCCTGCTCCTAAAGAATGCCAAGGGGGAAACAACCTGATTGCCCGTTTGGTTCGACAAGGTCGATTCATCGGAAACTGGGAGTGTGTCAGATAGGCGGACAGCAGGAATAAAAAACGGGAGGAAGAGGGAAGGATTTGGCGCAATGGACCAGTCTAGGAAGAGTTGATGTGCCGGTCTCAGGAAAAAGCCGTCGCCAGACACTCATAAAAGCGGGAAAAAAAACGCCACTGCAGTGGGGAGGAAGGGACTGAAAAAAAAGATAAAAGAGAAAAAAGAGGGATTACTCCTTGATATCCGTGGGAAAAAGGATGGGGGGCGGACGCAGCTGAAATAAAAAGAAACCCACAGAAAAGGGGATACACCCCAAAAAAAAAAAAAAAAAAAGAAAAAAAAAAAAAAAAAAAAAAAACAAAAAAAAAAAACACCCCCAAAACAAAAAAAAAATAAAAAAAAAACAAAAAAAAAAAAACACCAAAAAACCAAAAAAAAAAAAAAAAAAAAAAAAACAAAAAAAACACACCACCCCCAAAAAAAAAACCAACGAGGAAAAGATTCAAATGGGCCAGGTGGAACGAACCCAGGATGCTAAGAGGGGGAGGATTAGCGGTATTCCCATCCTATCAGTCATAACGAAAGAGGGAGGACAACCGCGGACCAAAAGAATGGTGAGAAAGGGGAAAGCAGCAAAAGGGCAAGAATCCTTCTATAAGGAAGAAAAAAGAAGGTCCTGCAGCGTTCCCCACGAAGACCAACAGGTCAAGGGAAAAGGAAATGGAATTGTCGGGGGGGGGGAGAAAAGATACAGTACTTTCCCTCAAGAGGGTAACATGGTATGTCGGCAAGTAACCACCGGGAGCCAGTGATCGGATAAAAGCCGGGGACAGAAAGAGAAATCGGGAATCTGGCGGGGACAGAGCTTGTTCCTGCACAAAGAGAGACCGAGCGGGACGGGGGACGCGGCCATTCCGGGCTCTGAAGAATGGGGGATCATTGCGCAGGCGGGATGAAACATATCAACTCCAGAAGCCAGGGCAGGACGTTACCGAAACGGCGACAACAGGAAAGCGCTGGAGGGAAAGGATCAATAGAAAGAAGGGAAAGGTTGGGAGGAGACTGAAGAGAGGTGTTCGGAGAAGAGTACCAGTCGATCCCATTGGCTGAAATGGAACAGGAGTTCGATCCGGGGCCTGCCCCAATGTTAAAGAAAAGGAAAGGGGGAAGAGTCTCTGCAGATCGGCAGCGAGGAGAGAGAAGTCGGCGTTCGGGAAAGGCCAGTCACCCGGTATCAGGGAAGAATGGAAAAAACAAGAAAGAACAGTAACGTTCGAGGAAACTCGGAGAAGTTTGTAGGGTGGACCCCCTCTCTGGAGGGTCGGGAAACTATGGGTAACTGGTTCATCCCCTTAAAAGAATTGCCGTAGAGGGGGGAGAAGGAACAAAAAGGGCCGCTCGTGGAAGAAGTTCAGGAGGGAAGGTGGAAAAAAAAACTGCGCAGGTCTTGTCTCGGGTGCAAAGAGGAAGAGGGGTAGAGAGTGTTGGACGCCGAGAAAGTCACAGGTAGAAAAAAAGGGGGACGGAGGGATGAAAAAAGATCTCGAACAAAAAAAGGGAGGGATAGAAAAAATAGAGAATATCCACAGAGACCGGGAAAGTGTTCTGGAACGCCCGGAGCGGGAAGAAGCGAGAGGAGGAAAGGATGTCCTAGAAACCAATAGAACAAAACGCAGGGTGGAAAGGGGGGAAACAGGGAAGAAAACATGCACTTTCGGAAACAGGGGGGGTTAATCAAAGATAACGGCAAGTATCCTTGGGCAGGGGGGGAGTAAAAACAAAAACAGAGGAAGGGGAACCGACGCGACAGAGGGGGGAGAAGGGAAATACCGGGGACGAAAAAAAAAGGCGCCGGGGGTAAAACTTCCTTTCCCCAAAGTAACACTTGGGGTCAAACGCAAAAAGATCGACTTAATCTGAGAATAAGATCTGTCAGGGAATAAAAAGGATACCTTTCTAAGGAACATGAAGGCCGGGAGGGAAAAAGAGCAAGTCCTTTAATTAGAGGAGAAAGGAGAGATCCTGTAAAAATGCTGGCCGCACACTGAAAAGGATCCTATCGCCGTGTGAGAAAGAGATGAAAAAAAGGTAAAAGAAAAAAGTCCACGTGGGAAGGCTTTAAAACAGGAGAGCGGCAAGAGGAGGTCAGTCCGACAAATGATGACTAAGAAGAGAAAAAAAGAGAAAAGGAGACGAAGCTTGAACTGCCGAGGAAAGGACAGAGAGAACATTGCAGAAGCTCGTTGCAAAAAAAAAAGCAGGGGGGACTGGGTGGGGGGTGCGAGGGTCGCTGGGGAGATGCGTCGTGTGAAAAAAAAAAAGACGTTGGAACGCGGGTCGGGTGCGGAGAGGGAGGTTCTGGACGACGACCCGCGGTAAGGAAAAGGGGTGAATACCAAGAATCTTCACAGAGGAAAAAAGGGGAAAGGAAGGAATACAAGCAAAAAGTCAGGAGGGGGGGAAAGTCAGGCAGAACTGAAAGGAGTGCAGAGGAACTCTCCAAAAAGGGGGCGCAGCTATGCAAGGGAAAACCAGTGGGGGTTTAGGCGGAGCAGGGGGTCCAGGGAGGAGGTTCCGGACGACGAAGCCACTGATCCCCCGAGCGTCTGGAGAAAGAAAAAACAGAGGAGGGAAAAGGTGAAATAAAGGTTTCTTGCTATGGTGAGGAAACCAGGGGCGTCCTGATTTTTCCGCCGGGCCAGGGGGGAACAAAAGGTGTTTCCAGGATATCAGTGGAGAGGGGAAAGAGCTGGGGGGGAAGGAATAGGGGGGGAAAGGTCTTGCCGCCCCAACCCAAAAATAAGGGCCTTTCTCTGGAGCACCGGGGGGGGACGCGTCCAAAAACAGCAAAGAGAGTAGCAAGGGAAACTGTCAGAAAAAATCAGTCACGAACTCAGGGAGGATCATCTGTGGAGACAGAGAGGAAAAGAACAAGACAGCTCCGATTGAACCGAGAAAAACGCAGTAACTGGAGAACCACAAGGGGGGGGCGTGGGGGCAAAAACAACTAGGCGGCGACAAAAGAGGCGGCCGGGACGGACCACGGCAAACAAGGGTAGGGGGGATGTGAAAAGAGAGGGGAACGAGCCTGGCACGAGCAACCCCAGGCCCAGGACTCCCCCTGGCGCAAACGCGGAGGACAGGTGAAAATAAACAACAGAAAACATACTCTTTTCACGGGTAAGGGGGAATAAACAGCAATGAAAAGCAATCGTGGGGGGGTAAAATACATCTGTGGAAATGGAACTCGGAAAAGTAAATCCCACCTTTCCCCAAGGAGGGGGGGGCATGAACATCAGAAACGGGATGTCAATTGTCGAAAAACACTGCACACGAGGGGGAACCGAGGAGGGGGCATCGTAACTAATTTCACTTGGGGGAAGGAAAAGTAACTAGAAATGACCCACAGGAGATCCCACCGCTCGAGTAGAAATCAAGGGGGAGGTCGCCGAAAAGGGTCAACTCCAGGGGAAAAAAAGGGGGGAGGAAGGGAGTTTAGGGATTGCTTGAAAGTGCAAAAAGGAAGCGAAAAGGGTGGTCCTCGGCCGCTGGGGGGACAAGGGAGGAAGAATGTTTGGGAGGGAGTGGAGCGTGGGAGTCAAAAAGAAATATAGCAGTAGGAGGTAATTACAGGAAAGAAGGAAAAAATCAGGGGGAGGCTTGGATCTAAATCGAACACCAAGGATTCTGAGGAAAATGAAGGAACAAGAAAAAAGGACTCTCCGAGGGTCTCTGGTGGCATCCGGATCTGGGAATGAAAGCGGTACACGCTATGGGAATGCACACCAAAAAACCATGGAAACTAAAAAGTAAACTCCAAAAGAAGGGAAAACCTTAAACAGGAAGGCGCAGAGATACCATACCCTGGATCGGTTTGGGCTTAAAGCCATCAGAAAAAGAAAGACCAAGGGGGGAGCGGGGAAGAGTCCCCAGGATTTTTAAATCTTGTCAAGGGGGAAAAGGACAGGAAAAAGGCTGTGTACTAACAGGACTCCTGTGCGTATAGGTAACGGGGGAAAGGGGGAGGTCGATTCCTTGACTCGGGAAAAAGAGTTTAACAGAAGAAAGGACCCTAATCTAGGAAACTAAGAAGCTCCCCCCGTGGGGAAGTGAGGCGAGGGGTCAGCAGGAGGTACCAGAGTCTGCATTTTAAGCTAGGGATGACCTTGAAAAATTGCAAGGGAAATTTCTCCCATCCGTGAAAAAAAAGAGTAAGGGGGGGCTGGGGGACAGGAAGGCAACCATTTAGCCGCGGCGTCCACCAGTGAGCAAAATTGGGTTGGGAGCGTGGCAGCTACCAGTCTCGGAAAAAAGAAAGATTCGTGGGGGGGTGAGTTGTCCTTCAAGTCTCCGAGAGGTTTTGGCCACGCATGGCAAGGAAAAGTGTTGAACAAACGAAACTGGCCGGGTTGGAAAAGGGAGAATGCAAAAGGGGGGGGAAAGGGGAGAGGGTCCATCTATACTAAGGTCAGAAGGGCGATAAAGGGGCTACGGAGCAATTTTGTGGAAAAAGAGAAGTGGCGGGACGTGAATGAAGTTGGGGGTCGGGAAGGACAACGTGGGCCTGAGTTTGGGAAGGGGGGGAACGTCGCCAAGACATCCCGTCGGGAAAGCAAGGGAAAAAGAGAAGTTTGCCGGATCCGACCTCCAAAAGGAAAGAGGGAAAAAACTCAGGTACGCGGAAAGTTATCTCCTTTGGGGAAAAACGAAAGGTAGGGCGCCGGGGCTGAAAGAGCAAAGAATAAATGGAGAAAGCAATCGCCGGGAATTGAATGGGACACTTGCCAAGGAATCGGAGAAGACGCTCTTAGAGGCGATTAAGAGAAGGTCCGAAAAGAGAAGGAAGTGGAAAACCGGGAGGAAAAAAAGGGTGCAGGCTGCGCTGTAGCCATGGCCAGACAATTCTAGAGGGGGGGGGGAAAGCGAAAGTCCTTTCGGGCTTGCAGACATTTCAAAAAGAAAGGTAGGTGGTATAATCCAAAAGTAGGAACAAGGCTGGGGTCTAAAAATCTCGGATTCAAAAGAGCGGTACGAAAGTTGATGGCGGAAGTAAAACCGAAGAAGAGGGGGGAAAGGAGTCCCGCTTTGCCGGAACAGCCCTCGATTCAATATTAGTAAAAAAAAGGGAATGCACATGCGAACCTGGGGAAATCAGGACTCGTCCAGGCAGGAGGAGGTGGGAATAAGAGACAGGCATTTTAGACAGACTGAAAAGAAAAATGAAGGAAACGAAGGTTCCGAAACGGGACCTTACAAGGGACGGAGAGGGGGCTCTTCCTTGGTGAATATCCACGAGGCGAAAAAAAAGGAGGAAACTGCCCTGACACATCGGGGAAAAAGGGAAAGTAGTAGAAGGAGCTCCACTTCCTGGCACGGATTAGATGCCGAAAAAAAGGTTCTAAAAAAAAAATGTAAGGGCCCTCGCGCGGGGGATACGACGAGAAAGAGAAAGAGGAAGTAGGATCTGCCTTGCGGAGCCAAAGGAGAAAAAAGAACACAGACAAAAAGGACGTGAGCAAGATTCAGAAGGGGGGTTGATTTATCCCCCCAAGGTGAGCGGGGAACGCTTGTGAAAAGGTAAACTGCAACATGAGACTTCCCGGGAGAGGAGAGGAAACCCCAGAAAGAACGAAGGTCTTGGTGCAAAGGGGGACGGGAGCGGTTAAGCTCAAAGTGGTCCTCAAAGACTTGTCCAAAAAGGGGGCCGTGACAGTACAGGGCGGATGAACACCTTCATCAAAGCGTGGAGGAATTCTCGGAAAAACAACAAAAAAGAGTATTATACCCGAGAGAGATATGAACTCACTCGAGAAAGGGGGGACAACGCCCTGGAATGGATCGAGACCACTCTCGCGACAGAATCCGAGAAAAAGGACTCCAACAGATCGGCAAGTGGAGCACACCTAAAAAAAGCAAGTGACTTAACGATAGGGGGGTCCAAGGTCGCAAAGAAGAAGGTCAAGGGCAGGGAATGAAACAAAACAGAGACGTGCAAGCAAGGAAGGTATAAAAAAACAGAAGAAAGACGTGGCGAAGGGACTCTGTAAGGGGGGAAGGCTGAAACAGGATAACCGGATTGGCCCAACCAAAAGACAGAAAGGGCATCCTCTGCGCACCGAGAAAAGAGTAAAACTTCTACCTGTCCTGAACCGGGAAGGCAGAAAATATCTTAGTCGAACGCAACTGAGATAATTTACGAGGATGGACGCAAAAGGGGTGGCAAGCTAGAATCCGATAGGAAGGCGGGAAAGCTTATCATAAAAAAAGGAAACCGGGTCAAAGGGGGGCATGTCGAAGTCAGAAGAGGAAGGCGATCTTTATTTGAAAGCTGAGACAGACGCGGACGAAAAGAGAGAGGGGGGCCAGGGAAGGGAAGAGGAAAACAATCGAAAAAGACAAAAGGAGGGACCAAAGCTCGTCCTAGACAGACGTTATGATAAGGAAAAAGGTTATCAGAAATACGGCTAGAAAAGGGGGTACTTCCTCAAACCCAAAAGGGAGGAAGAGAGTTCAATATTAGTTGGGGAAACTCGTCAAATCTCCAATGTTGTCAGTGTAGAAAAAAGGCCCAGGGGTATTTTTCACGGGACTTGCAAGAAAAAAGGGGCCCGGTATAACGCTCATGGCCCGGCGCACGGAGGAGTCTTAAAAACATTGTGGTTCGACTGGCAATCCTATAGGAAGGTTCGGACCTATACTAGGCCTGGGGGCGGATTAGCTCAGCAAGCCGCTTGAGCCAGAAAATGCGGGAGAAATTAAAAGGACAGGTCTTCGATTGCGGGGAGGGGATGAGTCACATACAACAAGGACGAACCAAGGTCGTGTTTCCAGAGATAAGGGGACAGAATGAAAGGGGGTTTAACTCTCTTTTGGAAGTCTGCAGACAAGGGGGGGGGCGTGAACTGTTCAGCTGCTGGTTCAGCCAGGCGGGTCCTGGGGCGAAGAATTCCAAGAACCAGTCACGACCGGCAAAGCGGTTAGGAGGGGGAGGGGGGGAAATGGTCCCATATGCGAATATGCACGAGGAGAAGGTCTGTCTGTTCAGACAAAAAAAAATGAGGAAAGGTAAGAGCTGCCAGAGAAGAGTCGCAGAACGCAGACGCAACCGGAGACGAAAACGGCAATCCCGGTGCGGGGAACCCCTAAGGGAAGAGGAAAAAGGGAGGCAAAAAAAAGAGAGAGCCGAAACGGGGCGCCACTACAACCTTCCTGCTGGGTAAACCGATGGAATCTCAATGTCAACTCTCAAAGGGAGGGGGACAGACTCCTTGGGGGTGGACCGCCAGAACTGTGAAAAATGAAAAACATACTCTTCAAAAAAAATCTAAAGAACGACAGAAATTACTGGGAACAGAGTAAACGCGAACTGTAAAACCGCGAACCAGGGCAAAAAACGACCATCAAGGGCCACTCGGAGGTGGGGTGCCATCATCCATTCTGGGTCACGCAGAACGGCGGGGATACCAATCATAAATTGAGACAAAAAGAAGGGAAGACGAACGAAACTTTCTTTCCTACTGGGAAAGAAAGGGGACCAGACAGGAAGTCATGGTTCATCCCTCTCCCTGACCGTAAGATTGAAAAGGAAAGGGTACCTCCGGGACGCGGCAGAAAGGGGAAGGGGCGTTTTCTGCGGATTTAAGGGAAAGAGTTGGAAATTGGATTCTCGGCGCCTTTCAAATGGGCATGGTCGTCTGGTGGAGGTGGCTACACAGTCGGGGCACAGCACAAAGACAAAAGGGGAGGTGGGCTTTATTCAGGAGAAAAAGCGGCAGGCAGACAGGGTATCGGCTGTCAGGGCTCAAACAAAAAAGAGAGTGATGAAAAGTATAATAAAAGCAAGCCCTGAAACCCTTGAAAAAAGACCGAAGGTTGATACTTAATACCGCGATCTGAAGCGTGGGGACTTATTCCAAACTAGGGTCAGCATCACAAACGGCCAAGGAAAGGGGGCAAAGACTGGGAAAATTGCACTGAAAGCAAAACGCAAGTACTTTCGCGACGCTCCAGGAGCTATGGAAGGGGAAAGGGCCATAGTATCCGTGGAAACTGGAATGACTCCTCAAATTTCACTTCTCTGAAAGGCAAGAAAGGTAGATGCAGGTCCATGTCCCAAGAAAAAATCGTGGGGGGAAGCCACACCAGCATGGGAGGAATAAAAGAGGCAGGTCTATGGCAAAACTACGTATCGAAAACGCTGACATAAGGGCGGGGTGCTTCCCAAAAGAGTCAAGAATGACATGGGAAAACGCTCTTGGGCTGAAAAGAAAGGAACCATTCAATTTGACGGCTGGAAAAAAGACAAGGACCATAGTCTTGTGTCTGAAAGTTCATAACCGACTCGGTGGGGTCCCCAGCAGGTCAAAGAAATTGGTTTTGAGCGTGAAAAGGCCGCCCCCTCGAACGCAAGGACACGAAACGCGGAGGGTGGGATTGGGGGGGTGGGGAAGAGGAGCAGAACTCGTTGTTCCTGCCGCCGTCAAAGGTAAACAAAGGGAGGGTTGCAGTTGCGCGGGGTGCCCGCAAAACTAACTTTACTGTCTTGATGGAGGGGAGGAACAAATTGTTTGTTAAAAGAACTACAGAGGATCGGTGTGGCAGGGGGGCACAGGTTCCAAACGGCGACTCGAAATTTGCAAAAAAAAAAATGAAAAAAAAGTCGCAAATGAATCCGAAACGGGATGAGAAAGAAAGGGGGGAAAGAAACTGCAGGTGGGGCAGAAGCCCGAGTAACTCAAGCGGAACTTCGATTGATCTCAACTTGTGAAAAACGACACTGGGGGGGGGGGCGGGGCGAAGTCAGAAAACACAACCCGGCGGGGAAGGGGCCCCACCTTCATGAAGCCCCAGTGTGACCCGGCGGAATCTAGGAAAAAAGGAGTTGGAGGATCACTCAGGTAGTCCAAGGGAAGAGGCTCGTCCGGAAACCTTGGAACAACCGCGGAAACTGGGTGAAGCATCGCGCGGGGCGCAAGGGAACACCGGAAAAATAGTGCACCTACAGGTGAGCTTGCCAGGAGGGACACCGGACGGGTGCCTGGTGAATCCCTAAAGGGTGGGAAGGTCTAAATGACACAAGCTAATGATGCAGAAGTCGGTACACCAGTATGGAAATAAACGACAAAAATCGGCAGCGTAGAATTAGAAAGAAAAGGAAAGGGAGTAGAAAAGAAAAGCGCGTCGTACAGCTTTGCTGCACACCGAACAACCGGTGGGTCTGCGATGCCGAACAGGTTCCCGTGCCTTCCGAAGCAAGGGTGGGGAAAAAAAAGAAAGGGAGGGCAGCATTGAAGATCACTAAAGCAAGGCAAAACCACCACACGGTGGACACCGACCGGCATTCCAAAGTGCTACAAGACGCAAGTCCTTGGTCAGGCCGAGAAAAATAAGGAGAACGGCCTGAAACAGAGGCGCCCCAGCAGTTAAGGAATCCAAAGAGGAAATGTCAGGAAGGGCCGATTTCACAAGTTGCCCGCCAAAAACCGGAGAAGGAATTGAAATCGAAGGAGCGGAGAGAAATAAGAAAGGGATCTGCGGCCAAGGCGTTTTATCCGGGAGAAGTAAAAAAGAGACAAGAAAAAAACAGAAAGTTGCAAAAAAAAAGAAGTTGTTTCTTTCACAGAGGGGGGGGGGGAGGAAACGGGAGAACGTCTCTGTGGAGAGGGGTTCATCCCCTGCAAAAGCTATTCGGATGGAGGAGGAATGGCACACGCAGCGCGCTCTTTGAAGTAAGGGGAGAAGGTGGGAAGAAACTTCTCGAGAGGTTGAGAGCAAAACGTTGGTCCGCTGGGGCCGTCGATCGAACATGGCTTTATGAGAAAACGGCCGAAGGGAAGCACGGGGAAAAA
>Ga0179593_1554666_pt1 | contig 19829 bp, 28 predicted proteins | sample CZODoug2_1_08_16_FD_185931 | JGI IMG/M metagenome (GOLD analysis project Ga0179593, IMG submission 185931) | Vadose zone soil fungal communities from Angelo Coast Range Reserve, California, USA - CZODoug2_1_08_16fungal (PacBio error correction) | ecosystem: Environmental > Terrestrial > Soil >...
CATCATGCTATTCGAGAGAGAATGGAGGGAGACGTAGGGTGCCTATTGGGTGTATCTAACCTCTACACAACAAATGATTACATAGGAGATAGAAAAAGGCACTAATTGTCACGAACGAATAATGGGGGGGCTGCGAGGATCGTGGCAACGCCTAGCAGATCTCTCTATTGGGGGTGTGAAGAAAGAAAAAAAGTTGTTTTTGGGTCCCAGAGGGCATAGCTGGCCGGTGGTAACCTCGGCATTAACCTGGGGGGAGACGGGGGGGGGGCATGCAAACGAAAGAGTCGCCTGAAGACAGGGAAAGGATTGCGGACACTCTCTAACGCTCCTTCACATTATAGCCCAGGAAGGGAAAAACAATAGGTATTGTCCTTGGGAAAAGAGGTCGATGAGGGGCCGGAAGGACTGCGACCGCAGAGTACGGCCGGGGGCAAAAAATAAAGTACCTTTCCTAGGATTGAAAGAGGAGGAAGATTACAACACACGAGGGGGAAATGAAAAAAAAAGAAGGTAAGCTCGGCGCCACGTCATGCGGCTTCCGGAAAGGAAGCTGCTATTTCTTAACTTTCCCCCAACAAGAAAAAGAAGAGTGCTCTAACACTGGAACTGTGGCAGTGGTTCCGTTTCAGGCCTCAAGGATCGTGGAAGGACTTGCCCCACAAAGAGAAAAAAAAAAAGAAATCCGCAGTCTTGCAGTTCTGTTTATTGGAGTAGCGGATTAGATGGGGGGTCATTGCATGGCCTTGGGCCTCGGACGTTTCACAAAGTCCGAAGGGCCGAAATCGCACGAACCCACATCCTCCACAGAAGCGAGCGTGCCGACTGAGACTAGGGAGCGGAGAATCGGATGGAAGGCGATTACATCCTGGGGCAAGAGGAAGCGGCAAGGGGGCTTTAAGGGGAAGGTGCCTCTTGGAAAAACTTGTTTGGAAGAACAAGGGGGATACACATCGTGAAAGCTCCTACCTTGGGGGGAAAAAACTCACCTGAAGGTGAGTGCAGGGAGCCAGGCTACGTTGATCCCGATAGTCCGCTCAGAACCGGCAATTTTTACCATTTCCTATCAACAAAAAGACTATCAATAAATGATGACAGTTAAAAGATTACCATTCTATTATACAACGGGAACAACGCTCCGTGGATTCTGATCAACTCAAAAATTGAACCACTAAAGCACGCGGACGGAGACGGAGGGAAGAGAGCCAAGCACTCCTTTATACGGGCATAAGCGGGTCTGACCTCGAAGGGCAAAGCGACCAAATCAACTTTAAAATCTAAGGAAACTACCTAACCACGAGAGGGGAAATGGGGCGATTATCAATGAAGAAAATCTACGAGCTACAGGAGAGGGTCGTCCAGGTTCTCATCGAAAGGGCATTGGACAAATTTCCCTTCTATGCTACAAGGGGAGGGGGAGGAAGTCAGGGATGATCAGGATATTTCTTTGCATGAAAAAACGAATGGAGAGGATGTCTAACAAGGACGAAGCTGTAAAGGGGTATTTTTCGGTCTGCCGATCAATGCAGGTATTCGATCCTTGTTGTTCGCCTATCAAAGAAAGGGAACAATGCGTAAACTCCAACACGAAGATGAAAAAGCAAACGAAACCAAGCATCGCAGGGGGAAGACTCGAACATATTAGACGGATCGGACCTTGTGAAGAGAGGAGGCCTAGGGAGGGCTATAAAACTAACGGGAGAAACCGACTCCGGCGTGTCATAGACCGCATAAAGTCAACACTTTCTCACATAGGAAGGAGAGGGGGAGGGGCAAACAAGATTAACGCGCTTGGTATAAGTGTCAGGTTGCTATGCGCCACAGCTCGTGATGCCGGATGAGGGCGGGGACCGAAGCACGTTCGGGCGGGATGGGGGAACTCGACAGTGAAGAGCTCCATCGAAAAATGGTGCAAAAGCTGGATCTAAATTGGCGATCGAGCGGAAGTGTTTCGTAGTTAATTCCGATAAAAATGCGGCCGGTGCGCTGGAGCAGAGGCCTGCTGGTGCGGAGTTCTTCATCCCCAAGGGTTATCTACTGGGAAAAAATTGGAGGAGAGGGGGGGAGTGAAAATCGTCCGGAATCCCGCCGTCCGGGTCCGGAACGAGGGCGTGGCGGGGACGACACACAGCAGGTAGATCGTACTTTGTTTTCTTGGAACAAAGGGAAGGGTGGGCAAAGGGTATATTGGGCAAGCTAAAAAAGCTGTAGGAGGGGGCTGAAAGAGACGGCTGGAAGCCGACTAAAGATGTGCGCTTCAAGGGCAGAACTCCGCGGGGAAGGAGGAGGATATCCTACAAAAACAGAATAAACTCAGAAAAGAGTATCCTACCGGAGTACGCAAAAGCTCCGGGGACGTGGAAAAAAAACACAAGTGTTTTTCGAGGACTTCCGTGGAGCAGGAAGAAAAAACCCGCCGCCGAGTACTCCTCAAGGCTACAGAAAATCAAAAAAGCGATTCGGTAGAAACCAGTCGCTAGACACCTGCGGCAAATTTTAAGCTCATTATTCAAACCGAAGAAAGGGAGACGGGGTGCCCCGTTGCCCGGAAAGAGGAAAGCACGTCAAGATCTCAGGCCCGAGCAGAAGTTACCGCCGCTTTTCACTTAAACTATTAGAAAGAGGGCGAAGGGAGAGTTTTGCCACCAAATCGTACCGCAATAAGTAGGCAAAGCTCGATGCAAAGAGGGCGCGTTCGGAAGGCGGGTCAACGATTTCTTGGGGGCGGCAAGGAGGAGAAGGGGAATAGGGGTCGGCAAAGCAAAAAAGTGGGAAACGCGGCGCGCTGTCAAAAGTGGAAGAGAACCGGCCGGTGAAGACACTCATGCGAACAAACAGTTTAAAAGGGCCAGGTGGGAGAAAAGAGGGAAGGGAAGAAAAATCGACATCCAGAATACCGTCGACGGGGAAGGGAAAATCTGAGACAAAGGTCCAATATACGCAAATCCGATCCCCAGGACTCCAAACGCTTTAGGTAGCGGGGGGGTTTCAGAGGGAAGGGGGGGGGGAGCGCGGGCAAAAAGGGATTGGGGGGTTGGAATTCGGCAGATGTAGGCAAAAAGAGCTGATCAACACGGACATAACTAGAATGACACACAATCCATTGAGGGTCGAATTTGCAAAAGGGGGTGGGGGGGAAAGAACAAAAGGGAGGGGTCGCAAAAATACCATTGCGATTTCGTGCTAAAAGAGGTCAATGCAAAAGGGAGGAGCCATGGGAATATAGTCTCTCCACCACAAAAGACAATGAACGTTTGGAGTTGTGGGAAAACGAATCTCTCAACACCCCTATATGGGGTGGGAGAATTCGAGAAGGGGGGGGGGGGGGGAACGAAATCCGCCCAATTTGAGTGCTATCAATACTGAAGCGAATGACAGCGTAGGCAGGGAGCGACACGCGTCCAATCTTCAACGAACATTCCCCCGTGTGAAAGGTGGCGACAGGAAAGGTTGGGGGGGAGGGAAAAAATAGATTCTCCCAAAGATGGGGAAAGGTTACATCACGATAGTTAATTAGGAAGCGGGTGCATAAGAGGGTCCGAAATTCTTCCTTTGGCTAAAAGAAAGGGTGGGGGAAAAGTCCGAAAAATCAACACATCCTGAAAAAACCGGTCCCTCGATACCGCCTAGGAACCATAGGGAACGCGTTTCGCGGAAGAAGAGGCGCGATTTGCGTATTTGTGGTCTCTATATTTGTCCCAACAAAGAAAGGGGAAAAATGGGGATCTGGCCCGCTTTTGTCAGAACGAGAAAGGGACAGTGAAAAGCGAGACGCGCGTTTGCGCAGATAGATCACCATGGTCTTCCAACTGTTTAAACAGAAAGAGGGGGAAATAGCTGCGAACTTTTGCGTGCGGAACTGCGAAAAATAGGGGACCGCCAAAAAATAGTGGTGCGGGTGAACCCCCGAAACTCAAAGGAGAGAGAAGAGACCCGACTAAGGATTATGGGTTGGCGGAAGCACAAAGATAAAAGCCGAGGAGGTTATAGGACCAAGGGAAAGAGGAGGAGAAAGTGCGACCTTATATCGTGCGTTTTGTGAGGGTCAAGACCGGGTCAGGGGGGGGACAGTCTCGCTTTGGGCTGGGTTTAGGTCACCAATTTTGTCCTGAAAGATGCGAATGGGGAAGAGAAAGAAACGATATTTTCTGAAAACTCAAGCGGAGAAATTGGGATGCGTATATACCGGCGTCGGGGCGGGGCGTGATGTAAGGGGGCGACACGTCGAATTAACTCTCAAAGTTTGCAGAAAAGGAAGGAAGGGGGAGGTCTTTACGCCAGACCGGTGGGGCTTCTGCGGCGTCATTCGATCGTAGTGAAGTACTCGCGCAACACACCAGGGGTCAGAACGAAAAAGGAGAAAGGAGCGTCCAACACTATTTCAGCCCTATAGGACGGGGGAGAGAGGCCCAACAAAATAGCGGACTCCTTAACAAGCCCGAGAAACAAACGATAGACATGAGGGGGTATCGAGGTGAACTTCCCGGACGCCCGGACCCCCGAGGGCCGGATGGGGATAATTTCGACCTATTGGTAGAGATTGCGACTCTCCAAAATCCAAATCGGGGGGGGGGAGATCCGCTGATAAATGGGAACTGAGCACGCAAACGATGCAGGGTCTCCACGCGAAGGACGCAGAATAAATCCTGGCCTTTCACCCAAATAAGGGAAAGAAGAGGAAAAAGGGGGAGGATCCAGCCTTCACTCGGAATCAAAAGTCCCACTACTCATTTGCGGGGGCGAGCGGACATAGCATGATTTCCTAGGGCGGGGTGGAAGACCTCGGGTCTGCAGAAACGGCCCTGCTAAAATGAGGCTTTCTATAACCCCTTGAACGTTGCAAAAGGGAGGGTATTGGGTGGAATAGGATTTGCTAAAGCGAATTTGTAAGGGAGGATAAGAGTCAATTCGCTGGGGAAAGTTCCTAGAAAATCAGGTCCCCTGTAAGGAGATCGTCAGCACAAGTAATAGGACTTGATCCCCCTCTTGTGGAAAGGGGGCGCATGGGGAGATGAGAGGTTCATGGGGTTATTTGGGAGGTTTTCCGGGGGGTTTATGTGGAGCTGGCCGGTGGGAAGCCGTCGACAAAGAGATAATCCCTTTGAGACGGAAAGGAAGAAAGGAAGAATGACGATGTCTGTGGGGAAAGTCAATTCTTTGAGGGGAAGGGGCAGAAAAAGGAAGTCACGTCAGAATTTGCAGCTTGCAGGTTCGGGTGGGAGATCACCGGTTGCAGGGGGTGTCAAGAGCGTGGAGAGCAACGTGGACGCAGCAAACGAGGTCGGAAGGTATGCTAGCCAGTCCGGTTTAGAAAGGAGAAAAAGGGAGAGGAAGGGGGGAGGATGCAGGAGTATACTATTAAAAGGATCGGTTGCGTCGCTGGTCAGCCCGTTAAAGGAAAAATCGCTGTAATAGGTTTAGAGGGCACTTCTAGGATATAGGATCCGCGGGGAAAAGGGAGTGCCGGCTTTTTTTTCTCAGATTGGAGAAGGAAGAAAAGCTTGCTCGGCGGGAAAAAAGGCCCTCAGAAGTGAATGGGGCAAGAGGGAAAGGATAGCTTTGGGAGATTTCTGTTTTTGGGAAAAATAGGTATTTTAAAGTAAGGAATAGTATGGATGGCGCGAACACAGAATTGAAAGGCGCGAAAAATGTCAGTCTAAAAGAGACCATCCTAAAAGGGGGAAGGGGGGAGGAGGGTGACGAGAACCCACTTAAATAAATGAGGTACCAAAGATAAGAAGAAGAGGAGGGAAAAAGAAGGATGATGGCAAATTACCCTCCCTCCAAGAGGAGGAGGACCAGGCAAGACTTCATATGTGGGGTCTTCTTTGGTAGGGAGGGAACAGATGGGGGGTTGTTCGTGCGACGGAGGCTATCTTTTAGCAGGGTGAAAAAGGGGGGGGAAAGGATTCAAAACACATAATCGAGGGGGGGAAAACCCCAAAACATAGGCACTTTATAGAACCGGCTGCGGATGGCAAAAGGGAGGGGAAAAATTACGTGTGAATTGGAACATTTCAAGCAAAATTATCGGGAGGCACAAGGATGACGACGAACAAAGCAATGACGGGACGCTCGTTCAAAGTGGGAAGAACTAGGGGGACATTGGTATTAGTGTCATCAAAAATGGAAAAGGAATCAAGGCGTCACTGCAGGACGCGGCATGACGTGGGGGGCGCTGAAGGGGATTTTTTTTTCATTGGGAAGATAAAGGGGGGGCATAGGCTCATTAAAGTCGAGACTGAAGGGAATGGTAATTGGTTGGGGCCATATCGCCGCTTCGCGGCGCAGTTTTAATGGGACGGCAACATCTGGGGGTAAATACTGAAGGGGGTCCATAGGAAGGAAGGGAAGAAAGCACGATTACTTTGTCCGTACTCAGGGGTTCGTGACAGGGAGGAAGCGGGACGTTCGAGAGTTGGGTCATTTCGAGAGGGGGGGGGAAGGGGTACTAAAGCCCATAAGAAAGGAAAAAGAGTGCATGTCATGTACCCAATAGGCAAGCGTGTAGGACGAATCTTGACCCAACCCTTGAACAAATGTGGGAGAAAGGGGATCACTCAGGAGAAAGTCGATTGACCAAGAGTAAAGAGATGCGCAAATCAAAGGAGTCGCCTGCGCGAGTTTAGGGGGAGGTCAACTTACTATTTAGAGATCTATAGAGAAAAAACCCAATGGTAGGAAGGGGAATATATCTCCTTTGTAAAAGCAGCGACTAAGGGGGAATTTGCCCATCGAGGTCTCTTTTCCCTCTACAGTAGAAGATGTTTGGTAGAGAAAGTTTGTGAAGGGTGAGGACAATGAGAGAAAACTGGCCGAAGGGGCAGGATTCATCCAAAGGGGGGGAAATTAGAACTTGGGGGAGGAGACCAGTCTTTTACGCGCCTAGATAATTATACCTAAAAGATTAAATCTCGGAACGTCAAAGCTTACCCCACGAGAAGGAAGTTAACAAAATTTCCTTGGGTCAGGAAAGAAACGATTTCCGCTAAAAGGGGGGAAAAATTAAAACAGCCACTAAAGCTGTCGTGCAACCAAGGTAACATGATCTTCTCTCGGGGGACAAGAAATGGATGGAAAGGGCAAACTGTAGGGGGGGGCAGAACACAGAAAAATATGCGAAAAGTCTTGACCGCGTCCGGCCAGACGATGACACTGGTCTCTTTAACTTTCTGAGGAAAAACCTCAAGAAAAGAAAGAGGGTCTCTAAGTGGAGAACTGGAACAAGGGGAATTATCATTCAAAGTTCAATTGTGAAGCCGGCCATTAATCGTGGGACGTCACTTAGGTACCATAAGAAAAGGGGGGGGAAGGAAAAGATAACCACGAAAGTCTGGGGGGGGAGAATTAGAGGGGTCCTATTGCAGTCCGGCGGATTAGCACTGGCCGATTGCATGGCGATGGTCCTAACACAATTTCAATTGACCTATGAACAAGATGGAAGAGAAAAAATCAATCCATACAGAGCGCGGACGAGGAACCGGGGGAGGATCCAAAGGAGGGGAAGGAGTAATGGAAATAAGAAGCTTTCATCACGTCTTCAATACTGGTAGGGAAGGGACAGTTTCTCGGGGAAAGGGAAAACGTTCATCGGAAAAAAAGTGGTGCAGATCAGACTGTGAAAAGGACCCGCCTAAGGAAAATGATGACTTACGCGCCATACCTACTTATAAGTATAGGGGAGAGAAACCGTGGAACGAGGTTCAGAAAAACAAACAATGGACAAAAAGAAAAGGAAAAGAAACAAGAAGAAAAAAAACAACGAACTCAAAAAGACGAGGGGCCCATTCCACGCACGCACTAACCCAAACTCACCAAACATAGAAAACCCCCGAAACAAACACCAAATCCTACACACCCTCACCCGTCTTTCACCAGTGAATCCTTTGCCTTAACCACACCCCAACAAACACAAACAACCACCAAACCAAATCAAGCAAGAAAAGGGAAGAGTCTTTTCAGATCCCAGGAAAAAGGAGCGGGTGAAGGCAGTCACAGGGGTCAGCATCGAAAGCAAAAAAGCGGCAAGAACTCCGCGGGCGATCTGTCTAATCTCTTCAGTCTCCTTTGCAGAGAAGGGGGGGGGGGGAAGGAATGAACACGAGAAAGGTAGCAGACATCGGTCAGGGACGAATGACGACGGAAAGACGCAACGGAGCAAGGGGAAAAAGCTTGTTCTCCTATTCTAAACCGCTTCGGAGAGAAAGGATGAAAAAAAGCGAGGATGCCCGTAGGGCGCGGGGAACCTAAACCTGCTCGCTACACCAGTTCATGGAAATGACCCCATGAAAGGCGTCATCAGGAGACGGAAGTTCATTGTTCTTTCACTACGGAACAGGGAGAAGGGAAAAAAGGAGAAAGAAAGGGTTTTAAAGGGGGAAAACCGAATCAAATGGGAATTCGGGATTTGGCAGCGAGGGAAAGGACCAGGTAAAGAATGATCAAACAAGAGAGGACAAAAATGCGGGCTCACAGGGGAAATGTCCTTGCATTTCAGGGAGAGAGAGGCCATGGAAGATCTACAGATGGCTATGGGTAATAGAAAAAGAACCGGCCAATCGTGTCCCATAACGATATCGTGTGATCCACCACTAAAAAATGAAAGGAAGACTAGGGGCTAGGTGAGCAGGATGGTTGACATACGGGGTCACGAAGGAAGGGAGTTCCAAAAAGATTCGGGAGCGGGAAAGAGGGATCCTCTCTCTGATACCAAGAAAGGAGGGCGTGATAGGGGAGCAAGCAAGGGAGAAGTAGTTAACATTCTCTTGTAACGAAAGAGAGGGTGGGGACCGTAGGAAACAGTGAACATTTTAAAGGGAGGGGTGTGAGGTGTGGAATCATCGGAAAATCTCTTGTGGCCGCGGGGAGGAAATAAGATGGGATCGGAAGATAATGAAATTTCGTAGAAAAAAGGTATCCAACGCTCAAGTCGGGTTTGGAACGGGCTTGTAGAGCAATCATAGTTGGGGTGGGGCTTGCATCCTGGAAGCATGGGAGGCCGAGTGGGGGGTTACCTCTACAAAAATGGCTGGAGGGAGAAGACTTGGAATCAAAACTACTGGTTGGGAGAAGATCCTAGGTTCTCCGGACTCGGAATTAATAGATAGGAGAAGACAACGGAAGCCAAAATCAGAGAACCTTGTCCAACACGGAAGGAGACAAAAGGGGTTTTGGAATTACAGTTCCGCAAAGGAAAAGAAAACGCCGCAAGCAACGAAGACAAAGAAGGGGTCGGGGCGCATACAAAATCAACGTCTATTTTTTCAAAGAGCAAGGAAGCTGTGGAGGGTAGAAGTGTATGGGAAAAAAAAAAAACAAACACCAAAAAAAAAAAAAAAGAAAAAGCACAAAGACCTCCAGAGTGTCCGAGGGCTGGGGAGAAATAAAGGGAGCCGTACGGATTAAGAAAAGACGATCTCCTTTCTCCTACAGAAGAGGAAAGAAAATGCGCTAGCCGAGGGGGGGGGGGGGGGTCAATGTTAACACCAAAATAAGTTTTCGGGCCGCTCGAGGAAGAGTCTGGATTTTCGACATTCTTTTTCACTCAAATTTGAGGAAGTGAAAGAGAGAAGAAACAAGGGGCACAGATAGGGGGGTCACGCGTTGATTCCAGTTGAGAAAGGAAATAGAAGGTGATTACTATGAAAACAAAGCGGGCCTGGTTCCATTGATGGGTGCTGGAATATGAGGGTAAGCAACACGACGAAAATCGTACAGGGAAAAGGGGCTTCTTTGAAAAAGAGGAGGAAAAAAGTCAACGGAAAGAAGCGACTCCCGTCTATAGAAGCGTTAAAAACTGTAGGTATTTCGGGGGGGCAGATTGGGGGGGGGTGTAGGGAGGGGAACCTTCTATTATTAAGTGAATATATGGAATAATAACTGAGGGGGGGGGAGGCAGCAAATCCTAAGGGTGTCAGACTTTGGTCTTATGGTTGGAAGAAAACGGGGAGGGGAGCCAAAGAGAAGGTTGAAAATTAATATATAAGCCCGATTGGTGAAGAGGTTTGGAAACGTGTCAAATATGACTCAAATGGACCGATATGTCTCGGAAAAAAAACAAAAGAAGGGGGAAAAAGGTTTGTAAAGGTGTTCTTGTTCTAGAAACAAGGAGGGAGGAAGAAGGATTCCATAGATTGGAACAAAAAGGAAAATCTCAGGATTTGAACTCTAAGAGGTTCCAGGGATTCCGCTTTGGGCCCGGACAAAAGACAGGGGAAATCCGAGAAAAAAACTCGCCACTAACAGAGGGGAAGAAGGGAGGAGTCTTTTGGCTACACAACTTTTAAGACAAAAGTACCACATGTTTGAGAGAGGTTAAGCAGGGGGGGAATCAGATGGGTAATCAGAAAGAAGACTGGGGGTGACTAAATCCTGAATAAAAAAAAACGTGAGAAAAAAGTTTCCCGTGAAAACTTGGCATAAAGGTTTACGGGATAAGTCGCGTAGTTTAAAGGTGACAGAGGGAGATTTGGAACACGGCAAGACGCAAACAGTGAACACTGCAAGGCCGAAGGTGGAGGGGATCGAGTTACAAGGTAACGGGAGAAGTATAGGTGCGCAAGATGTAATCACGGGTTTCAAGAGCTGTAAGCGAGAAGGAAAAAACATGGTGAAAAAGAACCCCCTAGGGGGGGGGGGAGAGAAGGTCCTGATCCTGCCCCTGAGTTCAAAAAAGGGCAAAAGAAATAGGTGGGGAGGTGAACCGAAGTAACTACTGGTTAATCAACAAGTCGGGGGGTAAAATCCAAGATATCTGATCAAAGAAAGGGGGAGGGGTTAGAAGTCGTAAAGGTACAGGTGAAAACAGGGATGAGAACGGAGCTACGCTTCTTGACTGAGGTGTAGGACTTGCGATGGGAAATACCGGAGGTTTTAATTTTTTCCGGGGAAAGGCTACATATCCTTCGTATACGAAGTTGACGACCTCAAAGCGAGATTTGTCTGAGTCACAGCTCTTCCTTCACTATGCACTTGGGGAGGGGGGGCTGACAAGTTCGAACACTCTTTTCTGAAATTGTAAGGGAAGTACTACAATGGTAGATATCAATAATATACCGGATAGGTTTCTGGCCAGCTAGTATTGTGAGAGGGGGGAATCAAGTTCGATGGGTTGAAAGTAGGTCGTACTTTGAAACCTAGCAGCAGAATCACTGTAGTTTAGAAGGTATTCTCCCCACATAAATATTCCTCAAGTCCCGGATCCCAAAAACCAACTACGAATGACATCCATGGTGGAAAGTAAGGGAAAAAGAACGGGACCTCCGTTCCCGGGAAACCGAATGTACTGGATTTTTAATATATCGCCAGATACGAGAAAGACTCAAAGTTGATCGCGATCAAGGGGAAAGTGGCATAGGCATCGGGGGAGTTAGGAAAAGAGAGTCGGGGGAAGAATACCAGGAAAGTCCTGTTATCGGGCCATCTGAGGAGAGAGGGGAAAGGAAAATAAATGGAGAGTCCTATGCGATCAAACAGATTATGTATCTTTGCTGGAGGGAATCAGGGAGGATGGCCGAGAAGACGGAAGGGGTGGAAGATCTCGATTCCTTCAAAAGCAAAAAGAAGACTTCCTGCGTAGTCATGGTATGGGGTAACAGGGCGGAGATAGTTGGTGAGGGGAAAAGAACACAGTCGAATGGGTTGACCATGTACTAGATCTAATATAGGAGTGTATAAAATATAATCGCGGGGTCGGGAAATAAATGTCAACTAAGACAAGCTGGAGGAGAGAAACATGCGTGAGCTGTTATGGAAGGTCTGTAGTTGGAAAGGGTGGGTAAGCTCGGAGAATGACATAGGAAAATCGACATGTGCACTGAAATGAAGGCTGATAAAGGAAAAGAGATTAACGTCAGCCGGGTTCGCATATCAGTGGGGACCGGTAAACAGTCAAGGGAGGAAAAGATCATAAACACTGGGGGCATGTTATCGAAAATGGTAAAGAGGTAGCGCCGGGGGGAATTATCCCCATGCCTTTGTAGACGCTCAGCAAACTCTATTTAGAAATTGATGCTCGGGACTGGAGGAGTTCGGGCATTGAAAATCCGACAACATCCCGTCTGCTCGATTAATTCGCTTAAAAAGAAGGGAAAGGTCCTTGTCGCAAGCCTGCTCCAAGAAAAAAGCAGCGAGAATGGCTGGACAAAAGCTGCTTGAGGAAAAGAGATCCGCGGGTGGGAGGTGCATCTTTGTTTTTGGATTTCAAAAAAACAAAAGAGTGGTGGGGGTGTTTCGTTCGTGTACGGACGGGAGGCGAACATCCTAGAGGGAGAGGGGGGGCCAATCTAAAAAAAAGGGGACGAATTCCTTGGAGGGGGTGGGGGTGGATGGAGGTCCTCGGGAGGTTATTATCTTCAGGGGGTGAAGTCGTCCATCATTGCGGGCGAGGAAAAGGGGGTGTAAGAAAAAAGAGAGGAATGGCCAGGGGGGAGGGGGGGTAAAAGAGAAGGACTGGATGGTAATCCAGCACAGGGTACAGGATACAGAGAAAAGAAGAAGAGAGAATCAGGTCGTCGTATAGGGGGAACGAAGAGGAGTTCCGCGGAAGAGACTATTGTGTCTGATGGGATATTTTAAGATGTGTTTGTTGCGTTCGATAGAAAAGTGGAAAAGTAACAGATTAAAGGTGGTAGGAGTATCAAAGAGAAAATGCAAAAGACTGGAACATAAATCGAGGCACCAGGAGGAGAAAAGATGACTGTGCCGAAGGGAGCCACCTGTTACGTTGAAGCTCTTAGAAGGCAGAGAAAATGGCGGAACGAACTCAAAAGCAATGACGTGTAAGCCCGTTCCCGTGTCCTCAACGGGGAGAAAACGGGAGGGGGGCTGTGTCTTCAAATGAGCAATGACAGCAAACTTCGTCAGGGGAGGAAGGGGGACAAATTGGGAGGGGTGTTTGGGGTTGCATGGGGAAAAAAAAAAAAAAAAAAAAATCACGGGTTGGTTCATAGTCAAACTGTTTCGTGTCCAAAAGAGGCTAAGTGCATGTTATGGTGGGGGAAAAAACCGAGCGCGGCGCAGTTAATTCCTTCACTCAAAAGTGGAATAGTTATTATACCAGGAGATGGACGTTGAGGGGCGGCCAAAAAGGGCATGAGGGGAGCGGGGGGGACGCTGTTCCGCTTGGACCCAGAGAGAGGATTATGATCGAAACTACAAAGGGGGAAAAAAGTCTTCCATGTTGCAAAACTTAAGAGGGGGAAAAGGAGGAACGTTAGGAGAAGCGGTGACCCCAGAAAGGGTAAAAGACCGCTCATTTCTCAACTACCGAAAGAATCAGTGTCCGTTGAAAACGAAAAGCAATCCATCTGCTCGAGCGGGGTAAACAGGAACAAGTAATTCGGAGAAAAAAAACAAAACTAGGCTTTTACCTCGCCAAACCACTTTTCACTATAGACTCCAGGGATTCGCGGAGGGAGCGTGCCACGACAGCCCTAAAATCGTTTATTTTCCTAGGATCGCCGGGGGTGGGGCATTTTCCAAATCTGCGAAGATGTTGATCTCGCATGAAGGGAAAGGAAAAATGGGGGGAGGTCCCTGCGTGACTTGACGGGCTGGCACAGGAGACATGCTGAAAACTTCTATTACTGAAAAACTGACCAAGCAAGGAAAAAATGTGAGGAGGACTGAGAACTTAAATTCGCATATGCATTAGGAAAAGACATTCCAAGAGTGAGATTACGAATTTGACCCATTAACCTGTACTCTCGATCTTCCTGGGTAACAAACATGACCGGGAGAGATTAGGGGGTGATTCTAGAAAAAAGGAGTATGTAAGGAAACGGAGTTGGTATACAAGAAAAAAACAAAAAAATCACTAGCGCTCATTAGAAACTTCAGCTTCACCTTAGGGAATGTTCAGGAGGACTTCCCTCCAGAGCCTCGTTGGAGACAATTAACATTTGGGGGGAGGGGTGAGAGGCACATGGGGGGCACTCCCGGAGTAAAAAAAAGGGGTCTAGGTCATCTCAGGGGGAAAAGGCCGGCACCCAAAAACAAGCGTTGTTAATGTTTGAGATCTCTGGGAAGAGGTCAGGAAGGGGGAGATTAAGACTAGACCCAGTGGGGTGCGCTCCTTCATCATATTCTCTCTCAACCAGAAAAGATAAGAAACTCGAACCTCTGACGCGCTTAACGAGAAGCGGTATTTAAGGCGAAAACCTGTTTGGGCATCGACGGGAGGGATTTTTTTCACATTCCACCACAAGCTAAGGGGGACGTGGGGGGAGGGGTCCTGTGGAAGTGCGTCCAGGGAGGAAGAATAATCTGGGATATGCTATTTTCAGAAGAGAAAGGGAAGAGAAGGGAAAAATGATGACGTAGGGAACATTACTACCGTCTTCAAACCAGGGAAAAAAGGGGAAAACGATCACCAAAAAACGTCAAGAAGGGAGAAAGGGAAACTTGGTCAGGGAACGATGGTTTAAGGGGGAGGGAAAAAGGCAGGAGGCCTCCTTTTTGTAGAACGAAAAAAGAAAGCACGTCAAACTCGAGAAGAAATAATAAGCGCTTAAAGAATTCAGGTTTCAAGGGAGGACCAGAAGGGAGGAAAGCGACAAAGTCAGGAAGAGTGAAAAAAAGAGGAAGGGGTAGAAAAGGCAGAACTCCAACTGTTCTCAGAAAAGATCAAGGCCTAGCCGACTGCGCGAATGAAATTAACATCGCGTCTAAGGGGGGATCAGCAACTTTCGGGGGGAAGATGTCCAGTGCGAAAAAAAGGTCAAAAAGAGGCCCGGGAATGAAAAGAGTAGCTGATTAGGACTTTCATTACTCTCGTCAAAACTAGGCACTATGTCAAAACATTCGAACAATGAATTAGAAAAAATTTGGTCAATACAAGGGAATGAGGTCAGGGGGGGAGAAGGCGCTAGGCCATATGAAAAAGGAACTCCCAGCATAAGGGGCAACTAACCTCAGGGGAGCCTCACAAGGGAAAGGAGAAAGTACTCAATTGTAGAGATGGAAGATGAGAAATCTACAAATAAAGGAATAAATTTGGCTAGGGAAAAGCTTCATCGTGAAAAAGCGGCAAATTCTACTGGGCGTTAAAAGCTCTCAGGACTGGAAAAAAAAGATTGAAAGAGAGGAGAGGTATCAAAGGATTGTGCACTATCTGTGAAAGACATCATGCTCGCCTAGACGGGCAACCGAACACGTGGCAAGCGGATATTCGGGGACCTCTAAAACAAAATAGTTACTTTCTCTCATTCTTTATTATTGAAAGGAGGGGGAGCAAGCAAAGTGCTATAATAAGATGAAGAGACTGGGTGACTATTCAGAATCCATTTGAAGGAGGTGACGAGATGAAGACTCGCGACGTGGAGGGATTCTCATCACTGGATAAGATAGAATTAAGAGCAAGGGAGGAGAGGACTAGAGAGGTAGGCAACTTAATCCGAATTAAGGGATTTAACCATTTAGGGCCTAAAAACAGAATGGGGGAAAAATAGTACCAACTGTTTGTAGGAAGCACTTGGAACATTTTTCAATTGTGTGTGGTATATTTAGAAGAGAGAAAAAAAAACGGGAGGGCTAGGGCTGAAAGAGACTCTTTAATCATAGGTCGGTCATAATCGCCGCTGATTTGTAGCGCGTAACGGGGCACTACAGAAGAAAATTAAACGACATGAAAATCAGGGAAGAAGAGAAAAAGGGGAAAAATAAAAGAGACACGAAAGTTCGTGGGTATTCACAGGGACGAAGGGAAGGGAAAATAAGGGCCGCCTAGAAGAGGGAGAGATACTCCCCTAGTAAGGAAATACAGAGGCAGTGGACAAAGGGGGCGGTACGCTATCCTTCGGACATGTACGTGTAATGGTGCAAAACCCGACCGAGTCAAAGCCGGGAGGGAAAGTCCTAGAATCGGGTCATGGAGGAAGTCCTTAGCCGAAGCGGGAAAGTAAAAAGAGGAAAGGGCGGAGGAGGAAGAGGTTTTATCAAGCGCACATTGTAAAGGGAAAAAAGGGAGGACGCTGAATGCGGGGAGGCGAGAGCGAGGGAAACTCTAAGGGTTCCCAAGCAACGATGGGGGAAAGGGTGGCGGGGAAGCTTCACAAGACGCCTAGAAATGCTGCCTCTTTGTCCACGTGTGGTAGAGTAAGGAAGGTAAGGAGGAATCGCCGGGGGACTAGAAAAACTCAACATGGCTCTTGGCACCTAGGAGTAAGAGAAAAAAGGACTCGAGGGAAGAGGATGTTCAGTTTACTGGAAAGACGAGGGGAAGGGGAGAAGTAAGAGAGAAAAATCAAGAGGAAGACTAGAAAAGCGGAACGGGGTAGCAGGAGGGAATGGCGGCGGGCAAAAGGGGTGTCGTTAGAAGGATTCAGATTTAGAAAAAGTAAAAATGTGCACCGTTATACGAATAAGCGTGATGAAAAGAGAAACATGGGCTCCCATGGGGAACGTGGGTTCCTTATTTGGTTCAAGGGTCCGCAGAAAGGACAAAACGGATGGCTTGCTACCCAATATGAAAAGTTCAATGGGAAGAAGAAGGAAGGGGTCGAATGTAAGGCGCACGGGGGGGGGGGAAGTGTAACGGAAACCAACAAGGAGAGAGAGACTAAAAACACAACGAGAAAATAATAAGTTGGACCGAAAAAAGGGGAACCAAAAGAAATTTGATTTGCTTTAAGATACTCTCTTCAGGGGTACGCATGCTGGAAGGAAATAATCTTCCATAGGAGAAAAAAAGAAGGCCAGGGGGGCAAGGGGATGGGGGGGGGCAGGAAAAAAAGGAAACCAAATACAATTTCTCACTGAGCAACAGTAGATGGTGAGGAAGTTGTATTAGGACGTTTTCATAATCAACGGATAAAAAGAGAAGGGGAAGGAACAAGGAAGAAAATCAGTTTGCCACCAGGAGAGGCCTGTTCCTCGACAAAAGATGGTACGCGTGTCGGGGAAGTAGCGATTCGTATGGGGAAGGTCTAGATCCCCTTCAAGGAAGGGTACGGGGGAAAGGGAGATCTGGGGGGGGGGGGAACCCTTTGACTATCTTGTCGCTTAAAAACGAAATGAATATCGGTGAGCAGATCAAACTTCGCGAAAAAGATAGTAAGAAAAAAAAACAGGTCCACTATGCGCTGAAAAAGCGGGGGAAGTCAGAAGAGGGAGGCCGAGCTTTTTTCTAGAGTTTGCAGAAGCAAAAGAAATAGGTTGAAGCCCTGGCGAAAAGAGCACTGTATCTAGAGTCCCGTAGGGGGACTCTGGGTTCCCTTCACTTTTTCTCTTACAGAAGCAGAGGGTAACGGGGGAAAGTTTTGAAGCGGGCGAAAAGGAGATCCTTTAGAGAAAAGGACGACGTAGGTAGAAAGGAAGTGCGCTGTCATAACTTCTGGAAATCTCTGGCCTTCTTCGAACAAAGCGAGGTATACAGGAGCGGGAAAAAGGGGGGGAAAGAAACTAATCGTGGCAGGGGGAGGAGCCAGAGACTGTGCGGAGGAGAGCGCAAAGTAACTCATCTTCTTCGTTTTTATGGGGGGGGGGCCTAGAGGGGAAAAAATCGCATCTTTTGAAAAGGAAGGAAACTTTGGACTAACCGGGGTACAGAGCCCTCAGAGAGGGTTTCGAAGGTTAAGCTTCTCTGTTTTACCGAAAAACGCGAGGCGGGCTCTAAAGGAAATAGGCCCGGTTGAGAGGGTCACAACATCACTCCGGGGGGAGAGAGGTATGGAGACCCCCACCATCGGCATCAGAACGGGGGGAGTCTTCAATCCAAGAAAGGACAAGAAGCATGCTGGTGTCGTCAGGACCGACACTACGTCCTTCCCGGAAAGCGAATGGAAAAATAGAAGAAAGGAGTCCTGTCACAGGGGAGAGCTACCAATAAAGTCCATAGAAGGAAGACGTTATAACGATCCTCTCAAATCAGCGATGAATAAAAAAAACGCTCCGCATCAAAAAACGATTACCGACGAAGGCATCGGAAAAAAACGAGGGAAAACCTACTAAGGTGACACAGGAAAAAAATGAATCTGTCTGCCACCACCTTAATCTAGCTAAGGGGGGGCAGGAAGTGAAGAAACTCCAGGGGGGGGTCACGGCGAGCAACGAGGCCTAGGGAGAGGACGTAAAGACATCTCCGAGAAAGGTTGTTGGACGAAAATCGGAAAGAGAATGGGTGATGCGAAACAAGATATTGGTAACCTGATGCGGGACTGGATTCTGTTCGCCGGAAATCGAATTCGTGATAGGTCTCCGGGGCGCTATCTCCATCCAGAAAGGGAAGAAAGGCCCGGATGGGGGGGGAGAACTGCGATGAGGCGTTTTGGAAAAGGGGTGGGGGCAAAACGGGGGGGGAAGCTGGCCGAGAATCAGAGACTAAGGCACTTGATGAGCGGAAGAAAAAAAAATCAAAAAAAAGTCCTGCTTCTTAAGGTAAAATAGCTGAGGGGGGGGGGGTGGGTGGCAGTGAAGGAACATTTCTAGGGGGGGTCGAAGAGAAAGATTCAAGGAATTCAAAAATTCAGCGGATGACGACCTTGGGAAAGAAAGAGGGGGAAAATAGACGGGAATGGTTGTCTCATAAATCGTGGAACATTGGAGGGGCTCGTCGGAAGGAGTTGAGAAGCTAAAAGATTACGCTTAGGAGGAGCAGGAGATTATTGCCTATTGGTGCGCCTGGGTACGCTTCCCGCCCCGTCTCAGTCAAGCCGAGCTTGAGGGCCCAGATGAGGATCTTGATTCAAAGGGTGTGCCGATTGGGGAGGGGAATGAATAAAAACGGGGGTGGAAGAGGGGAGTAGGAAAGCGGGCAATTTAATCAAACGTCCCAGAAAGTTAAAGACCTTTAGTGATCGGAAAGGCAGGTTGGTTGAAGAGGGCAAAGAGTGCTGGGAGAGGGAACAGAACGTTGAGAATAGGGCAGGCGAAAGTTTCAAAGGAAAATCCAGAATGGGTGCTTTTACTACTTGGGGAGGGGGAAATTCCAAGGAAGAAAAACTTAACTTAAGAAAAGGACCAAAAAAGAAATCCTGATGCAAAATCATTAGGGGGGACCGCCTTAATCCGGGTCTCAGGGGAGTAAAAGCCGGACGGAACTCTAGGTGTAGGTCTGTGGGTCGGGGGTTGAAGGGAATTTTTTGAGTGGGAGAAGAGATGGAAATATTTGAAAAGGGCCATCTTTTGATGGTCGTAAAGGAACCATTCCTGAAAGTTAAAGGTAAAATAATAGAACAAATTGATAGCCCACTATAGGACTTGTGAATCCTTTCGGACATTTTCGGGGGGAGGATATTTCCCAGTTCCAGATAGGGATGGGAAATGAGCCAGCTAAACAAAGAAAAATCTTGGGCCAAGGCACCGGGAGGAAAAGGGGGAAGTGGGGGAGGGTGGGAAGGGGTAGAGCAAATCAAAGTGTAAATCAAAGAGAGTGCCGGCAAGACGTTGTCATGATGGATTAGGGGGTTTTGGTGTTGGGCATAAGGTATCATTTTGAAGAGGAAGAATGATGGGGGTTCTAGAAAGCTACGAAAAGGGATTTCAAGTTGGTTAACCAGCAGTTAAAAGGGGGACGAACATTGTTGAAGTCCGGCCCCCTCACGCTTGTATAGGGGGAGGATCGACAAGCCTATTGGACGGATCAGACATTCTCTCGAAAAACCCTGTTCCAAATGTCAGTCTCGTAGAGGGCGAGTGCGATGTCAAGGGAAGTCGAAAGGAAGGGGCAAAAAATCTCATTCAGGGACCTTACTGCTGTAAAATAAAACGTTCGGAGGATCATGTGACCCAAATACAAAAATAGAAAACAAAAAGAAGGAGAGGGAGTGGCGTGGGAGATCAATCAAAACAATTAAGTCCTCAAATCAAGGAGAGGAAGGTCGTGCAGGGGAAAG
>Ga0179593_1397296_pt1 | contig 19828 bp, 21 predicted proteins | sample CZODoug2_1_08_16_FD_185931 | JGI IMG/M metagenome (GOLD analysis project Ga0179593, IMG submission 185931) | Vadose zone soil fungal communities from Angelo Coast Range Reserve, California, USA - CZODoug2_1_08_16fungal (PacBio error correction) | ecosystem: Environmental > Terrestrial > Soil >...
GTGTGCAAATTATAAGCCAAGGCAAGTTCACCGGATGGGAGCGGAGGAAACACGGGTGAGAAGGCTGATAGGTGCAAAAAAACACACACTAAGAAGTGCGTCATGTCAGTGCGTCCAACAAAAAGGGGCAGGCAGATGGTAAGGTAACAGGAGATCCGGAGGCAGAAAATGCCCTTCTCACTCGAAGTACCGGGGATGAAAGCGGGGGCGGCGCGGGGCGGCGAGAAGAGAGGGGGCGTCGGGGAGTGTTCGTTCGGAAAGGGGCAGAAACGGAAACGGCGTGGGTTGTATTTGCACCGGCATTCGCGGAGAAGAGGAGGTGGGACAAGGGAGGGGGGAGGAGGTGAACGAAATTAGTGAGCGGCACAAGAAAAAAAACACTGGGTCTTCCACATTAATGATTAAGGAGAGGGAACAGCGGAATGAAGGAAAAGGGTCTTTGACTTCTTCAATCGTCGAGACCGTGTCGGGGAGGGACGCTGTCTCCCCCGGTCTCTACCCTCTTGAACATTATTTGGCCAAAAAATGCCGGAGAAAAAACGCCTCGGAGGGACCATGAGTCACTTCTGTTACTCAGGACGGAAGGGGTAGCGGGCGAGATGGGTCGCATCAGGATGAAAATTAACGGATATCCACATCTAACTTAGAGCCATTTCAAAAGAAAAGGGGAGGGGCAAAGGAAGACGGACAGTCACGAGCATTGCAGGCAATCCTAGGACGCACGAAATCCCTGTAGGAGGAACCGGATTCTCTTCTGATCTGTTCATAGAGGATAACGGGCGCAATTACTTGGAGGGAAAGTAGTTCAGGCACGCGATCGACGACAGGAGCGCAAACAATCACCCCCAATGTAAGGGAGCGGGGCCAGTCCCGAGAAATCTTAGAGGCCGACATCGAACAGAAAGCAGAAAAGGAGAGGGGCGGGGGTTGGCGCTTGAACTTACGCAGAAGAGATGGTCAAGAAGCCGACATCCCCAAGGCAGCTAGCTAAAAACCAAGGGGGGGAGGGTAAGACGTTCGAGTGTATCGGAAGGGCGAAGACCGGTCGAGTCCCACGAGTGGGCCGCACTCCTGTGATCCCTATCGCTCAAAAAACTGGAAAGACAGGGCGTGAAAAAAGGAGGGGGAGTTTCGGAATGGCACGAGAGGGATTGGACCCAAAGGTCACAGGCCGACGATTTTGGGTGTTCACTTGCTCCGGAGATGTTGTGGGGCCAGAAAAAGGGATTCGCCAAAAAACGAAATACGGATCATGGCAGCGTGGATGCTCGCAAGTTACTTGATAAACGCGCGGACAGAGATCGCCTGACTGGTGATGGGGAGCTGCAACAGATACTTTTCAATACATCCTGCGAAAAAATGGGAAAAGGGCGCATGCAGCGACTGCGGACCGCGACAGAACTAGTGGGGGGAAAAGGTACCGTGGTGGCGAAAAGTTAAGCGGCAAAGTGATAGGTCGTTTTGAGACGTCGCGGGAAAGAAAGAGGAAACGTGACGAAAAAGGACGCGTTCAAGGGCGTCCGGGGGAGCGAGGTCGCACGGACAATTAGGGCTTTAAATAGAGCGCGGACGCTGGGGTACGCATGCCGGAGCGTTACCTAAGCGATCAAAAGAAGGGGGGTCAAATCTATGTCAGGGAAACTGTGACTGGTCCGAGTCGGCAGAGGCTGTCCCCCTGGATCTTGGAGCCGCGGTAACGGGCGCGGATCGTGGGAAAGGCGACCGGTGTGGTTAACCGCCCTTCCTGAAGAAGTGAAAAAGAAAAGAGGATGTAAGAGGTTGCCATCCGACAGGCCCGGAGGAGGGCGCAGTGACTGGCCTCGTAAAGACAGAGAAAACAGCCAAATCTCTCGCCGAGAGTATCTCCGCAAGGGCCTTCATTATACCTGACACCGGAACGCAGTGGACCAACATAGGACTGAGGGGTCGATACGACTCTTACTCGAACATACAAAGGCGGGCTATGACTCTAAGAGCCTTTCTCTCTCCAGGAAACATGAAGAGCTTGGTAAGGGGAGAGACAAACGCTGAATACGAAAGAGAGCAGATATTTTCGAAAGTGTAGGAGGACGAGAGAAAAAGAAAAGGCTCTAAGAGAGAGGCGTCTTCGGTTGGCGAGAACATCGAGGTACAACCTACTCACTGGCCTATTCGGGGAGAGATGGCCGACGGTGAAGAACATAGCGACGAAGTGAACGGGCCTAGAAAGCGAGCCGAAATTATGAATATCGCCCTTAACTCGCCTTTTATCCCCCGAAGACCAGGAAGGATTCGAGAAAGGGAGTAATCTTAAGAAAGAGTCCGCGACGAGCCTGATCAATCGCGAGGCCCAAGTCGTGTGTCTGCAGCTATGGTTATTAGGCCACTATCTACGGATCGTGAGGGGGTTAGAGAACTTCTCGGGCGTCAATAAGCCTAAGCCGAGGCCCGCCTCGACCGGGCGCCTCTATGTACAAAGCCTGTCTTCCGACACCACAAAAGGCGGTAATAAAGCTCGTACTGTGAGGGTTACCGCCGGGCAGCGGTCTTGGGAGACAGTGGTCCCTGGGACGCGTCCTAGAAGGGTCTCAGGATTACGACTCGAGTAGCGGAGAAAAATGGGTGAAACGAAAGGGGGAAACCTAATTTTTGCGGAAATTCTGCGTCAGTACCAGGGGAAAACAAGCAGGGTGTTGCAGTTTCAATCACGACGCGATGCGCCTGGCGTCCTGCAAGACCAGAAAGGCGACGCGGCTTTGCTTCTTGATCACTACCTGCTTTTATCAAGCCAAAGTGGTGGTGGCAGGAGGGAAGGAGGGAAACGACTGGAAAAGAACCGGACGGCGGGGTAGCGGAGAACCAGATAGGACCGTGGACGGGGAGTCATCGGGGTTTGTCTCTAAAGGAGACGGAAATGGAGGAGTAACTCCGTGAAGAGGGCGAGGAAGGAGGAAGTTACCGCGCGGATTTCGGCGATGTAGATCCCGATATCTCATAAAAGGAGAGGAGGAAGATTGAGCACACTGGAAAAATCGCCTCGGCCTAGCCATTATGAGGAAGGAACCAAGGACTCTTTCCTTCTCAAGACCATTCCTTTGATACTAGACTCAAAAAAGAGGCGTAAGAAGAAGGGGCTCTAAATATCGAAAGAGAACCGAAGGGGGGGGGGGGGGGTCAGGAAGGTCACGGACGGGGCACTCATCCAACACCCTCCGAATTGCAAGAAATCCACACCGAATCTTGGGGAGGGTGAAAAAGAGGCATCTGGCCGAGAGTTTCTGGCCGTGAAGCCGAAAAGTCCCCCGCGAGGTTCTGTAATAAAAAATGAAAAATTAAGAGAATTCAGCGAAGGAGAACCCCTTCATAGGAACCTCTAAATAAAAATTTGAACGCCACGCAAAAGTCTGTCTTTCTCCTGAGGAGCACCAAGCGAGAAGCGCGGAATGCTGTAGGGGGAGGGATCTAACGCGAACGACCCCGCCGGGAGACTGAACGGCGCATAGCTTACGGACCTGTTTGGTAACGGGAACGAAGAGAAAAGACAAAGGAGGGAGATATCCGGTCCCGGGAGGCTCCAGGCGTATGGAAGAAAAAAATCCTCGAAGGCAACTCTAACAAAGCGAAGGGAGACAGCACGGAAAGAATGCAAGGGGGGGCGAATCTCTACCACCTATCTAAACTAGCATGGCTCATGAAAAGAGTAGAGGGCCGCGTCACCGATTAACATCAGCCACACTTGAAGGGAGGCGTCGCATCCACTGATGGACGGTCCTAGTAGAAGAGGCAGCATGAGGAGGTTGGTAGCATGCAAGTGGTGCGGGGAGAGAAAGCAGAAAGGGTGAGTAAAAGGGCAGCCCATACTCTAAGGAAGAGGGAAAAAGGTGCGTAAGTGCACGCGAGGGCGACCTACAAAAAGCATGCGCCCAATCACACTACGGAGAGAAACTTCTACTCGGCGGAAGAAGAAGAAGGTCAACTTGTTAAGAAAAATGCCATCGCAACGTATGAAGCTGCTGCGACACGGGACACGAGCTGAGGGGTCCCCTAAGCGCATTCTCGATCTAGAGAGAGGAGAGCGCGAGACAAAAAGGGGCGAAAAGTCGGTTATTTAATCAGAGGGAAGTCAAGAAGAAGGACCGATGTCCGGGCCCACTATGCCTTCCGCGACGCAAAATCGAGGAACGCTTTTGCTGCGCGGAACGACGGACATCCAAGAGAAACCGGAGCCTGGGGATGGGGGGCAGCGACCGAACCCTATTATTAAGCTCGTTCGTTTAGGGGAAGCAATGGAAAAAGCTTCATGGAGATAGTGTAACAAAAGAGGGCAATGCGGAAACGATGCAATGGCGGACAAGCCAAAAATAAAAAAATCAAGGGAGAGTCGAAACGGGGGAGGAAAAGATTTGACCTAGGATCGCGCGGGGTCGAAAAATACCTAACCGCAGGGTCAAGGGCACAGCATTACTCAAACTTTATTGCCTGGTGCCAAGTAGACGATATACCCCGCTAGTGCGACTGCAAACAGGTCGGAATTACGTCGGGATTTGGAAAGAAGAGACTAAGGAGGAGGGAGAAGGGAGAGTCAACGTCAACACCTCTCGGAAGGGACGGCAGAGCGAGGCGACCCGGCCGCGATTGAAAAGAAATTCCTCCAAGGCATTTTCTCCTAGGTCAAGAGAACCCAACTGTTGGAGAGAGGCCACTCAGGAGCCTTCCGAGGCCGGCAGGTCAGCTGCGAGCAAATACTACTTCTATTGGGGTTCTTATCAGGGGGTTGGGAGTTTGCAAGGAAAGGAAGAATCAAACGCTCCGGCCGGGGACACAAAGAAGGCTAGGAACGCAATTGCCTTTTCACGCGTCAAAAGTACCCTAGATCGAAGTTCTCGTCTAGAGGAAAAAAGATAAGCCTCGGTCAAAGCGGTCGGCAAGATAGGGACACCGAAAGAGAAATTTAGTGTCTCCAACTTGGGGGTGCGGAAAAGAGCCGGGGAAGGCGTTCGCAGTTCCGAGAAAATACATCGTATGTCGAGAAGAACCCTTGAAAGCGTCTGGGTCTCTTAATAAAGACTCCGACCCCAAAACAAGGAGAGGGGGAAGTAAGTCGCCACAAAAAAAAGCAAAGAGAAACGCCTGGCTTGGAAGGAAGCTATCGTGCCGCCTAAAAAGGGAAAGGGAAAATCCAGCAGGTCTGAAAGGTAAAACCGCCGGGATATGCGCAAGCGTGCTCGAAGCGCGGCCGTCCGAGGAAGTCTAGTTTCCTACCACAGGACTGGAGAAAGGGGTAATCAATAAAGAAGAAAATGGGGGGAAAGTAAAGGGTCACGCCGCAAGGCAATGCCCGCTGAGCCATTCCCTTTTCGTGACTTGGCTGCAGTCGGGGCAGGGGCAAGGGGGGAGAGGAAGGGGGGATCATGGGTAGATGTGGGTCGTGGGAAACGGGAGATCGCGCGCGTGTAAGCTGCAAGGCGAAAAAAAGGAGGAAAAGGTGGGGCAGCCGTCAAACAAACAAACGCAGGGGATTCTGCACTTCAGGTTTTCCGGCCCATGGTTAACAGAGGTAACCAGGGTGGGGCTGGGAAACTGACAGGTCGACGTCAAAGGTGTGATAGAAGATGACAAACAATATTCGGAGCGAAGGGGAGGTTTCGTCCGGAAAGCCCCCCTTCAAAGACTTGTCTTTTTAAGAGAATCAAATAAGCGGCTGAAATCCGCACCGGAGACGAGGCATAGAACCTGTGCACATGAACGTGGTCAGTAAGTGTCTTCTATCCAGGCAATTGCATAAGAAAAGCAGGCCGAATGCCCGAACGCCAGCGCGGTATAAAGGTCCTAGTACTTCTCCTTGACGGAGGGACCAACCGCGCGGCAGCAAAGAAAGCTGGTTGACGACATTCGAGTAGAGTTCCTCGAGGGCAATTCCTTTTCGAATGGGAGGGATCCGAAGGATAGCTGTTCGGAGAGACTGGGAGGGGAGATAACGAAGATTAGAATGGGGAGTATATGGGGGAGTCTGGGCGTCGAAGCGGTCCTAAAAGGATGTGATTTAGTAATGAAGATCCACCTTGTAAGGATGTCTTTATGGTCGCAAAAAGTGAATAAACTGCGGGCCCGGTCTAATGAAAGTGAGGCCATCGATCAACAAAAAAAACGTAGGAGAGGAAATAGGGGCATGACCGGTTCGTTGACACATCAACTACTTCTCTGGACGATGTTGGCGCAACGTGCCAGCCACAGTGTATGAAACACAAGCTCATTACGGGTCGACTCCGAAGAAACGGAAAGACGAAAAGCGTAAAATAGAAAGGAGTCCAACAGCCGAGGGAAGCACGGCCGGAGAACCGGACAGTCCTTTTCCTGGGCCAGGAAGAAAAGTACCTCCGACGCTGAACACCCATAAGGGAATTGAAAGGAGGAGGTCGTATCGAACCGGCGCTCAAGTCCGGAGCAAGAGGGGCGGGAGGCGAGCAGGCGGGGCAGCTGTTCTTTCATGGTGTATTCATTTAAGGGGGATACCATGCGGAAAAGGTGGGGGGAAGGCCACGTTGGTATGGAACCAGGCGGGAGGCCAGCTGAGTTGCAGCAGGATTCCCGCTATGTTGATGGAATGCAAAAGCCCACGTAAATGAAGTGGATGCAGGTTCATATCCTACTAAATATTTCTGGGGGAAATCTCACAAAATCGGAGGAAAGGTTTAGGAATTTCTGCGGTGCCTATCCCCTAAGAAAGAACCGCGGGAAAAACATGAGGAAAGAAAGCTCTGGAAACGGATGCGGTACAACTGCCCTGTGATACTGTCCATCGAGGAGGAGACAGGGGGGACGAGGCTCTATAGATACGCGCACTCGCTCAACGTCCGGGTAGCGCGAATCTCCCCGAGGCAATGAACGCAAAAAGAATTGCAGTTGCATGCCGAAAGCACGGCCGCAGCTTTTCAATCCTTGTGACATGGAAGAACCAAATAAACTAGGGGGGAAAAGCGCTTTCGCGTGCACTGCGAGCAGAGGAATGAGGACGTCAAAGTACTATGTATTTAACGGCATACATGCCACGGAAAGAGGGAAGGACGAATCAGGGAGACATGGGCACCCTATCCAAAGCTGCGGGGGCCCCCTGGACGAAAAGCTTTATTCCTAATTAAAGGCAGAGAAATCGAAGAAAAAACGCAATTGAGGATGTGGGGTGCCGAAACTTGAACTGAGCCCCTATTTTGAGTGGTGAGAAAATCAAGATCCATGCATCTTGCTAAAATCAGGGGGAGGAGGGGGAATACAGGGAATAGGTTATCGGGAAAACTGGGAACGCGGGATCGGTCGAGCACGCAGGTTGCAAAAGACGTTCTTTTAATAGGGACCGTACTCCCTGATGCCGGGTGGACAGGGTGCGGGACTCATCGAACGAGGCTTCAGAAGCCGCTTAACGGCACATTGGGGGGTAAAAACCCTAATTGGGTTTCATACGGCGGCCGGAGAGTTGCCAAACGGGGAGGGACAAAGACGATAGACCTAATGCCGAATTAGGGATGACGCAAGGGATTTATTACGCCTAGAGATGCCGCCGAATAGACGGGTGGGGCGAGGAGAAAAAAGGGGGGTTACGGAAAAGCGGCAACGTGACATGAGAGGGGATTTAATGCAGCGGCGGGGGGAGGAGAATGGTAGGGTTTAAAATAGGAAAGGGGAGGGTAGGGAATGGGGGGGAGGAGAGGCCGAGGGGAAAGGGATGTGAACAAGTAGGTGATGGTGGGAAAATGAATGGCCGCAAAAGAACAGTGGGGGGGGGAGGGGGGTGGGAAATGAGGGGGTGGGAGTTCGCCGAGGGCCGAGGGTCCCCTTCCCTCTTTGAAGGGGTATTTTTGGGAGGGAAGCGCATAGACTCAGGGTTTCTAGCGCGGAGGAACAAGGAACTCACGTGGATCCACAATGCTTGAACTTTCTCCTCCGCGTTCTCGGGAAGAGTAGAAGCAAGGCCCAGCCATCAATCCGCGCCGGGACTAAGTTTTTAGCAACCAAAATTCCCTGATGAAAGAGGGAGGGGAGGAAAGAAAGTCGGCAGGGCAAAAATCGGAGTGGCCCCGAGAGGTAATGAGCAAAAACAGGCGGTCTTCCTCGAGGGAGACGGCAGGTAAAGGGGCGCCGGGCCAGTCACCAGATCTCCATGACGCCTGCGTCAGGAAAAACCCGTACCAGCCTTGAAAATCATCGCGAGGGGCTCTGCCGACCCCGACAAGGCACATAGGAGCGAACGCCGGTAGACCTCGAACCCAGAGACAGATGAGTAGCGTCGCGCATCATAACGCTTGACTAGGTGTAAAACACCGGGCCGTAGGGTGTCTGTGGAAGTGAAACTGATAGGGAAGCACCTCAAGTCTCCTCGCGGATTCGAAGATCCGATCGGAACATTGCTCAAAGGGAGAAGAGCGGTGAAAATGTGCCGTATCAAAAACCGGGAAGAAACGACGTAGCGATTTGGAGGGAGGAAAAAAATTGACAGAAGGCAGAAAATCGAAGACGAGTCAAAAAAGCTTCAGTGGGATTTTCCGGGGCGTTGTAAGGCGACAGATAGGGCACATACGCTGTGCACGGAGTTAGGCAAGGACTTTTCAGTAATCGGCAGCGAGAATAAAAGAAAACTAAGGCACCGCCGACCAGACCATGACAAATAAACAACTTCTTCAAGAAAGCATAAATTGTAGAGAAACATCCGGGGGGGAAAGGGGGACATAGTTGTTTCTTCCATCGGCGAACCTGTCCTGCTAGCGCGATTGCCCTGCGCAGGTGTGGCTAGGAGGGACTGGGGATCGCGTCCACGGCCAACGAAGCTCTGAGCATCTCTTTGGGTAATGTGGTGGCAGGGAGGAGAGGGTCTCCAATACGAATGTGACTACGAAGATACTCGACAGCTAGTACTTCGGGTCCTACACCCCCAAAACAAACCCCAAAGAAAAACGTTAGAGATTGCCGGGTGCGAGACCTTTACGGACTCTTGTCGAGGCATTATAAACTCTTCTAAAGTTAGGGAGAGGGATCACAGTACGGGGCTAAACCGAAACGCCTGGTGAGAGTAAGGGGAATTCAGTTGTTGGCGAAGGGGGATCTCTAAACCTTAGGATCATTCTGAGGTAAAACAGGGAAGGGGGCCCAAAGGGGGAGTGTTGTTGGTCATTGTGGGAAGTCAGAACGATGGCAGCAGGGGGCGGACAAAAGGCAGGATCTATTCTGGCTCAGAAAGAACGGCGTGGAGAGACCACCGGGCGGGTTGTGTGGGGGGTTAAGTAGCGGCACATTCCCACAGAAAGAAGATCCTCACGGACACGAGGGGAGAGGACTATTCGAGACCGGTTCTACCTAAGAAAAAGGGTTGATAAAGATCTCATTCGGGAGAGAAGACGTTAAAGAGGAGGAGGGGGAAAAAAAAGGGGAGGGTAATTAAACGAGCGCGTTCCGTCCGCTGAGAGTGTGAGAAACATAACAGGATTCCAGTGACGGTCTATAACCAACCGAGGAAAGAAAGAGGGAGAGCGTGAAAGGGTCAATGAAAAAAAAAGGGAGGGCCCGAAAGGTGAGCCTAAATAGGATCCGCTCAGCTTAGGGCACGCTTTACCTGCTCGAAGGCTTATCCTCTAACCAAAGACTAGGAAGGAAGTTCACGGACTGGCCCAGAAAAAGGGGGATCCCAAGGCATGCGAAGCGTTTCTGGCGGGAGAGAAAGAACTTCCGGAGTAATCCTTTTTACACCGGAAGAAAGGCAAAAGGAGTCGTTTGGAGGGAAGAAACCGCGGTTGGCACAGGACGCTAAGGGAAACTAAGAATTCTGAAAACAAGGTTCGAGCGAACCAGAAGATAAGGGGTAAGATCGCTAGACCAGCGCGAAGGCGCAGGATGTCTACCATACAAGACAAACGCTTAAAAAAACCTTTCTCGACGAAGGCAGAGCCGGAAGAAGCCGGGGGGGGGGGTCGCAGCGGCCGATACATCGCGGCGATGTGCGGCGCGAGGATCAGCTTAATACGACCTAAAAAGGAGGGCAAGTGAAAAAAACGACAGCACGAGTCGGGGGGGCCATGGGACGAGAAGAGCTGGAACGAAAACATATCCAAAAGAGAGGATCTTCAAGCGCACGTAGGGTCCAGGCCGCTAGAAAAGCCAAAACTTAGTGCTGCTTTTTTCGAAGGAGGATGAGGAGGGGGGGAAGTCGACATTTCAGGGGCTCGGAGGTCCGAAAGAGGGGGGGCTTCGGGTCAATTTCTTGGCTTCCCGTCCATCGAGCACCGGCCGACAGTGAGGAAGAATTGGTTTACTTACCGGGGGTAGGCTCAGGAAGCCATCGAAAAAAATCAAAACGAAAAGAAGAGTCTCTATTAGAATACTTACGAGCAGGCCCTACGTTTGCTTGTCAATCCGCCATAAAGCCTTCTTAGGAATGAGAGGAGACGACACGGGGGGGGAAAAAAACTTCAAGAGGTCCCGTGGGAGAGCCGAGATAAGCGCGGAAAAGAGGGGGAGAGGCGCACAGGCTGTATAACAAGTCTTTCCTTAAAAAAAAACAGACGAATGTGGAAAAGATGGAAGTCGAACGTAATCGAATGCCTTAAGAGAAGAGAGATCTGAAGCGTGGATGGGGCCGAACTCCGAAACAGAAATTCCTATTCTTCGCTAAAAGTTCCAGGGGGCGGGAGGGGGGGGAGTGGACACCGGGGAAAGGCCATGGGGGGATCGGGGTTGGAGAACGAAACGGAAACATGAAATAGGGGGAACCCGTATAGGATTCTCCCTGACCCTAGCGAGAAAATATAAGGGGGGCCTGGGCCTCGTGACAGAAATCGACTTAGATAGCACCGATGACAGGCGGGTCTGCTGAACTCATCCTATACCTACATCGCATGACGTCCATATCGAAAAAAGACTAGGCCCAGGCTGGGAGACGGGGGGAAAAAGAGGGGAAATTCACAAGATTGTAGGGCAACGCCTGTGATCGCACGTGAAGGCTTTCCGCCTCTACTTCCGAAGGGAAAAGTATATGATCTCCCTCATGAACCCAAAAAAGAAAGGGAAAAGATGGGGATTTCCATAGCTGGTCCGGCCGAGAATCCAAGCGAACGCCCGCAGACCTGGGTAAGGGGCAAAAGGAAAAAAGAGCTTTTTCTCCCGAAACGGCTCGTCGGGGGAGCAAGGACGCCCGAGGGAAGATCCCCCTTAGGGGTGAGGGAATACTAAGGAGGCTGATGTGGCTTAGGTCTACGGACAGAGAAGGACATGGCACCAAGAGACGTCCACACGATAACAAAAGAAGGCGATTAGTGACTCAACAGACCTCATCTACGAATTTATAAAGTAGAACGACCAAGACACCTGTATCAGGGCATCAATGGGGGAGGACGTGGGGGAGAAAAAGAGGCCACTAATGTCGTGAAAGCCATTGAAGGGAAAAAGTTCTACCTTGAAAGGGGAGGAAGGTGGTCAGGAGAAGAACTCGACCAAAAAAACAAACCAAAAAACCCCCCCCCAACAACCCCCAACCCCACCCCGCAACACCACAACCCCCCCACAACACCACACCCGTCGATAGGACTCCCCAAGGATGGGGCAAGAGAGTGTCGGAGAAGGTTTCCTAAAAAAAAACAAAAAGGTGGGTAATTTAGGTGGGAAGTTGCTACCTACCCATGAGACTTAAGCTTGAAAGGAGGGACAGCGAAGTAAAAGCGTTCAAAAATGAAAGGGGGCCCCAGACCGGGAAGCTTGGGAGGAGGTGCGCCAGTTTATCGTGCATCGGAAGGGGCGGGGCTGAGGCGGCGTAATACATTTCAGAAGTCAGCATATATAAAACGGAAATGAAATAAATGATAACAAAAAGATTCAAGGAAAGACCTCGGATTGCAATCAGGCGGTAACAAGTGAGAGGGGAAGTTGGCACATTTGAAGGTGATTTGGATAGGTGAGGGGTTCGAAGGGGAGTGTCGAAGGGGGGGAGATCTGGGAGACGGCGCGGAAAGTATGCCAACTGAGCAATCATGATAAAAACCGATGCCCAAAAGGGGAGTGGTAAAGTAATGAGGAGGCGCAGCACATAGCTTCTGCAACATCAAGGTGCATCTTTGGCACCAGTGGGAGACGGAAAAAGAACTTAATGGTCACGAGAATTTGGTAGAAGAACGAAGAGGTCGGAGCATGGTGACCTTAAATCGCTCCAAGGAAGGACTCATAGAGGGGGAGCTAATCAACAAACCAAAACGGCGGAAAAAGAAACTGAAACACTCGAAAGTTCTTCGAAAAAGGAATCAGGGGTGGGCCGGCCAAAATGGGGCATAATTCACGGGGACAGGGGTGAGAGTGATCCTAAACTACCCTCACCGGAAAAAGCAACTACCCGCGCCGCCTAAGCTTGGTAGAACCGAGTTCTTATGAGTCCTTGACTGAGATACCTACGATGGAAGCGAAAAGAGCCTCATGGGACGCTTGAGAAGGTATGGGAATTAGCCGGTCTGATAAAGAAATCCTTAGGCCGGGTTCTTTCTCGAAGAGGAGGGAGTGGGGAGGGAAAGGAGGGGCTTACGGTGTTAGTACTAGCTCGGGAACTTGCTTGGTCGGTAACTTGAAGGTCTTAGAAAAAAAGCTGGGTCCTGACGGATGAAGGGGGGTGAAATGAAAGTTGTCTTATCGCTGGAGGACTTGCGGACTTGCTGCAACAGGAAGTGACACTGACTTGCAAGTAAGGAAGAGGGGTGACAAAACATGCAAAGATAAACAAGGTTGGGGAGGGCATGCCAAAACTTTGAGTTTCCACAGCAGTCACCAGAATACTGGGGCGAGGGGGTAGGGGGGGTCAGCAACGTCGGCCGAGGGGGTACAGTTAAATGAACGGTGCCCTGGCACACCGCTTCAACGAAAGGGAGAAAAAGAAAACGGATACAGAAAAAAGCATTGGAAGCTCCGACCTCCATCCTTGCCGACAACAGCGACAGAAACGCCTTTGCCGATTCAAGACGAAAGGGCGACGAAAGAGAAGAACAGGTCAAAGAACGTGGAGGCATTGGGGCAGAGCGAGTCCTTATCTATAAGGCTATAGAAGCCTCTTCCGAGTACGCAAATGGCTCGGCGGCGGAGCGCGTTGCTCAGGGAAGAGCACCGGGATGGGGAAAAGGGAAGGGGGAATAACAGGAAAGGGGTTCAAAGAGTTGAGTTATTTGCTTCAGATGTTTTACCGAAGGGTCGGCAGGGGGGGACGAAAGGATTAGGGGGAGAATGCTCAAGTCTGAGAGATGACGGGAAACGGCAAGAAGATTTCTGGTTTAAATCAGGCCTATATCAAAACTAGGGGGGTCAATTAAGGGGAAGATCAAAACCTGGTGGAGGCCCCCTGCGCAGAAACGTGGGACCGAAGAGCACTCAAGCCTACAGAGGTACCAAAAACTGCGCAGGGCTGGGAAAATGAGGGAGGCCAAAAAATTAAAAGTGGGGGGAATCCCGAACGTCGCGCCAACCTTCAAACGAGAACCTCGCCCGAACGAGGAAAATGAACCGAAAGTGGGGCATGCAAACAACAGCCCGAATCGGCCGCATGACCTTGAGATCCACTGAAACAGACCCGAAAAACAGACTTGTCGGGAAGGATCATTGGGAGCTATGAGATAAAGGGGGTCAATGACGGGGGACCCGGCCCTACATGCCCAAAAAAAACCCCAACAAAAAAAACAAAACAAAACAAAACCCAACCACAAAAAAAAAAAAAAAAAAAAAAACAACAAATCTGGAGAGCGCCGCCTGCTCGAGCAACGATACATGAGTCTAGCACTATACAAATCTTCGGTAGCTTCCAGGTTCCCGACCGCTGGTTCACCGGGAGGGGGGCTGAAAAGCCAGGCGGGCTATGGGGGGCCGAAATGGTAAAACTTCTCAGAAGGGATGTGGCTGCTAGTAAAACTCTTAGAAGGGAAAACAAGGGGAGGCCATCATTGGGGCTCGTCAACGTCCATAAGGGACTGCGAAGAGGAAGTCAGGGCGCTGAAACTCACCTCATGGATAAGCAACTTAAAAAGCCTTTGGAAAGAAGAGAAAGGAACAGTTATTAGGGGAAGGAGTTACGGTCGACGAGGCTTAGCTATTATTAGGTAGGGGACCGGTTTAAAGATATTTTTTGGGGCAGAGGGGGGGGAAATGGTATGCCATGCGTCTCCTAATGCTATCAAACAATCCTTCGTGGCTGAGCAAAAAAGGGGAGGGGACCAAGGCCTGAAGCGAGATCAGACGGGGGGATCTACGGAACCCACTCGGGGTCACTGGGTTGAAACCAGGTTCTCATAGTAGATCTCTTAAGGGTCTTCAGGCGTAAGAGGGACAAAGAAAGCAGATTAAGGGGTGTGGAGAGGATTAGTCAGGGTCTTTCATCGTCTGAGGGGGGAAAACTGCTAACGACTGCCCACTGGAGGGTCCGAAGGGAGGGGGGACTCCAAGGAGCGGGAGCGATCGAATGTCAAGCCTACATAAGAAAAATCCCTTGGGCAGGAGAAGGGAGGCTTTTTCGGAATTCCTGCTTAGGAATGCTACCGCCCGAGATCCCGGCAGGGGAAATCGAGTTGCCGTAATCAAGTCTGGGTCATCACGATGAAAGTGCGGGGACGCTGGAGCGTCAAATGTGGCCCTTGGAAATCTCGGGGGGGGCACCGAACGAACTTGGGATTAATAAGAAACGGGACCTATCCTGAAGATCTCTGGAGAGATGCGGTGAAACGAAGAAACAAGAATCTCTCGGCGCCTGACGACTGGCGGAGAAAAGCTTTCTCCCGCTCCAAAGCGCAGACTAGCTCCAGGCAGTAGGTAGTTCAAAAAAACTCAGGCCTTAAGGATAAAAAAGGGAGGGAAGAAATCTGTAACACAGAGCTTAGGCTTTAGACCGAGGATGAAGGAAGGGCCAGAGAGGAAATAGAGGACTCGAGAGGGGGAGTCTATCCTCGCCTCAAGACAGAAAACTGCATGGACCCGGGGCGTATCCACCGGGAGGAGACGAAGAAAGAGCATGAGGTGAAAGCGTTGGTCTAAAGGACCGGTAGAGAATAGTCGATTCAGATAATTCTTCATCTGTGATTTATGGAGTGAGCGCCAGAAAGCGAGGGTCATCAAAAAACATACCCCTTGCAAGGCGGGTCTGGATTTTTTATCGAGATACAAAAACCAGAGGAACGGACAGGAAAAAACCTAGCCTCAAAATTAGGAAAAAAGGAGAAGAAGCACATAGACTTGGATGTCAATGAACAACCGCCCAGGAAGTTATATGTTATGTTACGGAGACGTACATATAAAAAATAGAGTCAGAACGAGAAGCTAAAAACTGTCTCTTGGTCCCCCAACTCGACGTCCCAATTCCACGAGATCTGTAACATCGAGGTGGTGTAGGGAAGAACCTGGGTCAGGAGGGAAGACTCAAGAGCCGCGAGCCCTCGAAAAGCAGCGATGTATGCAGGGCAAAACCCACACAGAGAGAACTAAAGCTAAGTAAAAGGGGAGTCGATAAAAGACAGAAATTGCTTTTCTGTAAGCGCAGCGCGGAATGATCAACTTGGGGATCGATAGGACGACCTCGTATCGGGCTGTTGCGCGGAGCAAGTCCGTTTTCGAAATGCAAGGGGTTCTTTGAGAGGTCCTTTGAACACTTTAAGGATTTGGCCATACATCAAGAAGGATGTCGACTGGAGAAAGCACGCAAAAGACGCTCATGAATGATAACATCAGAAGAGAGGGGAGCAAGACCGGTACAACTTTCTTATCGGAAATCGAACCGGAAGTAACAAGTCAAGGGGGAGGGGGGTTGAGCAAAAATATTCGAGCTTCCGAGAAACGAATCATTGTGAAGGGAAGGGAGGAGAAATCCGGAAGAAAGGGGGCTAATTTTTATTCTTTATTTTATCACTACTGAGGGTCTCTTCAACTCGGAAGGGGGGTGAAAGCCCGCATCGCTCAAACAAAAAGTGAAAAGAAGGATTATCGCCCGCTAAGGATCAGGCAGGGGGCAACTACCCTTCGCAAGCGAACTTTAGCCTCCAGAAGAGAATCGCTCAAAACCCAATGGAAGGGGGGAGAAATAAAAGGGAACGAAATAGGGGAAAGAAAAACTCCCCTCGGAGTCTTGGATCAGGGCGGTGACCGCCGCCGAGGAACACACAACTACTTGATTATCCACTACTGGGACGGTGGATAAAAAAAAATCGGGAACGGAGGGAAGGGGGAGGGGGTCAGAATGTCTTGGCGTCAACTCCTCCACTTAGTTGAGCACCGGCCAAGGGTTGAACATGAGACCGGACACGGAGAGAACAAAGGGAAACATTTGGATGGCTCTACCTGGGAGGGGAAAAAAAGAGGGGACCGGGGGATTACCTCATATCAGAGGCGCGGAGCTCAGAGACTCGAGGGAATTGAATCTAGTCGTCTCTAAGAGAAAAAACCGGCCTAAGGAAATAGAACGACGCAAAAAAGAGCTGCTAGGGGGGAAGGGGGGTCGGGACACCGGCCGAGAGGAAGCTGGGATTCTACTTAACTCTCTGGATTCAAGAGGATGAAGAGAAAAAAAGTAAGAAAGGGGATCCAATAAACAACGCTAGGAGCGAAAAAAACGCAGATCGTGACGGGGGGGAAAGTTACTGTCCGTCGCTGTGAACTCGAACACCCGATGTAAGGCCCTACTTGTCTGACAGGGGCTCTGAAAGAAAAGTGCACTAGGACGAAACCCTGTATAAAAACTGAAAAAAGTCCCATCATTTCTGGCGGTTCGCATACAAAGGGACTTGGAGTCCTGTCGAATGATATATCCTCTTCGAGACAGGGGCCCGTCAAGCGGGGGTGAGTTTCTAGTCGCGAGGCAGAGTTACAAAAACCCTAAAAGATAGCACAGGCGCGGCAATTGTCTGGGTGTCTGAACGAAGGTTGCGCGCCTCACCGCCAAAAAATCAAAAAGCCTCTTAGAGACAAGGAGGGAAGAGTGCGACTCAGACTTCTCTCGGGTGAAGACGCAACACTTTTAAAAGACACCTGCAAGAGGGAGAACTATGATGGATCGCACGTTGAGACCCGAGGAAATCTAACTGGAGATGATCAACAGGTAGAGGGAGCGAGCTAGAGCATGAAAAGGACGAATGGCAATTCGGTCGCCTGGGTCCGAGGGACTTTAAAAAAAATCAATACTCACGGGAGGGTCAAAGAGGGAAGAAAGGTGAATCCGCGACGCCTTGCGCACGGGAAAGCTCTGGGCCTAGCGCTTTGGTCAGCGGCTCCAATCGATCCTCGTCATAAATAAAGGGAGGAAGAAGGCGGCATTGGGGTCGGCGAGTGTGGCCCGCGACCTTGGAGAAGGTCAAAACAGCTTTTTGGGACCAATCGGAACGGCGTGTAACATGGCGGGGGTACACGGGGCCAATGGAACCGCGCCCTCGGGCCAAAGAGCCCCAGCTAAAAGTCGAGACATCGACCGGGGTAGGTCTCCAGTCTGTGGGAAAAAAGTCAAGGTCGGGAATAGAGGGGTCGGAAATATGCTCCATCCATGGCTAAGCACACATCGGGAGAGGGGGACGTTTATGGACAGTCTTTGATTACTGGAACGGCGACAGACACCGCACGCCCAGGAAAACAAAAGCAGGGGCTTTATCAGGAATGTCATGGGGGAGTTAAGGGACGCGACGCCGAAAAGAAGGAAAGAAGGGTCTAAAGAAGCCAGAAGAGCCAACCTCCCCCCTAAGGGGTAACTGGTTCAGCTACAGGAATCATTAAAAAGAAGAAATCACCCTGAGAAAGGGGGCAGGTGAGAAGGGGGGTCAAAGTCAATAAACGAAAAGAGAAATCGCTCTCAGTCTCGCGGCAAGGTCGCATGGGTCAATCCAAGTCTCAGACAGTATACTTCACAAGTGGGGTGGAGGGAGGGCTACTTTAAATGGAACCACCAAGATACAGGAGCCCGGAACCCAATTAAAGTCGAGGAAAATTTTCCAGGACTCTGGGACTCCCAACAGAGAAATCCAAAGGGAAGAAATAACTCAAGGGATATCAATGGCGTAGAAACACCGTAATGGTCTCTACGCTTTTCTAATCGACGTTATACGAGGAAGCAAAGGCTCACCCATCGGAAGGAGTAGGGCGCAAGCACCCCTGAGAAAGCGGGATTCTTATTTATTTGACTGAGGAAGGGGGGAAAAAGAACAAGCAGGATTGAGGTTGTTCATAAGACCGCAGCGCGTGGAGGGAATCAGGCCAGGATCTTCCAAGAGGTGGTAGGGAAAAAATGACCCGACTACGCGCAGAGGGGGTGCAACACATGGGAACTCTCTTATGAAGGCGGCTACTGGAACGAGGAATGGAGGGTCGGGGAAAGGAAGCTGGAGACCAGTATAACAGGGAGAAGTGTACTATGTAAGGAGGGTCAACTAAGGGGGAAAGGGGGTATTGCCGGGGGGCTCGGGGACAGGCAAGAAGGGCATCTGGGGATTAGCTAGATTGCAAAGCCATGGGGGGGGGATAGGGGAATTGGGGAGCAGGAATTTCTAGGAGATCGTGGCAGGAACTATTGTAGCTGTATTCGACTTGTAAAAAAACGAGGCCAGACGAACAAAGAATTCCAGAAGTCGGGGGGAAGGGCGAACAAGCCGGGTAGGAACCGAGGGTCCGCCGGAATCCTGGTAGTAAGGCCAGACACGGTAACACTTTAAAAAAAACATGGGGATTCAAAACGGAAAAGGGGGGGCCCCTAAGTCCAAAAGAGGGGAGTTTTAGAAATTTCACGAAAAAAGAGTAGAAGTTGCGCTTTACTCCGGAAGAAATAAAAGAGGTGGGGACTGTGAAAGAGCGCGCAGCCCGACAACCGTCCTAAACGTCTCAACCGGGCTTGGGGCCCATTAAACAATCGGTCATTCCAACTGTCCTGAGTGAAGAAGTACAAGGGCAAAGCCCTTCCCAGCCGCGAAGGCAATCACAGTCCTACGAACTGCAGGTCAGGGAATAACAGTATCTCCGGTGAGACACGCGCTCCAGGGAAGTTGACCAAGAGACCTCATGGGGAACGCTAATGTTAGGGGTTCACCGACGTATTAAAGGTGGATTCTCCTGATATGGGGAGGGGAAAACGGAGGGGACCGGAAACGCAAAGGATAGGACACGAATTCACTGGGACAGGGAATCGGATGGTCAAAGGGAATTGTCGAGGCGGGGGGTCGCTGTGCGCGGGATTTATACCTGTTCTGACGGGACCGAGGTAGAATGGATAAAACAGAAGAAAAAGGGGAACTCAAAAGGAGACCCACTTCAAGAAAGGCTGCATCTAAAAAAAAAAAGGATATTCAGATAGGGCATGAAATTTGGGAGGAAAAAAGACAGTGCATTGGAAGAAAGAGGGAAGAAGTGTACTGGGAGGGGGTTGCGCACTGCGGCCGACACAGAACGTTTATAAACACAAAGGGAAAGAACTTTCGAAGAAAAAGAATAAAAAAAAGGAGACATCGAAAGTCGAGGGAAAGGGGAGAACGGAGGAAGGCCAATCCGCGCCGACACAGTCAAGGACTTAGCAGGATAAAAAGCCGCGACGACCTATAAAATGACGAGAGTGAAAAAAAAAGGCAGTAAAAGTCAGGGCAGAGCGGCGATTAAACTGAAGGCGAATGTCCCTCCTATAAAGGGGGGTGACTCCCATTGAGGGGACTGAGGTGAGGAGGAATAGGGGAGGTGCTCTCATGGGGAGCGGGGGGTATGGGGGACCGTGAAATGACGGCCCAGGAAGCAGTTTTGTCATGTGCCAAAAACGGCATTGCGGGAAACTGAAGGGGCTGAGGTTTGAAAACGAGAGGAGGGGGGGGACCGCAAGGTTTGAAAGCCCAAAAGA
>Ga0179593_1576437_pt1 | contig 19824 bp, 18 predicted proteins | sample CZODoug2_1_08_16_FD_185931 | JGI IMG/M metagenome (GOLD analysis project Ga0179593, IMG submission 185931) | Vadose zone soil fungal communities from Angelo Coast Range Reserve, California, USA - CZODoug2_1_08_16fungal (PacBio error correction) | ecosystem: Environmental > Terrestrial > Soil >...
CAGCTTTCTCAAAAGGTCAGGGGGGTTCAAGGGAAAAAGCCTAGTGATCGCTTCTGGAAAAACATGCCCAGCCGGACCAACTTCCACGAGGTCATTGGGAGGAAGGGAGTCAAAAGAAGAGGGCCCAACAGCACTCGTGGAAAGGGAAGGGAATTCGCTGAAAAAGAATACACCTTTTCGAAGGCTCCCTATTAAGGGGGAGGGGGGGAGGGGGAAAGAAGGATTGAAAAAAAACTAACTACGCAGCCGGAAAAAACGACAAAAGTCGAAAATAGAGACAGAAGTTTTACCTCCGAAATACACTGAAGAGGGGGACTTTAGGAGGAAATCGGGTAAGTAAATCGGGGGGAACCAAAAACCCCTCAAAAATTCTTCTGTAGACGAGGGGGTACCGGCGAACGCAGGGGGAAAGACCTGCCATAGTTGGGTTCATAAAGGTCAGGGGGGGAGGGGGGTTCCGTGGAGGGGACTCGCCAACTTCAAAGTCGTCAGGGTCCCTTTATAAGGAACTTGGGGGGAAAAAGGTTCTGCAATTTGGTGCAGCGGCCAAGAAGGACATTAGGCAATGGTCAGATAGTGTTCGGAAGGGTTCATAAAAGAAAGCCGCCAGATCGTATCACGCCAGGATGAAAAATCCCGTACCAAGGGAGCCAGCGACAGGGCAAGGCTAGAAAAATCGTCGAGAGAGTAACTAACATTGAATCCCATAAAAGAAAGAAAAAAAAAGAGCAGTGCAGGGGGTTCCATCACCGGTGGCAGGAAAGATGCCAAAAAAGGAAAAAAACCTCTCCACAGAGAGGGGGAAAAAGGTTTTTTGGGGAGGCGAAGGGAGCCCACCTCCAGAAAAATCCCAGCCTCAAAGTTCCCGAATAATCCACGAATGGCGTCGTTCGGGGGAAGGGCGTAGGGAAAAAAGCGATTTCCACGAATCGGGCTCTCGAGGATGAAAAGAAGAGAGAGGGTCGTTACCAGAAAGGCTCCCTCGAAGAAAAGGGGGAAGCGCAGCCGAAGGGAGGGGGGACCATCCTCATTCAATTGATTCTGGTTGGCAAGAAAAAACGGGCAACCTATCGTGACGGGTTTTGGTAAAAAAAGAGTGGGGGAAGGACGGGGGGGAGCTTCCGTTGATGGGGGGGAAAAAGGGGATCTCCCTTATTGGGAGAACGGCCGCAGCTTTCTGGAAAACCATTGAAAGCCAAGCTCCTCGCCGAGAGAACGGAACAAGTCTTCTCTCAGAGGGGGAGGGAAACCCTCGTGAATAAGAAGAGGGGCGGATGAAACTCTTCCTCGCACAAAACTATCGGAAGTCCTGCTCATGGACTTTCGACAAGAGAAGGTCCTGCGCAAAAATTGGGACCATTTTATTAAGGTCCAGGACGAAAATGTCTTAAAAAAGTGGAAGTTGGGGAGCGTCTGAAAAAAAGGAAGAATAGTGGCTCAGGACCATATTAACAAGAAACTCTTGCAGAGGCGCTGCGCAGGAAAAAAAAAGCTGAACTCAAAAAAGATGGTTTCGAAAGGACGCGGCGGCGAAAAAAAGGTGAAGACTGTCAGTTTCAGAGGCAACCGCTATGCGCGGAGGTTTTTCCTGCCTAAAGGACGGGAGAAAGAATCGAAAAAGAGCCACCTAAAGCGCGAAGGGTGAAAGTGGGCAGCGGTCAACAGGCATGTAACTTCAGGGTAAACGGTTTTCGAGGGGGACGCCGGAAAGAAACCGCCATTGGTGGACTGGCCACGGCATGCAGTTCAGCACAGGCAAGACTCTCTGATGAAAGATCTGCCAGGACCAGGTTCACTTTCGGGAGGAGCCAAAACGGGGGGTTGTTATTTTCGCCCCCGCCCCTGAAAAAGGGCTTTGGGCCCTTTAGCTATACAGAACAAACCGCCCAACAGGGCACCCACGGAAGATGAATGACTTAGAAAAAGGGAAAAAAAAGGCGTCAAATAAGAGGCCCCTCAAGGAAGCCTCTGTAAATCGGTGGGGATCAGAACAGGCACCCCCGCTTTGAAAGAGGAGTATCTGTTGAGGAAGAGGAACGTCCTCAAGGGAGGGGGTATAAAGCCTCCTTGCCCGGGAAAAAAAAATTCAAAAAGCTTACCAAGCTTCCTTCGACGAAAGGTCATAAATGGGATAGGTAAGCATCGATGCAAAGACCCAATAAAAAAATCATAAGCATTCGAAAAAAAATATCCTCCAGACGAAAATGGTTGTCCTCCCCTATAAAAAGAAAAAAAATAGACTTGGAGAGGGGTGGGAAGGGCGTGGAGGGGGAAGCTGCGTTTTGTTTCGGGGGCTCGTTGCAAGGGTCGCTTGAAGAAACGCCCAAAAAGCCCAGGAAATGGGGGGGGAAGCTTACCTTTTACGGACACAAAACCGCCGACCTGGAAGGGTAAGACTGAAGAGGGGACAGCAAATGTACAAGGATGGTTCGAAAGCAGGGGATTCAAGGGGGGGTAAAAAAAGGAGGAAACATGAAGAAAAGTTAAACGGGGGGGGGAAGGAGACTCTACAGAAAGGAAAAAAAAAAAAGTCTCTTTTTCGACCCTTTTCTTGGGGGGGGGGACATAAGAAATTCAGGAAAGGATCAGGAAACTCGGCAAGAGTCCTTCTGAAAAAAAGAACCTTGGGGGGCTTAAGGAGAAACCCAAATACCGCCGAACACAGGGCTTTCGCTCCTAAAACATAAGGAGGTTAAGGGGGGAGGGGTTAAAGGATTTCCTCCGGTTCTTTCGGGAATCGAACAGCTGTAAATGAGTTGAAGGAGAATGGGCTATTCGGTGGGAGGGGGGAGCTGACCAGTCCCAAGCCCCCTAGATTGAGAACGCGGAGGAAGAAAAAAGAGGACCGGTGACAAAAAGAAAGTGATAAATACATGAAAGAGTGAAAAGACGGGTGTTCACGTGCACGCAAAGGGTTTTTCCTTGAAACGTTTTAAAACCATTCCTTTTTGAGGGGGAAAGAACATGGGGAGGGGGGCTAGGGGGGGGGTCGGAAGATGGACAAGATACGGAACCGCGAAAAAATTCCTCGGGGGGGGGATTATTACTCATAAAAAAGAAGGACACATGGAAAAGGTGCATTAAAAATAGATTGGGTGCAAAAAAGGTATTTCCCGCGGGGGGGAGGGAGTATCAATCTCCGTTCCTTATAAAAAGCCCCTTTAGGGGGGGGGGGGGGGAAAAGGTGAAGTCAGGAAAAGGGCACCGGTCAGTCAGGCAGATAGGGGGAGAGACGAATAATACCGCCCATAGAGGGTTGCACTTTGACCGCAAAAAAAAAAAAACAAAAGAAAAAAAAAAGAAAAAGGGGGGTCCCGGAAAAGGAGAAATGTCCATCCGGCATTGGCAATCCTGACTTTTGGGAAGGGGTTTCTTCTGAAATGGGTCTTCTTTCTCCCTGAGGAAGGGGGAGAAAAAGCAATGGAAAAAGGGGAAAAAACAAAAGGGGGGAACTGTATCACAAAGACCTGCACCACTTCAGGAAATTGTCACATAGTAGGGGGGAGGACACTACACTTAGAAAAATGCGATTAGAAGAGAACGAGGAAAAAAGCCCGGGAACCATCAGGGAGAGATTCCGTAAGAAGGACTAGTAAGGATTGTCATCAAAGAGGAAGTCATTGGTCGAGCCGGGGCGCAAACTTCTGAAAAAAAGGGGTGGGGGTGGCAGGGAGGAAGATTTTAAGGTAAAGAAGAGAGGAAGCCTACCCCCTTCGATCCCCGCAAAAACAAAGAATTCTCCCAGAGAGGACAGCATTTGGTGTCGTGAGGGGGATCACAATTTCATTCACGTCCCCCAAAAAAAAAAAACTGAAAAAAAAAACCGAAGAAAAGGGGGAAGGAAAGATAAAAAATAAAGGGAGCCTCCAATAAGGAGAAAATCGAATGAAACAAAAAACGGGGGGAGGGGGAAGGTGTCTCCTTCTGGGGGGAAAGCGCGTCGGTCCGGCAAAGGGGGGGGTGAGATTTTCCAAAAAAAAGAGGGGGGTCCTGGAGGGGGGGGAGGGGAGGGGGTGATTGGAGAGAGAGGGAACGTGATTAATTGTGAGAAATCAGCGAACACCGGAAAAGGAGGGGGGTTACGAGAAAAAAAGTCCTTTGGAAAGAGGGTCGTTGTAAGCGGGGGGAAAGAGTTTTATTTCCGAAGAGATTTCGGTAAAGCAAAATCGATAAAAAGGGGGGGGGAAAGGAAAAAAAAAAAAAAAACAAAGAAAGGTTGGTCTCGACAAGCTCAAACTACGGGACGCAGCTGATGCCAATGCAGTTCTCGCGCAAGGGGGAAAAGCCAGGAAGGAAGTGGTTGAGGTCTACCTTTAAGGGGGTTCCCCGCCTGTGGGTAGTCTAAAATCGTCCGGGGGGGAAAAAAAAAAAATTGGAAGCTGGGGTTGGAAAAAAAAAAAAAAGAACGAGGAAAAAGAAAAGGGAAGTTTATCATAGGGGGGTGGGGTGGATCATTTAGAACATTGGGGGGGGGGGGGGGAAATCCTTGTCCTCCCATGGGGGGGTCTCACAGGGGGGAAAGGAGGCAAAACTTTTAAAGGAACCTCCGCCATAAAGAAGAAGAAACGGAAGGAGGGGGGAAATGGAAAATTTGAGGGGGCTAGTAAATCCGAAGAAAAAAAAAGGGAAAACGAAGGAAAAGAAGGACGGGTCCATAATTTTCTACGATGGGGTCATAGAAGGGGATCACCGGTGAAAATGGAAGGGAAAGTGGGAATTTTTCCCACCGATCCGGGGAGGAAAGAATCCTTCACGCTCGTTTTATAAAGAAAAAGGAACGAAAGCGAAAAAGGGGGATCTTACCCAAAATCGGGGGGGGATCTCCTTGCCTCCCAAAAAGGGGGTCAGGGGTGGGTAAAGTAATCCACGATGTACGTTTTTGAATTTACACAGCAGGGGGGGGAAGGAACGTTTTGCAGAAAGGGGATGCCGAAGAGGAACATAGAACCCTAAAAAAAAGAGGGTAAACGTTCCAAGACTGTGAAGTGCCGCTGTACAACAACAACACAGTCTTTTGATCAGAGTGCAAGGGAGGGGGAGGTCGAGAAACCGGCAGTGACCAGCGGCGGAAAAAAAAGAAGAGGCGGGAACGTCCCAGCACTAAATCAATACGATCAACCCATCACTAGGAAGAACTCGCTTTCCCCGCGAAGGGGGATCATGGCAAAAAAAGCACAAAAAGCAATCCCAAAACTTTGAAGAACACCCAAGTGCCAACCTCCTTGACTGGTCGTATTCAGAAAAAAACCTTTTAGGGCCAAGGTTCTAAGGGAATAACGCCTCCAAGGTATAACTGTCTGAAAAGAAACTATAATCCTATTTTAATTGGGAGCTGAAGTGATTGCCGACGACAAGCAGTGGTCTACGCGATGGGGGGGGGCTTTCCTATGGTGCTGCATTGGAAAAAAAGGAAAAAAGAAAAAAGCAAAATGGTCGAAGCTCGTGGACGCGACGGTTAACCCAAAAGCGGGAAACATAGGTATCCAAAAAGCCGCAACAGTTCCCCCGACAATTGGTGCGGAAACGGTGGGTGCACCAAGTCTTGAGGGGAAGGAAAAAATCAAGAAACCGGGGGGGGAAAAAGCGTAACCGGGGGACGCACCTAAAACCAGAAGAGCGGGGGCGGTTGGGAAAAGGAGAAAAAGAACGCCGGGCTCAAACGCACGAAAAACCACAAGAAAGCTCGGGGGGGGGAAAAAAAAAGCCCAAAAAACGGCCGATCTCCCGAAACAAACAACCCTAAAAACCTGCGGTGTTCCGCCGTGGTTAAGTGTGATTCGGGACAAACTTCATAAAAGGGAGGGCTTGAATCTAAAAAATTGGCCTTTACCGTGCACGCGTGCAATACGGTGGGGATATTCCCCGAAAAAAAAAAAGCGTTCGCTCGCCGAAGGGTCTTGCAAGTTTTTTGTCTTCAAAAAGGGCCACCGGGGCGGATGGGAGAAAAAAAAAGGGGTAGGCTGAATCCTAGGAAACCGATACGGAAAAACCGGGAAGTTGCATGGGAGGGAAAACAACACGAGTTTCAGGATCGTCTAAAGTGGAAAAGGCTAGTGCTGTCCGCCCGGAAAGCGAGGAATTAAAGGACTTTCAAAGAAAAAAAAAAACTTGGGGCTATAGCCATAAAAGGGTCTCACCGGAAGAGTGCGAATGAAAAAAAGTGCCGGAAAAAAAAAAAACCCAATTTCAACATGGTATGGAAAGTCCTAATTGAAACGCCGGGGAAAAAAAAGGCCGAATGCAGAAAAAAAAAAAGGACACCTCCAGGAGACAAGTTAGCGTAGTTCAGGGGAAACTTCTTTCATCAACGAGTTCCATTGAAAGGAGGGGACCAAAATTCAAAAGCTCCAATTCCTGTTTCTGGGGGGCGAAGAGACAGTGGAGGTATCAGGCTACGGAACGTAAGCCGATCGTGAAAGAAGTGGGGATAGAGTACGCGCCCAAAAGCCTCTAACGGGAAAAGAGCAATGCGTTGGAGAAATCGAAAGGAAAGGGAACGAAGACTTGAGAAATTGTGAAACGGAAAAGCGCCGGGCCGCCACCTCCGCGTGGGAAGGTTTTCATATGTCCAAGAAAAAACTCTTTCGGGGGGGGACGGGGGGCACGGAGACGCTCGCAACCCCGTCAAAAAAGAATCCGTCCTGACCGACATTATAAAAACCCAAACTGGTCAGCGTAAAGGCCAGCAGCATATGCAAAGCCTTCCGATAGGTGGGGAGGGAACGCCGTTTCAATCCGGAAAAGGCCGACTTGCAAAGGTAAAGACCAACCAGAAAGGGTGGATTCGTATCCAGCAAAAGGGGGGACGAAGAGGGAGCCCTCTCAGAAGGATCAAATTTGACTGAATAGAAAGAAAAAATCAGTCACCTCTCTGAATCACGGTGGTGAATTCAAAAAGGACCTGGTGGGGAAAAAAGGAAGGACCAAACGCTGCAAAGGGACCTTCACTAAATCTTGCGTGTGTGTCAGGGAGGGGAACATCTTCACCACACATCGAAATAAACAATAATGGTGGTGGGGGGGGGGGGGGGGGGGGGGGGGTGTTGGGGGGGGGGGGGGGGGGGGGGGGTCCTTGCGGATCAGACTCAAATCAAAATACAGTCTTCTCCTTCGGGAAAGGACTTCGAGAAAAGGGGGGGGGAACGTACTAACTATCTCCTCCGAAAAAAAAAAAACAACTTATGATTAGGAAAAAGGGAAAGAGACTCGTCCGGGAGGGAAGGGGGGGGAGGAGTCGCAAGTTCTCACGGCGGACAGAGAAATTTTAAAGGGGTCTCACAAAAAGGCAAATCATACAATTGATTGACTGGGGGGGGGGGTCGCTGTGTGCTCAAAGGGGGAAAAAGACCAGGGGAATCTGGGAAAAAGGGGTTGTAAACTGAGGGAAGGGGCCTGCGTGGGAAGGGACTCGGGAAATGGAATAACAATAAATTATGGGGGGGGGGAAGACCCTCAGACAAAGGAAATATTTCTCCCCAAGAACTTATGAAAAAAGACCTAAACTTCAGGGGAATCGGGGATCTCATCTCCTGACGGATGGGGCATCCACAACGTTTATCAGATGGCGAAAGAAGACTAACGAAACAAGTCCGATGCCGGCGGGTCTTGCGACTACTTCGCCCATATCGAAAAGATGGGGGGGGGGGAAATTCAGGGGCGGCATCCCGGAAAACCCGCGATGAATCTCGGGTTGAGGGCGAGCGTAAGGAAACAACGCGAAAGGGAGCGAGACCAGGGGAAAAGGAAGGGAAGGTCCTTGGGCGCTGTCAAAACGCAGGGGAAAAGGGAGGACTCAGCTTGCTTTGGGGTTTTTCCGGGACCGGGATAAAAAAATTGCGAAGGGAGGAAAAATGTGGAGGCGTCTTGACGAAACCTGCGATAAGTACTTATTTCGAACGGGATTCGACGGGAGGCCGCTCTTTCGGACAAAGAAAAAGGGGGGGGGAATCAATCTCGAGGTTGTTTTGGCCCGCCTTCAAAGGACAATGGAAATCAGGGGGGACAACACAAGACGTTTTCGCGGGCTCTACCGAAAAGGAGGGGACCCGTGGGAAGACTGCAGTCGCATCAGAACAGAGGGGAAGAAAAAATTCTTAATTAAACTGGAACCAGGGATTTGCCGCAAAGGGACGTTGTTGTCGGGGAGTCTCCTCCTTTTGCAGGGGGGTGGGGGCGCCAAGGGGGGATGGCTATTAAGGCCACTGGCAAAGGCGGACGAATGAGGAAAGACGGGTAGAAAAAAGGAAAGAATTCCGAAAAGGGGGTGCGTCCTGCCTCGGGGAAGACGGTAAGAGCATGCAGCCGCTTTGGGAGGCGTATCGTTCTGAAGAGAAAAAAAGACCAGGCGGGGGGGACCCCTTACAAAAAGGGGGGGAAGGGAAAAAAAGCTTTCAATCGTTAGGATCATGTCCAAAAAGCCCGGGACTAGGGAGCGTGCAATCAAAGGGGAAATCAGCATAGAAGGGGACTTTCGCCCAAACATCAAGCCAAACGACAATGGAAATTTGCACACACGATCCACGCCGGAGAGGGGAGGGAGAAAGAGTTTGTAACACTCTTGGGGGGGGTTCGGAAGGCGCCCGGCTGCGGAAAAAAACCGCAAAAAAGCGGAAAGGGGGGGGGGTTTCCTCTACGTGTTAACGAGGACACCCAAGCCGACCTTGAAGAAAAAATGGAACGGGTTTTCAACCAGGAAAGTCCAAACAAAAAAAAAAGAAAACCTCAAATTCCTACAGGGGAGACGCCGGGAAAAATGAGGGGTGGGGAAGTCCAAGGAAAAATTCGACATTCCATCAAGCCGTGACTGGGTGGGGAGGGGCATCATCATGCATCCAAGGGAAAAACCGGGGGGATTCGGAAAGGGAAACTTCCCACAATGCGAGACGGGGATTAAGGTCCGTCTAGAAAATTTGACCCGGGCCGAGGGGGCGAACAGAAAACCGACGGTTCGTCCTCCGCAGCAAACCGGCGTAAGTCCTTTGTCAGTGGTGTGTCTCTCGTGGAGTTCGCCGGATCCGAACGGCACGCCCCGATAAGCCCAAACAAAAAAAAAAGAGTGGAGGGGAATCGGGGTTAGCTGGCTCGGGGGGGGGGGAACGTACAAAGGGAGAGGGAAAAGGCTTTCAGGCCGGCCCATGCGAAAACTGGGCCGGGCGACTACCTGGGAAAAAAGGACAGCAGGGAAGTTGGGGGTGGGAAAAAAGCCTCCATGTTGAAAATTTGTTCCTTGAACGTACCCAAAAAACAGTTCTTGGTTGCGGGGATCCATATCAGGGGAAAGAATGTGTGGGGTCATCAACGGAGACGGGGAAAACGGCTGAAAATCAAAAAGGGTCCTCGTGCGGGGGAAGGAATCATCCCTACGGACATTTGAGAAGGGGGGCTCCCGGAAAGAGGGGGTAAGAACACCCTTGCTCCTCCAGCTATTATCAGCGCGTGCACGGAGATCAAAAAAAAAAAACTGGTATAGTTTGTGGGCTGTACACTTTTCACTCTGGCCCCTGGTCACAGAGGAAAGGATCGCTTTCGAGATCATCGTTTTTGGGGAAACGGGGGGGGAGAACCGCCCTTTTTTAAGGGACAACTCTCCAAATGGCCAGAAGGGGCCCGGACGGGACGGGGCACGCAGGGAATGGAAAGGTTCTTCCGTCACATTGCAATTACCACCGTCGCGACCAAGCATGTGGCAGAACCACACTGGGAACCACTTAATCAACGGAAAAGTCGGGAGTCGGGACTGACCAGAAATGATTTCTCAATGCGATTGACGAGATCACCGGGGGAGGGGAAAAAAAATACTGCGCAAACACATCTAAGAAAAATGGGGGTCCGAGAAGTAATTGAAGAAGAGGAAGCCGGTTAAAGGGGCGAGCTGTTGTGGGAGAAAAAAAACTGTCTAGGGGGAAAGGTTTGGCACTGGGAAGGGGGGGGGTTATAAGGGATCGCGAGACAGCACCTCTATCCCGCTTTTCCAACGTAACACAGTCGGTCTCCCAGGAAAAAAAGGAGGAAATGACTGCATTTGGGGGGGAGATGATTGATCACATTGAAGGAAAAAAAACCCCCTCAAGAAGAAGAGGATTTTTCTGAGCTATAAATACAGGGTTTGCAACCGACCGAAGCGCACTCCAAGAAGGAAAAGAGAAGGGAAACCAACAAACAACACTGAGGGAAAAGAAAAGATATTTGGACAAAGGAGCAAGCAAGGAGGGGAAGGGAAAAGGTATTTATATCTTCCCAGGGACCAAAAGTCCTTTCCTGCACGGGAGGGGGGGGGGGGGGGGGGGGTTATTTTTCAAGAAAAGTGTGAAATTGTTGAGAAAAGGGGACACAAAGCGCATCATTTTCCTCCCCTAACTTGGCGAAGAGGGGGTTCTTTTAAGGTATTGTTAGGTAGAATCGAGAGGTTTTCGTCCAAAATCGATAAAAAGGGGAAGAACCAAAATTCGGAAGGGGGGGTTGGGCGTCGACAAGGAACCTGGCCCTGAGGCGATCCTGCGGAAAATTGAAGGTCTGTTATCGGGCCAAGGGAAAAAGGGACAACCAATCCGACCCACATGCCTAGGGTTATGGGGGCGCGGTAGGTCTTTCCCGCCGGGGAGCTCTCTAAAAAAAAAAGGGGGGTTCAAAAGAAAGACTATGGAAAAAAGTCAATGTGTGAGAAAGGGGGTGATCTTTTGGTGGTGTTTTTCACAGAAGGGTGTGAAAAGAAGTCGCCGACAAGGGTTCCATTCACCAACTGGGGGGGGGGGGGGGGGGGGGGAAACAAAGTAAATAGAAGAGCCTTCTTTACAATGGAATCTGCCATTTTGCAGAGGAAAGCTTCCCAAATGCGCGTCAAAGGGGAACCGATGGGAAACATATTACACAAAAGGAAAAAGGGGGTCCATCTATGCGCGCCGAAACCTGTGCCGGAACCCCCCTTGAAAAGAGCCTTTAAGAAAAAATTTAAAGAAGGGGCTACGGCACCTCGCCTTGTGTGAAGTCTCCTTTCGGCCTGCCCCAGGGGCCCAAGAAAAGAGAAGCAAGGCCCCATGGGTCAATGGGTGAAACCGTAAAGGCTGAATACAGCAAAACGAGGAACTGGGGTTGGAGAAGGTAAAAAGAGAGGGTCCGTCTAACGGTTGAATTGATGTGAGGAAAAAAAAAAAATCCTAAACCTATCCACAGATGAATAATGTTAACAAAAGGGAACGTTCAAGGGAACGGGAAAAAAATTCTCTGAAGGGACCAAAAATTGAGGGGTCCAAAATTGGGAAAGGGCTTCGAGAACCGGGGGAAGGGCTCAAGAGGGGGCCGGGAAGTAAGTGAAAGGGTATCGAAAAAGTCCTCTATCAAAGCGAACAACAGACATACCTCTGCGGCAAGATCAAACCCGCTGGGGAAGTAAAGAATCAGGGAACCTAGCACAAAGAACACAAATGGGAAAAAGGTCACAGGCAAGGAAAAAGGGGGTCTTTTTCCTATAACCTTCCGGGTGAAGGGTCTATTGTCCGAAGGCTTCAAGAGGAGAGATAATCCTATTTACAAGGGGCGCCTCAGTGAGGAGAAGTTTATTAAAAAATACAAGGGACGAGGGACTCGGGGAGAAACTATCTTGTTCTAATGCGGCATTTCACCACAGTAAATCTTCTTCCTAAAATGTCCCGAAATACAAAAGGGAAAAAAAGGTGGAAACAACGAGAAGATCCTCAGCGGAGAAAGTTCCCTGGTTTGACGGTACCAAGGTCATTGGTAATTTAGCGGAGAAAAAAAAAGGGAAAGGTGGTGTACCGTTCCGGTACCGGAGAACCCCTCCTCTTCGGTTGGTCGGAGAAGGACTCCTTGCATAAACCAAAAAAGGGGGGGGGGGCTCAGGCGCTACCCTCAACCGAGGGGGCCTCGATTTGATCGAAATGAAGGGGGGAAGGGGGGCCTGTCGTGGTCTGGGCGGTCCAAGAGAACTAATTGGATGCAAACGGGGGGAGTGGGAGAAAACGGACCTTTTTCAAGGATCCCAACGAGCACCATACGTGAGAAATTACTCGGCCAGAAAAAGGGCCAGGAAGTTAAGCTGGGGGGGTGGATCTCCCCTTAAAAGCTCCCGGAGCTCTTACGACCCTGAGGGGAAGCTAATCGAAGGGGGAATTACGGGCACGCCGGGCAAAGGCCTGCCCGGGATGAAAATTTGACCAAAAAAACAAAACGAGGGGTTACAGAACTTTTAAGAGCCAGCGAAAGACGGGGTGGATAGGCTGGGGGAGGAAAAAAAGGCCTCAAAGGGGAAGTGATCATCTCCAGACGACCGGGGGCAACTCAAAACTTTGGCCGAAATCCGGAGGCAAAGGCGAAATTAGCAAAAAACAAACCGTCGTTGACCGGGGGAGCATGGCCCCAAGGGGGAAATGAGGCAAATGAAGAGAAGAGGAATGTTGCCTAACAGGGGAAAAACGACCGAACTCGTGCCCACCCTTACCAGGGCGTTATCAAGATCAAGAGGGTTCCCCAATTCGCACTAATCTTTTCCCGGAATAGGAAGAGAGAAGGGGGTCAACAACTGTGAACCGACCTTCTCGGGCCTGGGAGGGGGCTGAGAGCACCGGGATCTTCCGTTAGGAGGCTACGGAAAAAAAGGAGGGGGAACGAAGATAGCGGTTGGAGGGCAAAAGGTACGCGCAAAGACTCCACCCTCGGGAGCCCGTCCGAAAATCATCTCAATAATCGACGTTATCGAAAGGTAACAAAATCCTACATGGTCAGGGAATTAAATAATTTCCGTCATCATCATCCTAACACTACAGGAAAGGACCCTTGCACTTCAATGGTTCATAGTTAAAAAACTCCCGAAAAAAAGGGAAAAAATTTTGGGAAAAAAAGGGGGAAAAACTCGAAAAAAAATGGTCCACCCGAGAGAAAAAGAATCTCGGTTTGGGAAAAAAAAAAAATGGGGGAAAAAAAAAGTATACCACTGGGAAAAACCCATCGGCAATGTAAAATATGTGCAGCGGCAGAAAAATCACATGCTCCAATTCCGGAAAGAGGTGGGGAGAAAACCGAGGTGGGCAAAATCCATGAACCGCCAGATCTTATACAACAGAGGCCCCCTTAAAAGGGACAGTACCAAAGAGCTGAAACGTATCCGCACAGCTATCTCGTTAGAAGAAGGGGCTAGGGACTCAAGGAAACGTCATAAAGCAGGGCTATCCTTGGTGGGGAAAAATTCCATCAAAGAAAAGCAGGTTCCACAAAAATGCACATGGGCACCTCTTTAAAAACAACCCACGATCGGGGGGGGGGGGTGTGGGGGGTCGAAAAGGGTGTTCGCACGGGGGTGAGAGAACACAATGTCTGAACCCAGAAGCAAGCTCGGAATTGCCGGAGATGGGGGGAACCATACAAAAAATGGAAAACCTTCTTTCCTAATGAAAAGTTTCAAGGAAAAATATTTCTACTACTAAGATCACTCTTAAAAAAACAAAAACTTTATTAAATTAAAAAATATGATATACTTGGGGGATCGAGTGCGGAATGTTGCGACGACATCCCCCCAGCAATGTCTTTGGGTACGACCCAATAAAAAGGGGAAGTAACGATGGAATGGGAGAAACTTCGTTGGGGCTCTGAAGCACCAACCACGGAGAATCCTTTGACGTGGGGTAAACGAGGCCAGGGGAACGTCTGAAAAAAGGGGAGAAAAAAGGAGTCATCCAAAGAATAGAACAAAACTGGATGTATAGGACAGCTCTCTTGCGAACCATGGATTCCCTTGGGAGAGACGGAGAAAACGCGGCGGGGCCCAGGATGGCTCGCATCGGGTACTGATTTCAGCAGACGGTTATCCTAAATAAGGAATGAAACGATAAAATAGGCTAAATGAAATCTGGGGGCAAGGGGGGGTTTGCTACGGAACAATATAAAAACGAAAGGGTGGCCAGTGGGGGATCTTTCTGCCAAAATTCCAGGACAGAAAGGTCTCTGGGAATGGGGGAGGGAAACGAGGAAGGAAAGGTTGCTCACGAATATGTGTAAACAGACGCTTTCCTGAAAGGCAGCGTCGAGGGGGGGAGGGCCCCCAAAAGGACAAAAGGAAAAGGACTCGCGGGCTTCTTGTCCACTAAAAAAAAAGATGACTGAAATGGGAGGAGAAACGTTTGCAGGTGACTTGGCAATTTGAAAACGTTACCTGGAGAACCAGATGAATTTCGAGGAAGGGTGGGTCGCAGTCGAAAAGGCCTCCAGCCGAGAGCTACCCGACCGGAAATGGTATCATCGGAAAAGGGGGGGAAGGTGGGGGGAAAAACTTCAAAAAGGAAAAACTCGGTGACTCAAAATGGTTCGCGGCAGACGCTCACCAAAACATGGTGGCCGGTGAACCGCCCCGCCAAGGAAAAGAAGACAGCGGCGGATTTAGGACGTCCCATGACCATTGTGGGCCCCTGAAAGAAAGGGCGAAAGAGGGGGTTGGAGTTTAAAAAAAGAAAAACTCCTTGCTAGTGGGCCGCACCAGTGATGGAAAATCTCCCACCGTGGACCGGGGGGGCGGACGAAAGTGGAAATCAAAGAGCCCAGGAGGGGGGGGGGACTCCTTCTAGGGGGAAACCGTTGAAGTCATCCAGGCAGAAGAGGGGGCCACCCCTGGCTTCTTATTAAAGATAGATAGACAAGACTCCCGGAAGGGATTCCAAAAAAGATGGGAAAGGCCTGTATGCAGGGTTAATCTCGAAAGTTTCTACAAAGGGGCCATACCAAGAAAGGCCAAAAAAAAATAGTCATCGTGGGTGGCCACATATAAGAATACTCAAAATTGACTTGGAGGGGGAACACAGAAAAAGCCCTCCGGGGAGGGGCTAGCTAGTCGTTTTGATCACAGCCGTGCTTTGGTGAACGATTCGAAAATCTCGGGTGAGAGAAAAACCTCCATCTAAAGGTGTTTCTCCTACCGGGAACTATTTCCACAAAATCCCCGACCGTGATAAGCGGATTAAAAAACTTCGTGCACCAAGAGGGGGTTCAAAATGCCTAAAATTTCTACGCACGAATGCCACTAGTTTGGACTGAAAAAAAGAAAACCTGAAAAAATGCAAGAAAAAAGCGGTGACTGTTGGGAAATGCAGCTCGAACGCCTGTCTCTTCCTAGCAATTGGAGCCATAGCGCGACGAAGAGAGAAAATCGGCGTGGATTGCCTTCTAGAAAAAACTTTTTGGAAAGGGGGCGAACCATAAACCCTAACCCGGGGTTGGTAAAGGTTTAGAACGAAAAACAGAAATGCCTGAAGAGTGTCAGTTGGGGGGGGGTTGCCTTGGCCGAGTGCGGTGCAACGATCCTAAAAAGGCCACTAAAAAAAACCTGAAAAAAGTTGGCGATCGTTAAATGAAAAAGAGCGACGTCGCTCTCAAAGAGAGTGCAAAAAAAAAAAAAAAAAAACCGACGAAAACTGCAACCGAGACGACGACGCAGGAAGAAAGCAAAGGGATCAAGACCTTGGGTTTGGCCCCTGTCACTGGAAAAAGGGAAAAAGTGAATCTTGGGGGAGGGGGGCACCATAGAAAAGGAAAATCTGTGGCATTGTTTGACACAACACAGCACCTCAAAAAGAAGGAAACAAAACGAAGAAAAATTCAAAAGTATTACGCATCCAACAACATTTCATCCATGAGACAAAGTCTATAGTCCGAATGGGGGGAAAGAAGAAACACCCCTGGAAAAAAAAGCAAGTCAAGGGCTCTTGGGAAAAGGGACGTCACATGGAAGGTTTCCCAAGTTCCTGGGCAACCGGAATCTCGACAGGGTTCACCTGTAAAAAAAAAAAAAAACTATCAAATAGGTCCGGGAAATATGAACTCAGGGGGGGGAAACTTTGACAAGGACCGGATTTCAAGAGTCCATCTTTCCTTAATAACAGCCGGCAAGGGTCTACTTTTATTCGCAGAAAATGAATTAAATGTCTTCCAGGGAAACAAGGCCAAAAAACCTCACAAAAATCAGGGGGCCACACTGTGTCACGAAAAACCTTGATCACCATTTCCTTCCACCAACTTAGGAAGGTCATAGGATTCCCTACAAGGGACAAAGGACGGGGGGGGGACTAGGAGAAACCTTACGTGAAAAAGACACACAAAAGGAACGGATGGTAACCGTCAGCACGAAGAGGGGAGAAAATTTGTCAGCAAGAACGTAAATGTCGTGTCAAAAAAAGCAACTTGTTTGTGGGAGTGGGAAAATAGGGAATATTTTTTAATTAGATGGACGAAAAGTCCGCGAATGACCTACCTCATAGAAATCCCGCATGTCCACGACACAGCAAGAGACAGAGGTAGAAGGCATCATGGGGGAAGAGGGTTGATCAAATTAATACAAAAGTAACCCGAGACCCGAACCGACATACAAACAGCATAAAGATTGGGTGAGGAGCATATAAAACCTTTTTGTCCTGGAACAGAGAAAAAAGAAAATTAAAAGAAGAGAAAAAAACAACACAAGGGGGGAGGAAAAGAAGAAAGGGTGAGGGAGGGGAGCGCTTTCCGGGGACCGCAAAAAGGTCATTGTAATCTTTACCAGAACAAAAGGGTACCTTCGTCTGGTAGGTGAGGGTAGATTGGGGAGAAAAAGTCAATCAAAAACCAAATGAAAGGAAAATATGTTTTTAAGCTCATCACCATGGGAGGAGGAGGGGGGAGGGGTTTTGAAGAGGGGGGGTTAGTGTCGAATGGAAATTGTATTCCTCACAATCGATAAAAATTGGAAGAAGGGGGGGCAGAGCCAAGCCAAACATCCCTCAAAGTATGGCAGGGGGAAAACGGAACCTGCGGAGAAGAAGTGAGGAAAAGCGGGGTCGGAGATAGTCTCGGAAGGAATCCTCCGAAGGAAAGGGGGCTTTCCCTTGGGGAAAGGGCTTCCGCCGGTGAAGTCTAATCCGAATTTAAAAGAAGGGGGGGAAGATGGTTGGGGAAAAAAAAAAAGACTGGGAAAAGTCCGAGGGGGAAGGGGTTGATCAGTGAAAGGTGGGTTTTTTCCGCCTCCATGACAGGGGTTTTTCCAAAGAAAGAGGGGAAGGAGTCCAGAAAGTTCAGAGGAAAAAAGGGAAAAAAGAGACCCAAAAAAAAAAAAAGCCGTGCAGTTAGACAGGAAGCTGTCCATTTGCACAAAGTGCCAAATCTCTTAAAGGGGCCAAAAGGGGGGGGCCTTGACAGGGAAACGATTCGCCGAGAAACCGTTTGTCAAAAAAACCGGTACGAGCGTGTAAGTGGCACAGCATGTTCCCCACCTCTCAAAGGGGACTATCGGGAACTTCAAGAGGAAGGAGAAGAAAAACTTCCCGGAAGGGAAAACACATTGATCTGACCAACCCCTTGGACAGATCAAAAACCGTTTCTCCATTTCTTTTCAATAAGGGAGGATGATTTAGAACTAGGACGGGGGGGGGGTCAAGGGAAAGGGGGAAACCTTTCTGACACCGTGCGATGAGGCCGGAAAAAGACCCCATCAATACTAGTAGAAAGAAAAATGGGAATGACCTCAAAAAAAAAAGGGAGGAAACGTGTCAAGTAAACTTTTAATGCAAGCTTGCCAACAAAGGGGTTGATCCATCCAGGGGGGACTTCAAAAAGGGTGAGTCGAGAAAAAAGGGGGGAATAGCAGAGGAGGGCAAAGGGACTCCGGGCTATGAAAAACTTCATCGATCAGGGAACACGATCAGCCACCAATCTAGAGCTGCAGCTCACAGGGCCAAAAAGGATGGCAAACCCAGAAAAGGAAAGCCCCACAACTGGAAAAAAATCAGGCCACTCGTCCTGTCGGGTCCCGAAACAGGTACTTTCTATTTCTCAAAAAGGTCAAGAAGTTCTAGAAGAAAAAAAGGGCATAAATTCGTTAAACTGGGGTGATGATTGCCGACGAGATGTTCCTACAAAAGGCAGGAAAAAGATTCTGGAAAGTTTTCCCACCAAAAACTCTGCCTGTCTGCAGGTCGGAATCTCTTGGGAGGTTACCCACCTCTCACAGGTCAAAAAGGAACTTGCATGTGGGAAGAAAAGGCAAGATAAAAATTTCCGGACTGTGAAAACGTATCAAGGGGGGGGTCGGCGTGTTTTACCAGAGTAGACGTGAAAAAAAAAGAAACCATCAGCATGGGGTTGTTGTCCTTGACCTAACAGACGGGAAAAGAATCTCTAAAAAAAAACTCCAAAGCCTTGTTGGCTAACCGGAATCGCAAGCAGCACACTAAGGGCCAATGTCGTGGGTGAATAGGCCAAGTTGAATTATTTGTCAGATGGGAGTGAAAAAAGGGAAGAATCAAAAAAAAAAAGCTATGACTTAACTGGGGCCTCGGCAATGGGGCCTATGCACCAGAGAAAAAAATACCTTTCGGAAGAAGGGTGGGGACCATCGCCTCACTGCGCCTTTAGCTTTGTGGATCGGAATTAGGGACCTTCTTCTTCTTAACAACCAGTGGGGAAAAAGTAAGACCGGCCGCCAGGGGCAAGTCTTCCCTTTGATGATTCAACGATTTTCCAAGATCAGGGTGATGGCTAATTCTGGGACCGGACATATTAACGCGAAAGGCCGACACAAAAGTTCCGACTGGGCATAGCCATCCGGCGCAACTAAGCTGAAAGAAAAATTAAAAGAAAAACAAACCCGTCGGTTCGACTGGGGGGGCCGTAAAAAAAATGGGGAAAGGGCAGAAATCCGACATTTATCGCCGGCCGTCTAAAATCACTAACGACAGCCACCGACCCAACGTACACCCTCCGCGTTTAGAGGCGTCCAGGGGGAAAAAGAAACCGGAAAGGGGGGCATCCAAGAGTAAATGCTGAAGGCGACTTCCCACAATTAAACACTGATATGTCTTTCAAAAGGAGGGGGGGGGAGGGACTGCGGATAGGCCCAAGCCCGAGGCCGGAAAAAAACAGAAGTCCGCCGAAAAAATAAATTCGGGGGGGTGTGAAAATCAAAAAACGACAATAACATGAAAGGGGTAACGTGTAATCCCTCCAATCTACAAAGTCTACTGAAAAAGTGGGAAAAAAAATCCAGGGTCTTAAGTTTTTGGAAACATGTCACGAAATCCGCCGACGGCCCTAACGGGTTCCATCTTGGGGAAATGGTGTCATGAGCGAATAAGGGACTTCATGGTGACGTTTTGCCGTGGAAAACACGACGCCATCAAACAGCCCCAATAGAAAACCCGAATAGGATCGCGTCCAAAAATTCACATAAAAAAAAAGACCATCAGGGCGAGGAGATGGTCAGCGTTCGCCAGACAGACAGCATTGACGGTCTTCCTGGAAGGGGGTTCGGCCGAGGAAAAGTCCGGCCAAAATGAAGCCGTAATCACGCTGCAGAAATCACGACCGTCGATGCCGAGCAGCGGTCCCGGCCCCAGAAGCCCTCGTCTGAAAGCGAAGGGGGGCACTCAATTTTCCAAAAAGAAGAAGATGACGTAAAGAACCGAAGAAAATCATTTCTGAATCACCTGGTGGTGTAATTCCAATAAAATATCTTTTCAAAAAAAAAAAAGAGGTCCACCCCTGCCTCGGGGTAAAACCGTAAAACGATCGGGAAAGGGCGTCTTCCGCCAAGCGGTCTCCCCAGAGGGGGGGGCCAAGGGGAAAAAGAAGACAAAGAAATCAATACAAAAGGCTTCTCCAAAAGCGGGGCACCATGCTCTAGCGAAGACCTTCTCCTACTACTAGGTCATGAAAAAAAAAAAAAAAAGGAAGTATGAGGGGGGGGAAAAGTATTCTGTCGCGGTGCAAATAATTTCAAAGCCTCGGATGGTTCTCCTCGCAGAAAAGGGGTGTTTTTGGGAGGGGCACGGGAAGAAGGGGGATGGGAGAGTGCCG
>Ga0179593_1337537_pt1 | contig 19819 bp, 23 predicted proteins | sample CZODoug2_1_08_16_FD_185931 | JGI IMG/M metagenome (GOLD analysis project Ga0179593, IMG submission 185931) | Vadose zone soil fungal communities from Angelo Coast Range Reserve, California, USA - CZODoug2_1_08_16fungal (PacBio error correction) | ecosystem: Environmental > Terrestrial > Soil >...
TTTGGGAATTGCGGCCCATAGGAAAAAGCGGCCTTGCTCGTTACTAAAAGCACATGAGGGGGGGGGGTTTTGAAAAACGTTATAACCGAAGGGGGAAAAGGAGTATGGACTCTCCTGGGGAAGTCTCGAAGGATGCGGAAAAGGGTGTTATTCGGGAAGATAAGAGGATAATAGGGTATGGAAGGGTTCTGCAGGACGGTGTATACTAAGAACCCGACGTAACAGTCACGAAAGGAGGGAAGATGATATTCGCTGTGAGTCGCGCAGACAAATTGGTTATAAAGAAGAAAGGACAGGTCTCGGAATTATCTCACCCACACGAAAAATCGAAAAAGGGGGAAAAGAAGGGAACTCTCTCGACAATAATCTGTTTGGAATCACAGGAAACGGATTGGATCCCTAATTCTATACAATCAGGGAAATTGCGGAGAAACGCACAGAAACCGATGCCTCCGAAGCATACTACCATAAAGGAAACCTAACGCAAGTAATGGACCAGTTAACAGAGCCGGGGGGGGAAGGGGGGGGGGAGTTTTATAGAACTCAGTCAGAAGACCAGCAAGAAAACAACTAAAGAAGAAAAAAGGAGAGTGTGTTCATCAGGTCAAGAAAGGAGAATTGGGGAAGAAGGAAAAAGTGGAACAGTTGAATGTTCCGGTGAAATGGTGACTGCTGAATACGCTTAAGGGCCCTGAGCCGCTTCGGAGAAAAAAAAAACAAAAAAAAAAAAACGACCTGAGAATTACGGCATTCAGCGGGGGGTGATTGCCTCAGACTTGGGGGAGGGAAAGTCTACCTCGCCGCCCATGGGTATTGGGGACGCACATCACCGAAAAAGGCAAGATTACTTCTAATCGGAAGAATTCTCTGGATGAAGTTCTAGAGATAGGAGCTTCGGCCATCATAGGGAAAGATATCGTCGGGAAGGAACGAGCAAAACAGAATCGGGGGCTTTAAAGAAATGGAAGACCAATCCCTATGCACCGAAAAAGGTTGCGTGCGAAAACCAGGGAGGGTTTAAGGGGGGGGCAAAGAAAACCATTATCAGCGAAGTTTCATCGAAGGGGGGTCAATATAGCAACCACTTGTGACGTGGGGGTGAAGTGGGGGGAGACTTCTTCCTAGTGGTCACACCTTTGGGTCTCGGGTGAAGGATTCGAAAGGAAAGAGGAGGGGAACTTGCGTAATCTCCGCGGTCAGGTCCGTTTGAAGAAGTAGCCTCAGAAAGAAGTCGAACAAAAGAAAAAGCCTACAACAAGAAAGACCGACCGCCCGAGTCCCGGTTGGAAAGAAGTTACTCTCCCATCGGTGCAAGAAAGGAATGCCGCGCAAAATTCGATGAGGGGGAATACTGGAACTATCACGTAGATGAACTCCTTAAATGGCGAAAACTAGTAGATCTTGTCAGGGGGGAAGTCGTCGCGCAGGGTTGCGAACAAGAAGAAGTAAACGCCAAGTAAGGAAAGGGGTCCGTGGGAGCCTCTAACAGGACTGACGTCTTTAAACAACGCGGGAGGATGAAGCGAAAGTCAGGAGGGAAGGAGTTTCATTTCTCGCAGTGCTGGCTCAGGTTGGGGGTTCGGACTGTTCTGAAAAGGAGAATAAAGGTAAGAGTAGATATAGGTAAGGTTGAACTGACCGAAGTCACTCGGGAAGAAAAACATCTTGGCAGGGCGCAGAATCACAGATGAAGAGGAACATTAAGGATGCCACCTGGAGAAAAAAACAGACAAAAGCTTGAAGGGGAGGAGATTTCTAACTTTTAGAAGAAATGTGTGCGTTGTATAAGTAGACAGATTCGGAAAAAGAAAAAGGGACTTACTGTCCGTACTTGGTGCGATATAGAATATTGAAAACCATTGGGAAACAAGAAAAAAGGGAGAGAACGAGGTTCGGTAGAAAACTAAGAAAATCAAACGGGAAAAAGACAGGGAAAGCTTCTTCTCGACGCATTAGAAAGAGGAGCTTCGACATCGCAGTAGTCAGCTAAAACCGATTAGGACAGACATGAAAAGAATTGGACATCTCTTGTATGCCCTTTTAGACAAGAAGATCGGCCGCCAGGAGGGATGGATAGGGATAGATCTCTCCCTTGGGGAAAAGGGAAGTTGATAAAAATCTGTAAAAAGGAAAGTGGGTCAAAAAAAAAGCGAAAGTATTACAGAATGTATCATGGGAAAGTACGGCAAAAAAGCCCTGAACGGAAGGAAAAAAAAAATCCGGTTCACTCGAAGGACGATTTAACTTCAGAGGTCTAACGCGAAAAAAAAAGACCGAAAAAAAGTGTATGAGAAAAGAGACAACTACTAGGAAAACGTTCAAGGCGGAAAATAATCGGAAAGGGATTGGGGGGTTGAAAGACAGCACAAGTATGGGATATGGGGGGATACTAGTTCGGGGAAATAGCTGACAAAATGCGGACAACAAATTAGATGATGGAGAAAAGACGCTCGTTTTTGAACCAGATCGCGGGAAGGAAAAGAACGACCTGAGGAAGTTCATGGAACTGTAAAAAAAAGAAAAGATATATATGCCTTAGTGGTGAAAACGGGGAATCGGGAGGGAGTTTACACTATCTCTACCAGAAAACGCAACCCGGATACCAAAGGCAAGACTGCCTAATGGGAAAAGGTGTTATGGGAAGCTGGAAGACTTTTGAAGGGAAGGGGGACATCATAGGGCTGCATTAAGAGATGCGGGGGAGAGGAGTTGTGCTGGGGGGGGGCGGGGGGACGCTAATGTTGTCTCGTATTCTTTTCGGTACCTCGAGGCTCCTTGTGGGGGGGGGGGACCCCGAAAAAAAAATCCCTCTTCTTCGGGGGAAGAAGGGCAGGGACGAAAAAGAATCTGGGAAGAACACGAAGCAAAGAAAAAGTCACCAACACCAAGGGGGGGGGATTAAAATATAGATATTTGCTTCCAGTGGTTCCGAATGAAGATAGGGCGGAGGGAAGAAGCTTCATCAAGACCGAAGGCTTGCTGTCTTGGTGGGGGGGGTAAAAAGCCAGAAGGGGGGAACCGACAATAAAGAAAAACCATTCTAAGAACGACGATAAAGAATCTACAGAAAGATCGTAAAGTGGAAGGCAAGCGTGCTTGCAAGGAGGAAAGAGGGGAAAGAGGCTGTGGAATCACCGAGGGCTCATTAGGCAAGATCGTTGGCAGTTGTAAGAGGTCGTTGGGGCTGGAAAAAGAATCCTTGGGAAAATAAAATGAGGAAGATTTTCCCCCGAGAAAAGCCAGGACGACGCTCGATTACGGGAGGCCTCCAGGAATGACATGCTTAATGTTTGGTGCTGGGCGGAGATAAGGCAAAAAGAAGGCAGGGGCGGAAAGATGAGAAACAGTTTCGACTGGGAAGAGTGGTCCCACTAAAACGGCGATAGAGAGAGAGAGCCGTTTTTAGACACCAAGAGGGGAACGGAATGGGCAGGGCCGGTGAAAAACAATTAAGCTTTTATGGCTCTCATCCTCGGACGGCTCAAGCGGTAGAAAGAAATATAATCGGGCACAAGAATGACCGTGAGAAATAAAAAAGTGATTTTTCCAGTGAGAAGGACGGGCCAATCCCGGAAACTGAAGCGGACAACTCGTTCTGAAGGGAATGGGAAAGGCTTTTACAGGGCGGAGCGGCTAATCCATCCAGCGAAAAAAAAAATCGGAGAAAATGGCACAACAAGAGCGAAGAAGGGGGTGCATGGTGATCGAAAAACCGGGTGTTGCTCGAGGACAAAAGGGATTCGGCTCATGTGAACCAACCCCAAAAAAACACGACCGCAACTGGTCGAATGTAGGCAGAGAAGAAAAAAAAAGAGGAACCGTCTCCGTTCTTATTCCTCGGGGGTGGAGCAGAAGGCGACCCGATCTAAGAGAAATAGGGAAAGAGAGTAGGGAGGAAATACTTTAAGGTTCCAAAGAGGGGCAGAATATCTAAGGGCTGAAAAGAAACCCGCAATCTCATGAGCCAAGTGGATGAACCGCTTAAAGGAAAGGGGAAAAACCAGTGGAAAGAAGGGTCCTAGGAGAAAACAAATTTAGGATAGATAGGATTAGATCGATAGGACAGAGGGGGGACGCGATACGGGGAGGGAGCGTTCACCAAGTCCGATATCGACGAGGAAAGATGGGAGCAGGGAAGCGGACTAACATTATCCTAAACACAAACCTAGCGAAAATCACATAAGGACCCGAAAGAAAGAATGCTGCACATTAGACTTACCGCAGCGGGTTTAAGAGAGGAGAGGTATAGTTAGCTCAAGCCGCCCGGACCTCGGAAGGTTGAAGCGGAAAGGAATGCACAAAAAGTCGCGCCGACGGAAAAGAATACTAATAGTGCACTATTACGCATGTACGGAGGGGAGCCGGAAAGGAATGTTCTAGTAAACTGCGGAACGAATGAAAGAGCAGGGGAGGGCCTGGATTTACCCTACGAAAAAGTGCATAAAATCCTTATTATAAACGCAAACGGCGCGGGAGTCTTTGGGGCTGGACTCGGTGGTAAGGGCAAACGGTAGGGTAGAGGATGGCGATGCAAAAAAGAAAAAACGACGCGCGTGAAAGCGTTAATTCCTGCCATAGTACCGAGTCAAACAAGTCGAAGAAAAAGGTGGCGAAAAAAAGAAAGAAAACAGAGGCAACACCTTATGGGAAACCTCCGGGGGGGGGTAGAGGGGAGATCATACGATCGAATCCATTCTGAGGATCGAGTGTACTTGGGCACAAAACAACACCCAAAGGGAAACCAAAACCACCCAATTTTTGAGCAAGCAACATGGTCAAAGTGAAGATGGGGGGGAGGGGGGAAGGTTCTTCATACCCCAAAGCCGGAATTTTTGGCATACGATCTAAAAAATAGAAGGTCTATTATTAAGGCCGGGAAGTCTCAGAAAAAAACGGGAAGAAAAAGACTAAATATGCTCGGGGGAAGGGGAAGGGGAATTTGCTTGTGGGGAGAAATACAACATGGGAGCGCGGCGAGGGCCCTCTAAAAAGTAGGAGCAATCAACGAGGTCTAAATGGCCTTCCTGAGTAAGAGCATTTTGATTGGTGTTTCTGCGCAGGAAAATTGGGAATACAGACTGTCAAGGGGGAGAAAAAAAAGGGGTAACCGTACATTCCCTTGGTTCCAATTGTGGAAAGAGCAGTAAGAAGAATGGAGAGGAACAACCGTGACTGTTTCAGAGGATAGTTTTCGGAACCTGCTGCGTCTCATCGCGTGGGGCGTGAAAAAGGGCAATCAAACGGGAAGAAAGGTGGAGGAGGGTAACGTCTAAAATAAACTGGGAGTGAGGTCGAAATTACGGGAGGCGTTCAAACGAAGTCAAACGGGTTTTTGCTTCTGTCGTGCGACCCGCCGTCCGAATGGTAAAAAACGCAGTGATCAAAAAGAGTTCAGTCTAGCCGTGAAGGAGTAAAAGGTAGGGAAGTACGTGGTGTTTATAAAGGAACAGACCTTCGAAGACCAGGGGGACTATCTACGCGATGTCAGAAACGGAGATTTAAAAGGACCTGAGGGGGAGGAGGCCCACTTACGAATAAATATCAAAAGATGAAGAGAATGGAGAAAAAGGGAATCAACAAATCGGTGGGGCAAAATCAATTGACACTTCGACTGCTCCAAATGACTCATTATTATTTATACTTTTTTGAAAAACAACACCAAAATGCTGAAAGAGGAGGGGGGAGGGAGAGAGGGCCTCGGTGCAGCATGGGGGCCGAAGCCGAAAAAAAACTATGAGGAAGATGGCATCCTCAAAAAAACCACTTATTGGAGAAAAGATAGAAGATATGGAAGAGATGGCTATTATGAAATAAAAGGACGAGCGAGACGCAGCACGAGAGATCCCAAATATGTTGGGTGGGGGGGTTGTCACAAAGGTTATACCGAATCCTGGAGGAACGGCATGAAGATCATCGAAGGTGGGAATGCAACAAGATTTTTGATGGTAAAAAGGGACTATAGGGGAGGGATGAAAAAAAGGGAAATCCGCATGGGAGGCGGGAACGATAACCCCTGCTGGAAGAAGACAAGTAAGGTGAGCTTAAGCGTCCCCTTTCGCAGAACGTGCTGAGGCAAGAGCCTCACCCACCAACGAGCTCCCGACCGGTTAGGGACGTAAAAGCTACCCTTAATCAGGTGAAGGAACAGGGGATTCTGAAGTGAAAGGGGGAAAACTCCTCAACACCGTGTGCCGGGACGACGAACTGCGCACTAACACGGAAAGAAAATCGAACGAAGACATGTAAAAGGGAAAAAAAGGGACCTTGGTTTTTATTTGCGCTAAGGGAAAGCTTTAAAAAGAAGGTGAAAGAGCCACAATCAAGAAACCAGTCAAGAGTTGGGGTAAGAAGGGAACCATAGAATTTACGATGCTCGTTCAACAATTGGACAAGTGAAGGTTACGGTGAAACCATTTGCGGATCGTCGAATGGAAAAGAAAAACCTGAATTCCCTTCTATCAAAGAACCAAACAGACAAAAGGCCGCAAAACGGAATACAGAAGGAAAAGGGAGAAGGGGGAGTGCCTCAGACTTGTTTAGAAGCAGGCCACAGCAGATCGCCATTGGTTTTGGCGCCAGAACGAAGCTAACTTCAAGTGCTTGACGAGAGGCATAGGCAAGGGGATGAAGGGAGGTTAGAGTATAATGGGGGTCTCCTCGAGCATGGTAGCCTGCCTGAGGGGGTCTATTCAACCATCTCGTGAAGGGACCAGGGGTGCCTCCATCTCAAAAAGTGATGGAACTACTATCCTTTTTGACGGGCGAACAAAATTTAAGGGGTGGAAGAGGGTGGGTTCCATTAACCGATCAGAGTAGAGAGTCTTATATCAACAGCTGTAAAGGGGGTGGGGTAAGGGGGGGAGAGAGGGGATGCCACCATGTGATTTCGGACGGGGGTGTGACGTTGCCTCGCAATAAAGAATGAACTGAGGAAAAAGCTCAGGTTACGGTGTCATCTAAAGACACTAATCCGGTGTCGAAACGAAGGTAAGAAAAACTCACTCCCGATCCTCCCGCGAAACTTTTAACATGGGGGAATAAAATGAGGAGAAAAAGGGAGCAGAAAAAGGAAAACGCGAAGAATTACTAGAATTTCCTAGAAGAGACCGGGATCACGCCTGGAGCGAGAAAATCCTCTGGGGGGGGGGGGAGGGGGGGGACCTGCTAGCGCGACGGTGGGGCGACAGAAATCCAGGTTGTCACCGTCCTATGTAAGGACGGGAGGTATCAACGATAACCGCGGAGTATTTGAAACAAAAAAAATGGAGCTTCAAAGGGAGGGACGGGGATGGCACAAGGGCCGCGCAGTGGGCGCAAGATAAAAGGTGGGTTAGTTAGTCCTTTTCGGAAAAAAGGAAAAGGCTAGAAAATAGGGAACTCGGCGAGCGGAGGTGCGGGAAAAAAAAATCGTCGGAAACACCATCTTGAATATCGATATCCTATGATGAAATGACGGGGATTCCACGGGGTATAAGACGAGCCGAGGGACCTGTACAAGGTACTTAACGGGAATAAAGGGGAGTCAGATGATTGGTGGGTGGGGGTGGAGGGGTGGGGGGTGGTAGAAGAAGGAATATTATTACCAAAATAAAAAAAATCTAATTCTTACGCTGACGAATGTAGGCACGGAAGAGAGAAGAGCACCATCTTCGGCTAACTCAAAGAAGAAGAAAACGGAAGCTTAGAGGATTCAAGACGAGCATGACAAGATAGTCTTCTACTAAGGAACTTTATCTCGAAAACGAGGGAGAAGAAAGAAAGGAACATCATGAAAGAGAGGGATTCTGGTAGCCAAAAATCGCTAAGAATGAGGAGGAAGAGGTAGATGAAACGGAAAAAAAGGTACCGGGGAGAAAGGTACTCCTAAAAAGTTGACGATCTTCCGGGCGAAGAAGTCGAAGATAACGGAACAAGACATCGGATGAAAAATCCGGGGTCACCAGAGAGAAGGTGAAAAGGTTACAGAGTACGAACGAAAGGAGCAGGAACGTCGGGTAGGTTAGTCACGAATCAAAGGAAATCGCATTCCAAACCAAGGACTGAAAGGCTTCCTTGATTTTTGAGAAAAATGGTTATAAAGCCTCAGAGCCGGTTTCGGGGGAAGAGGAGGGGAAAAAAAGACTGCTACAACAGTTGACGTAGGAGTGATACAGGGGCGTCGGGGGGGGGGGGGAAATATAAAGCAGCCACTCACACACCTTCAGCCATGTAAGGCCTTAGCCGTCCATCATCGCAAAGGAATGATTGGGCGCTTTTTCCATTCTTAAGGAAATTTTACTTTCAAGGGATCGACCAATAAACAGGAAGGAAAAACTGAACTAGCTGGCAGGGGAAGGACAAGTCGAGGAACCTACTATAACTCGGGAAAGGGAATCCATCATAGGCTGGGAAATTAAGCCTTCGAAATAGTGGGAGTAGCTTTTGTGGAGGAGGGTGGGTCTAGAATTCCTCGGTAGTGGAAGCCAGAAGGGAGGACTGGGGAGGAAAAAAAAACCACTCCAAACTTGGGAAGGATTGTTAATGAAAAGGTTCCGTCTAAAAATCTTCATACAATGGAGAATCATTGAGGCAAACAACACAACGTATATAAAATAAAGGAGGGGGGCTTTAAAGGGGGAAAAAGATCGGGGAAAAGGAAAAAAGAAAAAGACCTATCTTTCGGCGGGTGTGGGGGTACGACCGCACGGGAGGGGAAAAGGAATACAAAAAAATGACTCTCCAACAGACAAGAAATACAGCCTTAGCCAGATCAAGGCGTTTGAACAAAGAAAGAGGCTGTGCAGGAGGCACCGGGGGAGTTCATAGGAGGGTAAAAAAACAAAACTTCTAATTCGCAGACGTTAATTTGTTGCAGGGCGGGTTGGTAGGTTCTGATAATTGAATACCAAGTACACGGAAGTAAGGGAAAAAGAGACCACGAAGGAAACTCTAGATCACTATCTGGAAGGCATCGGTAATGACATGATGAAGGTGGGGCTGGAGAGTCGGGGGGGAAGGTCACCTAGGGGCAAATTTCAGAAAAATCATCGGTAGTGCGAAGAGTGTCACGGTTAAAAGAAATCGTCTAAGGAGGATAGAATCCTTTGGTAGCCACAAAAAGACTCGAGGGGGAACCTCCGTACTTTTCTGAAAACATAGAATGTAGAATAAAAATCCTCTGTCCGGCTAGAAAAGCGGGTCGGAAGGGGGGGGCGTCCCGACTGAGAGGAGAACCTTATCGTCCTCCGATTCGGGGAGAGTGATAGGAGTACCTCCTCTTCAAGAGACGCAGTATTCTACAACTCTGGAAGCTATCAATCAGGGGACTTTTACCAGGTCGAAATCAGAAGATCCGGGGAGGGGTGAAGTAGATTCCCTTGGAGAAAGTCCATAAAAAGAAGGGGCGGTGGGCCTGCGGGGATGAAAATCTTTTCTAGAGACAGTCGTTTCGTCCGAATTCGGATAGGGGAGAGGCGTCTGATAGGAAGATCAAAGATACGTGTATGAATAGAAAAGTTCGTGGGAAAGGTAACTGAGAGAAATGAGCTTCGGACTAAATCTGAGAAGGGAGTCTGTCATACGTAGGACGTACGAATTAGGGAAAGGGGGGAAAAGAAAAGAGCCGTTTCTAAGGGAAACCCCCCTCAAGACCGAGCCAGGTTTGCTTTATGCATAAGCTGAAGACATTCAAAGGTCCACAGAGGAAAAGCAGTCAGGAGAAAAAGGGGGGGGGGGAATGGCGAATCAGAGGCTTCTTCGCTATCTTACCAAGAGGGGGGTTTGACGGGAATCTCAGGTCGATAAAAAAAACAGGGCCCGATTCGACGATGACGATTGGGGATAACCTTGAACTCGAAACGGTCCCGAACACACCTGACAGACAGCACTTGGGGGCGAAAAAGGAAAGGAAAAGGGGGGACTTCCGCGCGTTGAAGGAAACACATCAAAAAGGGTGAAGAAGCCGGGGGGAAAAGGACGGCAAGTAACCTCTTCCTGGGAAGGCGTGCGTAGTCGCACCAGGAGAGGATATCCGGGCAAAGGAAAAGATCTAAAAGGTACTCTTCGCTCATCACGGATGAAGCAAGTGCTAGTTAGGCGGGGGGGAAAGGGAAGGTTGGAAAAAAAAAACGCGCTTATTGAACAACAGGGAGCCTACGGGGAAGGAAGGAAAAAAAATCCTTATTATCACAGGGGGGGAGCGGAGGCTAGGGCGGGGCGTGGGTTGGTGGAAAATCAGGGGGAAAAATTGTAGCCTGGAGTGCGTGAAACTTACCGCAGAAAGGGCGTTCCGCAAGTTCATTCACGCAATGCGTGTCCCGACGGCAAACAAAGAGACCACCGTTTTGCGAGACGCCGGGATAAACGAAGTCAACACAGGGGGGGTAGAATCGGTGGTATAGAAGAATAAGCATAAATTCGAGATACTGTAATGGGGAACAACAAGAGGAAAACAGCCAATTTTGTTATCGACCCGACATTGGAGAGGTTAAATAAGGGAGGGAAAAAGGGAGAAATTCTCCCCGTGGGGTTGACCGAGGGAGAATCCTTCGAAAGTCGAGGTCAGGGAGGACCCGAATATCTCTAAAGCGGAGACAAGAAGAATCTTCGACCTAATTGCCTGAGGGTTTATGGGGAGCAAATACAATGCAGTCACTTCCGGAAATCAAAGGGAAGAAAGTGTCAATCAAACTCTTCCGAGAAGTCCGGATGAAGGGGCGTGTGGTATGTGGTTTTGGTAGGAGGGAGGAATTGACCTTCAGTTCCGAATTCGAACAAAAGCCGCAAATGGCAACAGAACAGAAAACATGGGGTCCAATTGTTGAAAAGCAGCAGGTAACGGGGAGAAATAATACAAACTATTTAATTTTTAGAAAAGTCGGGATTCGAAACTGATGGAGTCCAGAGTCAGGGAGGTGAGTTCAATCCCCCACTTCAACCTGCTTCGTGGAAACTGGCCATGAAAGGGTAGAGTGAGTCGCATTCAATTTCAGGAGGAGGGAAGTCTGCGCAGGTTTTGGCGGGGGCTTGCGGCTCCGCCGGGGAGTAAATTCAAAAATCCTTTATCAAGAGGGCAGTTTCGAGCAAAGCGGTGCCGTCTGGTAGAAAGGGTTCGTTAGCTCGGCTGGGGATTGGTTGAAAGATTCAGGGGGGAAAAGTATCGGGGAGCTGATACCGGTTACCGATTCAAGAGGAATATCGCTAACTACGGGTGAGGGGAAGTGACCCTAGGGTTACTGCGACAACCTACTATCAAAAGGGTACGAAGCATATATATGCTGTAATAAAGGGAGGGTTGCAGCCAAGCCCTTCCAAGCGGACAAGGAGGGGATGAAACGCCTATAGAGGATGTTTAAAAGGAAAGCCAAAGCAGCGAGTATAAAGAAAGAGACGAAGAGAAAGTAGAAAAGGAAGAGACATGTTACAGCAAGCGACAAACATATGACGGAAGTATCTCGAATAAAACAAAAACAAAAGGTAAAAAGGGATATAGAATATAGTTTGGTCGATTGGCCTGAACGACTCTTCGAATACTCTCTCGCCTCTAGAGGACTCAGCAATGAGGTGGGTTGTGTGAAAAAAAAAGGAAAGAACTAGACCTATAGTCAGGGCAGTGGCAGTAGAGAAAGGTGGCTGCAACACGATTGGGTGGAAGAAAGGGGAAGAATCGATTATCTGGGATGATCGGGAAGATAAAAGGGGGCTAGTACGTAAACCCCGCCGGGTCGGGTTCACTACCGGGAAGCTAGATAGGCGGTAGCGGGCTTCCATCTGTGAGCAAGAAAGCTGGGAGAAGAATGCTCACCCTAAACAAAGATCCAAGAAATGGTTACCTACGGCACTCGCTCGCCAAGTCGAGGGGATCAAACGTCGTTTACGGAATTTAGAACCTGAGCCAGACCTCCGACCCAAAGGGCCGACGAAGAGCTCCTGAAATGGAACTGAGACCGGAAAAAAAAACGAGGAAATCATGGCGCAGGGTCACGGGGAGAAGGTCCGTTGTGATTTCTAACGAGCGCTGGAAGGAAAAAAAAGGGGAACAAAGGTCATAGGAAACAGGCAATCCGGTTGGTAAGAAGGGAAGAATAAGAATTGACGAGGCGCTTCAAAAATGGAAAAAGTGAAAGGTTACCAACGGGGGGCCATTTGCGAAGGGGAAAGTCGGAATGAAAAGTGAAAGGAGAAGCAGAAACACCCATAACAAATGCCGCACAGACCGACTGACGGGAATTTACAGCGTGAATTGTCCAGAAGAAGTGGTTAGAGCAGGGGCCCGCTCCTGCGGCGAAAAACACCTTTGTATTTGGCGCACGCAAAGAATCGAAACAGCAGGCAGGGACTATAGGGGCATAGTGGGGAAGTGCCGGTCTGGAGGTCGCGGATCAAGAGAACTCGAGAAGGCGCACCGTAGGAGCGAGGCAAACAATGGCTGATTAAGCCTGGGAAGAAAGAGAACTTCATTCAACGCGACCATGTTGAGGGCGAACACCATGGGGGGAGGGGACGAGGTGCCAGTACCCAGGATGAGATGGGAAGACTGAGTGATAGCCCCTCTAGCGGGAAAAGGGTGGCGGAGTGTTATCGGGCGAAACGGAAGTTAGGGTAAACGGGGGGGAAACGGAGGGCTACAATTGCTTAATGAAACGTTGGTGGGGTTGGGGAGGAAAAGACCGGGAGTCTATTAAACGGTAAGGTGGACATAATCTACAAACCTTGTCGGAAACCGGAAAAAAAGAAAAAAGAAGCCCCTCCAGGGGGAATAAGACAGGGGAGGGTAGATCCAGGAGGATCTTCAGCACGGTCCGCAAGCGAACACGAATTCGAGACTGTTCCGCATCAGGAAGAACGGAGCACTCCGGAATGACGCAGACGTCCGAGGTAAAAAGGGAGTGTTGCCTTCTAGGGCAGCACTTGGTGCGAATGACGCAAGCCGGGGGGAACCGGCTACCGGCCTTGATCAAGAGTCTCTTCTTGGGAAAACCTCTTGTCGGCGAAGCGAAGCGCGGCAAGTCTGGACTTCTCAGTGCTGGGTGACCTCTCAGGGTTGGTGTTAGGAGCCTCAAGAGAGAAAGAAAATGAATAAGTCGGGAGGGGAAGTGTGCACCGACCGCGCGGAAACCCCAAGCTTCCTGGCAGGGGTAAAGCCGATTATCTGACCATGCAAACGATGCAAGCAAAAAAGGAGAAGAACATAGCCATAGTTGCCTTGGACGTACGGAAAAAGGTGGAGAAGAAGGGGGCGTGACAGATGGGGGAAAATGGGATATTATAAGCCGTAGGGATGAGGCTAACCCAAGAAGGAGGACTTCTGACTCTTACGAAAACTCGAATATTTCTACGTAAACAGCAAAGGGCTAGAAAAGCTTCGGCGAAAAACTACGGAATAGAACGCGACGTTCATCTTCTGACGGGGCCGTAATGAGGACCAGCGCACTGCAACGAACTAGGAGGAAGTATCTAAGCGAACAAAATGCGGGTGGCGAGACAGCCAGCACATCAGGTCAAGGGGTAGCCTTGGTAGACCAATAATCGAGGAAATCCTGACGAGGGATAGCATAGTCGCCCTTGTAACCTGGTGAAAAGAGAATTAGTCCTCAATTAGTTGCGATCACTTGCGGGAGGGAAGCGGGGGGCGGAAGATCACGGCCCAAATCTGATGGGAATGATCCGTTTAAGCGGGGGGGAAGTGAAGTATTTCCGGGGAACAAAACGCGGGCCGGGAAAGAGGGAGTGGAGACAAACTACTTTGCGAAAGTAGCAACATAGCGTCCATTCGGGGGGTGGAAAACGTGAGAGACCTTTCGGTTAAAATCTCTGTACAAAGCGAACAAAAATTGAAAAAGGGATTTAAAGCCCAATAAGTAGAGGGGGACATTCTCGGAGCAGAAAAAAAAGGATACATGTCAGGGAAATGATGCTGAAAAAAAGCATCGGGGGAGGAGCAAGGAGGTTTATCGTTGGCCAGGAGGTGATTTATGCTGTCAAAGAGAAGAAGCAAAACCAATACAGAAACAAAAGGGGGAAACGAAGGTGAAGATGAGAAGTATGAGGGCCGACTATGCCTCGCACCGGACCACTCTGCTGGAAAGGAACCCGTCGAGACTTGGGTCATTCTTCTTTGGATTTAGGAGGGGAGATAAGGGGGGAGTCGTATGGGGTTCGGGAAATTCGGCGGTCTTAGGGACCACCAAAAAAAAACCGCCCCCTCTAGTAGTGTGGAAGAAATGTCGTAGAAAAGACTTCCAAGTTACACTGGAAGAAAAAGATCAACAACAAAAATTAGAGAGAGAGATGTGGCATTTGACCGTGGTTAGACGGTATTGTAGCCAAAAGTCTTCACAACCGAGAGGCGGGGAGGGAGGGGGGGTTTTTAAAGAACGCTAAGGAAAGAAAGAAACTACTAGAAAGCTCGCAACAAAAGAAATACAAGATACTCAAAATCGAAGGAGGCAGGCCGAGATTCTTGCAGGCGAACGTGCATCGTCGGGGGGGGAATCACCTGGGGAGGCTACATTCTTCAAGCTCGTTGAAGGTTGAGTCGCTTGGGGAGGCAGTAGAGTCTTGATTCCTGGCAGCCGGGAAAATCTAAAAAGAGAAAGAGACAGATCTAGTGATGGACGCATACAAAAAAAATGACATGACTAAGGTGGGGAGGTTGCTTCTATCCGGCAAAGAAAGGCAGCTGGAAGGTAAGCGGAAAGGTGTCTCATCTGGTATGAGGGGTTCACCCGAAAAGAGGAAAGAGAAAATAACATGAGAAATAATCCGGGTTGGTAGCAAACCAGGAAACCGAGGGCAACCCGACGTGCGGCTCTCGAGGGGATTTCGCTACCGCGCCGGCGCCGCGGGGGAGAATAGGATCTTCACTGGAAAGAAAACGAAGGAGGAAGCGAGGGAGTTGCAAACAGTGATCAGAGATCAACGGAAGGACCAAAGAGAAGTTCAACTCACGTTAAGAACTTAATAAACGCGGGAGGAGGGAAAAAGGGGGGACTATCCATACGAAGGAGGCCGAGAGAGGAAAAAGGCCTACAAGAGAGAAAAGGTCCCCTGGCTGATCGACACAGAGTGGGTCAAAGTCCCTCTAAGTTACTCAAAAAGCCGAGATTGAGAATGCGTCGAGAAGAGGAAGTAAAACCGTTCTTATTCCGTCAGTGGGGAGGGGACCAGGACTGGGCGCCCCGAAGGAGAAACGGTAATAGGGGATAAAGAGGGAAAGAGGTTAGAGACGTACGCCGAAGGCCAATTATCGGCGTCTACTAAAGAAAAAAAATCCATCTCAGGAGGACACAGTGGTTCACCGCTTCAGTAAAAAACAGCCAAGTCGAAAAGAAAGGCGGCAGCGGAAAGGAATCCGCTTCTTTCTCGGATCGAGTAGGACATGGGGGGCGGGGTCAAAAGCTAAATAGGTCTCGTGGGGGTGCAACAATTAAGAATGAAGGTTACGAGGAAAAAATTTGCTCGCCAAGACGAACCGGATCCGAACACAAACAGTAGAAACACTTCTATTACCTGACCATACTGAAAAAGAGAGGTCGAGGGGAAAAGCAGGACAAGAGGGGGAAAAGAAACGGTGTCTTGACGTCAAGGCCTTCCTTAAATGACGAAACCGGTGGCCAAGTCATTGAATAGTAGAAAAAAAAAGGACGGGCATTCACCGACAAAGCTAAGAAGGAAGTAAAGGCGAAGAGCAGTAAGGATGTCCGTGCATCTTGACGAGGAAGGAAAAGGATGCTACAGATTGGAGGGAGGAGGAAGGGCTGCCAAAAAGAGAAAACAGATTCTTATCACAACGGGGGGGGGGTATGCGGAAATCGCGGGCAGGGGGCGGACGAGGTGGGGCTAACCACGGTTGGTCGCTGATGTAGGCAAAAACGTGAAAACCTCGACACGTTAAACGGAGGTCAATGCAATCCAGGTCCTGAGCCCCGGCCACAACGGAGAAAGCCCCTTGGGATAGCAAGGAAGAAAAAGAATGCAACAACTTCAAGCTGGAGACCAAAGAAGAATCTCATCAACATTCTCGGCAGGGGGGACTTTTCAACAAGAGGAAACCGCCATGGGTGGTGTTAAACGCGGGGAGGGAAGAGTAGATTTGTCAAAGGGGCTTCATCAAGACATTGGGTGCCTCGCTCTCAGGCGGAGATCTAGTTCGAAGGAGGGGAAGAGAAAGAGAAAATACCAGAACGGCATCCAAACAAAAATGACATTATAAACATTTCCTGTCGTAGGGGGCAGGGGGGGTTTCTCCAAAGACTAAATGGGCTCGCTGCGAGGGTGCCTGACTCTAAAATTCTTAAGTCAAAATCAACAGTCGGATAAAAATGCAGGGTCCGATGCGGCGCAGTGGGGGGGGGGAGTGGTGTGCCTATCGAGATTAACGGCAGGGACGATGGACACTATGAACCACAAATTGAACTGAACCTTCCCTGGGGTAATTGGGGAAGCACATCAATTCGACTGGCAGAATGATGAAAAAAAAAAGATTGAATGTTGTAAAGACGTGGGACACGAGGGGGGAAGCGTCTTAGTTCTCTAAGCAACCATGGCCAAATCCAAAAGTAACGAGCATGAACGGGTGAAAAGTTCCGGGAAGGGTCATTAGCAGGGCGTCAAAACGGAAAAAGGCGGGAAGGGGGGGGGTGGGTTTTCGTCTGTTAGGAGAACCGTAGGGAAAATCCGGAAAAAATCAAAGTGAGACGGAAGGGGGCGAGCGCGGGAAAGTCTGTACCGTTCGGGAAGCGTACGTGGTGTGGGAGATGGAAAGCACGAACGGAAGAGCGAAAGGACCGGGGAAGAGATAAAAAAAAAAAGATAGAGAGACGCTGGATTGAGCCGAGGTGGGGCTCTATGCCCCGACAGCTCTCATAAGGAATCTATGAAAAATAAATTTAATCAAAATAGGGTTTGGGCAAGAACAATAAGAGAAAAAAGGGGGAAAATTCTCGTCCGAAAGAAAGGAGGGTTAGAAGTTGGGTGAAAAGAAAAAAACTAGGTCTTATTATAGAGGGGGGCTGACTGTCGAGAGGGCTAGAAGCATGAAAAAAGGAGAAAAAAAAGAGCGTCTATCTGCTCCGAAAAAAAACAAAACAGGAGAGGGGGGAGATAAAGAGAGGCCCTACCACACCAGACTGGACATGCTTTGAGAGAAGAAGCAAATCGATCAGAAGGGGGGGTTTGGGTTGGAAAAAGGGGGGAGACCGAATACTGAAAGGAGGCAAGAATCCGAGGGAAGGGCCGGAGCGAATGCATGGCCTACAAAACCGATGGGGGGATGAACAGGAACTAAAAAGGAGGGATGGAGGACTGGCCGCCGGTCTAGAAATAAAAAAAACTAAGGTCGTACACGGTAAGATTTCGAGGTGACTCGACGAACCTGGATCAGCTCTGGTCATAGATACTGGGAACAACACCACAAAGGCTCACGGGAACGGTTACGAGCAAAAAAGCCCACGGACCTTAGACGTGGGGATCAACAAAGGTTCTGGATTTGGGAAAAGAAGAAAGGGCGGAAAACCGCAGAAACCAACTGGCCGCAGAAGAAGAGAAGAAAGAAACCTGACTACCGAAAATCCCAGAGGCCCGTCAACTCTCAGTTGCCATGTTGGATTGCTCTAACTCATCTATGGCAAAAAGAGGGACTCCACGATCATCAGGTCAAATCGGGTGTTAATCTTTCCGAAGATTAAGAATTGATATGCTCGTCAACAAGGGTAACAGGTTGTCATGTTCCGGGTCCAAAGGTGGGAGGAAGCGTCGAATTCGGGCCCTGAAGGGAAAAGATCATCACAAACAGAAAAAAACGGGACCTAAGCGACGAAGGGAAAAAAAGGATTTCTCCTACTTTTTAGAGCAGGCCAGACCGCGCGCAAATTTTGTTGGAAAAAGAACTCTACGGGAATGAGGTCGAAAGAGGACAATCGGAACGGATGGACCGTTAGGGGGGAGAGAATTCGGCTGCCGAAAGCGACCGAGAAGGCGCGGGAGCGAGGCAACACGCTTGAGATCCTTGTTCCTAGATCAAAGGCTTGGAAAGAAAACATTTGGGGAGACTAACTACCATTGGTAAAGGGGTGCTAAAGGTGTGGAATACCCGAAGCGCAGATGGAGGCGATAGGGAGGGGGAGAAAAAGGTACGGGGTTTCCTTAATGAACGGCGGCTCGCCACCTGGGGGGGGAAAGAAGGGGGTTCCGTCTTCAGCCGAAGGGAGGAATGAAAAAGGGGCGGAACGAAGAAGGTGTCAAGGCGCGAACGACCATCAGGTTCTAAAACAGGTTCAGAAAAAAAAGAACCAAACAAGCCGTCCCTCAAGTGAAAAGAGAAGTTCTCAGCCTCTTAGTAGTCGGGGGGCAAACTTGGGGCACAAACGAGAAAGCGCTCAGTGAAGTGAACTGGGGAAAGAACGGAGCCAAGGAATAACACGCGAACGCGAGGGGAAAGGAGGGAGGGGTCATTTTCCTTCGAAGCAGCTCGGGGGAGGGAAGAAGGGGGAGGGGAAACAGGAAGGGAAGTACCAAATTTATCACGAAAAAAGGGGAGGGCTTTGAAACACAGGGGAGAGGGCAGCAGCTCGTCCGTCTTGCAGGTTCAATCAGCCAAAGGGGGGGGAGATAAGGGGGGGGTGTTAAAAAAAGGAGGTGCGAAGGAGCAAATAGAACAAGCTTAAGCGGAATTGTGCAGAGACCGCTATCAGGAGGGGGGGGAAAAAACACATAGGAACGAAGCTTAGATAATCCGATGCGAAAAACGTGAAGAAAACTGCGACGACGAGCCGCACTTGAGGGGAGCGGAAAAAGAAGTTTAAAAGAGATTGGAGGGTAGTTAGAATCCTTAATCGGCAGAAAAATCAGCGAGAGCCGTACGTACGGATTGACCTATCTCGAAGGATGAGGGGGGAAGGAAGTCTCTGGAAAGGGACACAAAACCCTAAGAATCAGAAAGGCAAGGGGAGAGACTCTAGGGGAAGGCATTATACCCAGGCGCCTGCGACGAAATTGAAGAAGGTCCGAAAAACCGCGGGTCAATATCACTTCCATTCAAGACTTGACGAGAGTGGGCTTGTACCCAGATATAGGAAGAAGAGGGAAGGGAATCTGATCTATCTCGTCCCTGGGACAGAAGGTGGAGAAGAAATGTCTTCATCATCGAGTGGCCTTAAGAAAAAAGGTCTTCAGAGTATGAGCAAGGTCAAGGCAAACGCCCTCAGGCTAAAACATGACCGGTTCAGATCCGGGGAAGATGGCAAGAGTTCTAACTCCGGACGCAAGGGCGAGGATGGGAGTCGAAAAAGAAATCACATATTATCACGTAGGAAATCGGGGGAGGGACACTTCTTGGAGAAAAAAAAAACGGAATTGAGGGAGAGAGATCTGGTAAAGGAAAGGGAAGAGAGGGGGGCAAGATCGAAAACTGTAAGATAGAGTGCCTACTCCTCGTGGGGACAAAAGTATAGCCGCCACCACAAACATGAGGAGGAGGGGAATGGGGATGAAGACATCGGAGACGGAGTCCTGCGTGGGCTCTTGGGTCCAGTGAGAAAGGTTTACCTCAAGATCAGAAAAGACAAAGAAGTCCCAAAAGCGGAAAAAAAAGGGGGAACTTTGCCGAATGAAATTACTTGAGGGAAAAGGAAAAGGAAGAGTGCCGAAGAATCACTGATGGAACTGAACTAATTCAGGAATGGGAGAGTCGTTGGTATTTCTGTCGTTTTCGAAATAGAAAAAAAGTTATTTTAGTGCCTGAGGGTCATTCAGGTATTGGACCACCACCAAAACCGGAAGCGTAGTATGGGGGGTTAATCAATGTCCTGCGAAACGATCGTTAGGAAAAGGGAAAGGAAAA
>Ga0179593_1418518_pt1 | contig 19819 bp, 15 predicted proteins | sample CZODoug2_1_08_16_FD_185931 | JGI IMG/M metagenome (GOLD analysis project Ga0179593, IMG submission 185931) | Vadose zone soil fungal communities from Angelo Coast Range Reserve, California, USA - CZODoug2_1_08_16fungal (PacBio error correction) | ecosystem: Environmental > Terrestrial > Soil >...
TGCGCAGAAAACAGAAGAATACGGAGAATCTCGACCCTAAAGGGACCAGGGGGAAATGAGGGCCAATCTACCATGGACGGCCCGAGAGAAACATCTAAGGGGCCGATGTTCAACCAGAGGTAACTCGGGGCATGCCTAGAGGAAGGGACAAAGGATGGAAGTTTCGTCCCCAACTCAAAGGGCGATTTCAAAAAAATCAGTGAAATACAGGAAACATTCGCAAAAAGGAAAACGGGACCTCCCTGTTCATAACGGGAAAAAAAGCAGCACGAAACCCGAAAAAAAGGAATGGCCAAAGTGCTGAGACGCCGTTGGGGGGGGGAACACTTAACGCGAGTACTTCCCCAACTCACGGCTCCCACGAATAAAAAAAATAATTCAATCACAGGAGGGGGAAAGCAAAAAAAACCACAAACAAATGCCTACAAGTACGCCTCAGAATAGACTTGTTGTCAAAATTTAAGAGTACATATAACATCGACAAACCATTTGTATAAGAATTGCCTAGGGGAGGAGACATAGGAGGGAATTCATTTCGGGCCAATGGAAAAAAAAAGCACGCGCACTGCAGGGACCCCAACAACAGTTAAGGCTCCCCTTCCAGGTCGACAGAGTCAAGATACCAACTCCCGCGACCGAAGAAATAAAACAAAACACGCAGCGGTCCCCTGGGGGGGGCGCTTAACCTAAACCCGCGAGGTCGGCATTCGCCAAAACACACCTGACCTGAGGAAGAACCACATATCCTAAATAAGGTTAAAAAAATGCGCTAGGTCAGTCAAAAATTCAAACCAGATATCAACTACGGGGGGTGAAAGTGATCAAACCATACTGGGCGAAAAACAGGGAGTAAAAAAAACAAAATTCAACAGAATACCGCTCAAAAGGTCCACAGTGCAGAAAAATGGGCTGAAAAGAGGGAAAAACGTTGGGAAACAGACGCGTGAAGCAGTCGGAACAACAGTAATGGACGACTCGGTACATCGGGGGAAATAAGTTTGGTAATTTTGTGGAGATACGGTGCAAGCCAAAAAGAATCAAAATGGGAGGACGAATGGAGCATAGAGAGGAAAAAAAACCAATACAAACACCGGCTCCCACCAAGCAAAGCCAGGGGAGGGGGCAAATAAAAGGGCAAACATGTCAAGGTCATTGTTCTACGGGGAGGACGCCTGTCAGGCGTTGCAAGAGCAAGGGTTACTAATGAAGGCCCGAGGACGAAAGGGTACGAAGGGGGGGAATGGGGTGAGAAGCGACAACGGGGAGATAAAGAATGACGTGCGGGACTTAAATCGGGAAAAGAAAGGGGAGGAGTCTGACATAGGACGAAAGTCGCTTTTGTGGGGACTGAAAAAGTGTCAAAAAAAGGGACCGCCCTTTTGGGTAAAAGGAAAGTGGATTAAAAACTTAGATAGATAACAGGGCTTAAAAAAAAACGAAAGGAAACAGGTCCTGAAAAAGCTACACTATTCGAGGACGCAAAGGGGAGGCAAGGGGGGGCGAAAATAAGTCGGGTCGGGCGGTTCCTCTACAAGAACAAATATCTTCCTTGCAGGAGACTGGCGGTATCAAGCTCGGAGGGCCCAAATGAAGAGGGTCGTGGTCCATGGGTAAAGCAGCCAGGGATAATACCAACTCGTACAAGGCTCACTAGGATAACTCACACAGCCACCCACCGGAAACAGGGGGGAAGAATTGTCGCACAGCGGTAGGTAGCTCTGAAATGTTTAGAGTGACATTGAATCTTGCGAAAAGGGAAGTAGAAGTCGTGTGACTAAAAAAATCCCCAGTAAGCACTCCTGAGGGCGCATATCTCACGGGATGAAAAGGTTAGGTGACTTGGAGATCTGTGAAGGGAGCCAAAATCTGAAATTGAGGTGAGGCCGGTGGGAAGAAAAGGTCGGCCATCGTCAGCACCAGCACATCGAGGTGTGACCAGAATGTGCAAAGCTGTGGGGCATGGTACAATAAAGCATGCAACATCACGTGAGTAAGCCACTTACCGGTTGGGCGGCGGAGGCTCTGCATCAGCTACTTCTTAATTACATGACGGGGAAGGGTCAGGGAGGGGAGGGAATCCCCTTCTGGGCGGGTGAGAGGTCCCGAACTATTCTATTGACGGTGGGCCGGAAGGTGTGGCTACGCAGGGTGTTGCTTAAGGGCGAAGGGAAGGGGCTCCTGTGGCCGCGGAACATAAAAGGGGCACCAACTAACAAAAGAAAACAAATAGGTTTTTAAATCCCCCAGCAACGCCCCTAAATCATATAGCTGGGGGAAAAAAAATGCAAAAACTGGGTTCAAATAAATACCGAAGTGGGGAGCCTCGAAAAAAAGGGGTAGAGGCACTAACTTCGAGGTTGGGCTATTTGTGCCAGGGGGAAGGGTTGGTCCATCCAAACAAGTCGGGGGCTGGGCAAAGACAACTTCACAAGAAAGGGGGCCCACTGCTAACAGACCTTCTCCTTTCTTGAACCTGGGGCCATCCGAGAAATCTAAAAGGGTGGGTACCCTATGCATTCCATGAACAAAAGCGCTTGGGCTCTCACTAAACGGTTGGTCATGTCCGGCGTGTGGCAAAAAAAACCCAGAAGATAGTTAACATCAAAAACAATTCGGGACGGGGCATGAGCAAACAGGGGGGGAGAGGTGGCTAAAACAGGGCAAAAGACATGGCATGACTGCGGGCACAACACACGCTCACACCAAGACAGTTAAGCTACACCTGTGTCTTCGAGGAAAGAAAAAAACAAACCCAAAGACTGCCAATGGAAAGGGTGGGCCACGGAACATTTAAGGGGGGGGAGGGCAGTTAAAATTAAAAGCGGCTACCAATCGGAGACAAAGATCCTCCCTCTCTCTTCGCATGTTGCGATGGCAACCAGCATAATAAATGATGAAAACCCGACCCCAAAGGACCGGAGTCTGCGCATCTGACAATAGCGCCGAAACCCCCGGTTGGGGACACTTCACTACGGCAGCAGGAAAGGTTGGCTCGACAGGCAAGGGAGAGGGTGGAAGAAAGGGGGGAGAGCCGAACATCCGAAGCTCAACCGAAGGTGAAGGGACGGGTTATAGGTGAGAGACGCACCCCGCCTCACGAATATAAGACTACAACGGGACGGCGCGGCGCGGGGGATGGATGGCAAAGACGTAAAAGGTAATGGCCCAGATGCAACGGAGAACCAGCAATGGTACGGGGAACCACCTCTCTAGGCAAAACAGCGGCGATACTGAAGGACTCACGCTAAATCTCCCGGGAAGAGGAGCTTCACCGAGGGAAATTGTAAGTTACGGAAGGCGACCACAAACTCCTCGACACGGATGGACTTAGGATGTAGCTGGGAAGAAAAATTACTGCGTGGGGGACGGGCTACACGCAGAATATAGCCACGTTGGGTTAGTGCGTGACGATCGTACGGGAGGGGGGGAGATTTCGAGAGATAGAAGGAAAGGCTCGTGAGAAAGGATGATCACGGGGCTACAGACGCTTACTTTAGTGTGGGAAAAGGGTGCTAGAGGAGAGTTTAACTCCTCCGGAAGATTAGGGTGATGAAGAATCAAAGACATTTCATGAAAACAGCATTACTCGCAATAAAAATGAAGAGGGAAGTGGGGAAAAGTTGTATGGGGACATGACCAAGGGTGCGAAAGGGGGGGTGCGTTCGCGCCGACGAGGAGAGAACCGCTGATAGTCTGGAAAATCGTCCCTCCATTTACTAACCGAAGGAAAAACCGAGCATGAGAATTCGGGAAGGGGAGCACAAATGTTGACCATTTTAGGCGGGAATAATTTCACGAGGACCCGGGTCAATAGTCGAAAAAGGAGTTCAACTGTTATACGTGAGACAGGGGAAGAAACAACCACAATATACTCTCGTCCACCCGGGGGGTGCCCAAGGGGGGCCAGTTACGAGATTGCGGTGGACCAATCCGGCAAAGCGATCACATAAAATCGAAAACAATACACAACCACGGGACTGCAAGTCCGCTAGCGAACAACCCCCCGGGTTCCCCACCCCACAAAGAGGGTCAGTAGAAAACGAGAGGGTACATAGGAAACAGAAATCACCTAGGCTAGAGGGAATAGGAGGAAGTCACATCTGGTAGGGCTTGCACAGAAGTCGAGTACTCAGAACAGTTTGGCCCCTCTTTCCGGAAGTGTCGAACAACGTCAGTCAGGATGCACTGGGCAAATCACACCGGGTAGGGAGTTGCGACCTGCGATTACCGTGAAGAAAGATAAAGACCCCACCTGCCGAGCAGGTCAAACCGAGCAGTCATATCGGTGTAAAGTGGGATTCGGAGGGGCGCGACTGTATAGCCGCGAGGCGAGAGCGACTGGTACGGCTATTCTTGCACGAAAGGGGGGAACCCTCTTCTCACGTAGCACACCAGTAAACAAATCTAGTGTGGAAACCACTTTCTATCAGAACAAGGGCCTATCGTCCCCGCATGATAAAGAGGAATCAGCCGAAGAGGTGAAGCATATCAGGATTGGGGGCACCGAACTGTATTCCGCACACAGGGACAAAAAGAAGTTCTGACGGTGGGGTAATCTGCTTTATAAACTCAAATGCAGGGTAGCGCTGTTGTCCCTGCCACAAAAAGGAAGGGTCTGGTCGAAAAGCAGAAGACAGGCTTGGTATCATAAACATACCTACTGCGTGGGGAACTAAGAAGAAAAGGATGCAGTCGGGTATCCACAGTCATCTTCGCTTGTTTTACCGAAGAAAAACAAAAGAAAAAGAGTGTCGGCGGCGGAAAAGTGATGAATGAACGTGGGGTGTTAAAAAAAACCGGCGTGGGGGGCGGAGTGTGGCCGCTCAATACCATGGAGGAGGGTGTGAGTGGTCGTAACAGGGTGAGGGCAAATAAGGTAAGAGGTGTCTGGGAGAAAACAGTACTCCCGCCCGGTAGGCTAGATCACAAACAACCACTGAGTATGAGAAAAAAGAGAGAAGACAAGACGAGAAGAAAAAGGTTCGCCTTCCGGCCAAAAGGAAAGTGCGTAATCCATAAAAAAAAACAGTGAGAGGAGTGAAAGGCATAAGGGTGAGGGAGTAACCTTGTGTGAAGGCAGAACCCAACCCTCGCGAACTGTGGTTCATTGAACGTGTAAGGAGGGAGATTAGTGGGCACGCAAGACCCCTCAAATGGCCCCGCGCGGGGTGAGGGACCGTTTTGTGTGAAGAAAAGAGTAGTGAGGGACTAACGACCCACGACAACGCCCCTCAGCCATGGTAAAGGTGAAAATCCGCAATCCAGAGCAGAGAGAAGTGCGACAACGCCAGTGAATTCCGGTCTCAGCCTGAAAAAAAAATAACCCCGAGAAGGAACCTTGTGAAGAAGGACTGGAGTGCCTGATAAAAAGCTTTGACCCCCCAACTGGAGTTAGACGGATATGAAGGGGAGGCCACAAGGGGGGGGAGAACACATATTAAGCGGGGGGAGACCGACTACCTCGTGAAAGAGTGAGTGAGAGGATTCGCCGAGGCTCTTAAGCGCCCGCTAAGCAAAAGCTAAATTTCATGTTGCCCCCCCTCCGCACTCTCTGCAGAAGACGTGGACTCACCCCACAAGGGAAAGGATACTTTTGCAACGTACGGGGGGGGTGGGTCTCTTCCATAGAGGAAACATCCGGCTAGACCTAGTTTTTGACGCTGGTTACCGAGGGGGGGGCAACCGCCTCAAGTGTTGGGCATGCGTGCTCACATCGCTGGAAAAAAAACCAAGAACGCGGAGGACATGGGGAGTGAGAGCTGGGGAACGGGTCGGGCCGGTCATGCCAGGAGTAAGTGTCATCACGTAGGAAAGAAGTCTCCTGAGGAGGTTGTGGGAGGGCGCTGTTGACACAAAGGTCAAAATCGTGCCTACTGGGGGAAAGGGGAAACAATTTTCAGAGATCTCGTAATTGAATTCGCGTTGCGAGGGACACCAAGCGAAAAAGTGAAAGAAAGATCATTGGGGGTACGCGGGATGTGCCCAACTCCCCTGTCAACCACCGTTTGGAGTGAGAGAGGAATCAGGATCAGAGGGGGACGCGGGAGGGGGTATTTGTGGAAAGGCTGGTTGTCAGATGCGACGGTGAGAGGACGCTACGGGCAGCGAAAGACTTTGTGCATCTGGGAAAAGAGACATTTTCAAGAGTCATCAGGCGTGATGGCCCCTGAGAAAGAAGGGTTTGGATCAAGTATGGTTACTGTTGAAAGGGGGTCGTGCGATGGGAAAGACGACGAGCTACCATACAAAGCGACGCAGAATGGGCGCACTGCTGTGAAATCTGCCCTCGTGAGAAGCCAACAGACCGAAAAGTGGCATTCCGGCCGCCAGAAAAAGGGGAGAGCAGTGAGAAGAAAATTCCAAGATAACAACATCGGATTTGAAAAAATAATGGTGTTGGGGGGTGTCTGTAACTAAGGGGAGGGATGGGAAGGCTTTGCTGGCCTTGAAGGAATTAAGATTTGGTTTGCCAGCTACGTAGAGGGTGAAGGGTAGATGGAATACAGTCTCGGGGGGGGAAAAGGATTATACATCCTCAGACAAAGAGAAAATGTAAGCATTCGTCGGGAAGAAGGAGGGAAAAAGAGTTTGTCGAACTCTCCGAGAGGAAGAGAGCGAACTAGCAAAAGAGCTATGGGGAAGCATGGAAGTAAAAACGGGAGGACAGCTGAAAAAAACGCCCGTGTGGAAAGGCGGGCTTTCCATGATGGACTCCATTGGCGAAGGGTGGGGGGGCGGAAAAACAGGGACACTTCCGATATCAGGCTGTTGCCTTCGAAGGTTTAATCGTGCAGGGGCTACATGGAAACGAGGTGGATCTGAAGGAGCGGGAGAAGACGGATAGGCGGAAGTTGGGGGTTTTGGGGTGGTTCTGTGTAAGGGAAAAACAGGGAAAGAAAGTTAATATACAGAAGAGGGCACGATCAGGGGTGGGACAACAGAGGGACCACAAGGGAGGAAGGGGATGGTACATTAGACCCCGAGGAGTGGGATTGTCTTGGACATCGAGAGGGTTGAAAACAAGGCCGGACAAAAAAAAAAATTAAACAACAGCGAGTTCAAGATGTTGGCGTAATAGCACAGTTGTGGTCTGGGGGGGGTCCCCAGTGGGAAGAGGTCTTTGGAAAAAAGCGCGGTTATATTGGTCTGGTCTAAGTTACGGGTTGACCTGAGGGGTCTCTGTGGGGGCTTAGGTTTTTGGGCATGTTTTGCAAACTGGCCTAAAGGAATCTACATCTCAGCAAGAGCCCCAACGGAACCCTAACTCTGATCACAAACAAGAAAAAGGCGAGGACAATAGGCCTATCCGCAAAGTTGAGGAAACTCACTACCTAAGAAAACAACCGACCAGGAGGATTCCGAATCGACTGGAAGAAGAAGCTCTCCTCGACCGAAAGTCACCAGCGGGCAAAGATGAATAATATCTGACTATTGTCCTGACCTTACGATAGAACTAATGGGGTTTAACAGCTTGAATTAACTGGTAAAAGAGGGGCTGGGGGGTTCCACCAGGACATGGGGGGCGTGGCATGAAGGGCCGGATACAAAAATGGCATAGTTCCAATGGTATGAGACGAATTAAGAAGACGAAATTGGGGGTTGAAGGGCTTAGGAGAAGGGCTTTCAAAAATTTGGGGGCGGAAGGGTTTTGGATGGGGTTCGGTAGAAGAGAACTGATTCCTGTGAGAAAACTGTCTACTCTGGAATAGAAACGCTTAAGACAGGGACGGCATAGCTTAAATAAGATGGGAAAGGGATCGTGAATAAGAGGAAAGTAAGAGATACTCGGCTATGGAAACAAATTGACCCAGACCAAGAAAGGCCGTGGAAAAAAAGGACTCGAAAGGAGGTGCCGTCGTTGCTTTCGAAAACGATGAAGCCTATTCGACAAAGAGGAGTCCGGCTTTATCGAGGGGTTTCTAGAATACATATTTTGGGTATAGGAGGTAGAATACGTTTAGGAGATATAGACTGATATAAAAATCAGTAAAGTGGAAGTTCAAAAGAAAAAGATACCCTATTTAGTTGACTGGGGTTGGGGAGTGCGAAAAAACTACATGGCGAAACAAGTGGGTGTTGGACGACTAAACTAGAGTTCCATTCGTACAAAATGGAGATGCAGACTGAAAAAACTAGGGAGGAAGTGGAGGTAAAGTTCCAGGTACTGGAACGCGTGCTTACTGGCCTTTTTGCCCGCTTTGAGGGTACAGTTGGTAGGGTGGGGAGGACGCGAAAAAAAAAAAAACCAAATAGGAAGGAGGGAACGAAGAGAGGTCATAAAGTGACCAAATAAAAGGAGCAAAGGAGCGGATTAAGCGCCGCCCAAAAAAAGGCCTGGCGCTCGGCCGACCACCGGTAGCTCATAGAGGGGGAACGAACAATAGTAATGTTGTCAGAAGTCGGGGGAATCGCACGGTGGCTCGGCGGGTACGGAACCGGGCACCCACAGTGGTAGTTGTACGCGAGGTGGCACCTAAACAACCCGACGCACGAAGAGGAGAATGCTGAAGCAGCAACGGAGGCAGTTTTGTGTTGTACATTCAACAACTTGAGAAATGTGTCGAGATTCGAAGGGTTGCATGACAACAAACGGGGCACTCGCTCGCCGGAACGGACCCGAGCACCTGTAAGCAATAGGAAGATCATGAGTACGGAATGCTCTCACCGATACAAAGCAGGAAGAAACCGTAAAGAAATAAGATGACGGAACACAATTGGGGGAGGGGCAAGCCCAAAAAAAGAAACCTGGCCAATGAGTAGAGTTTCCGGCCAAAAGTGAGCGGTTATTGTTACACGCAAGACGGAAAAGACGCCGCCAATAATACTTTGGAGAAGGAAGGGATCGCATAAAGGGGGGAAAACACAAAGAGCCCGTCATGTGGCGCAAAAGGAATAACTTTAAGGGAAGGAGTCTTTGGAAGAGGGGGGACAGCTCCAGGAACAATCGGAGGAGGGGGGACGGTTGACTATTTCGTGGGACGAACACAAACTGAAACATCTAGTAACGGCATTAAGTGGGGGGGCGAATGCTGGGGGTGCTCCAGGTAGAAGGCTAAAGAATAACGAGGCGAAACCGTTTAATCAAATGTTTTGCTGGAGAACAGCGGTCTTAGTCCAAAAGAGGGAAATATCATTTCCGTTTCGGGAAGAACAAGGTCGTCCTACGAATGTCCAACACCCCCGGCCCCAACGGATTCGTTCAACCAAACACCCCAGTCCCCAGAAGGAGAAGCCCATCGCAAATCGTTAAACGGGGGGCCGCAGGTGCATCCCCAGGAGTAGTCAATCGAAAACCCCTCGCCTTAGATAGAAGGAGGGCAGGTCGGGGATTAGAATGTAGGGACATCCCCCCTCTTTACCACAATGAGAGTGAGGCATAGACGCGGGGGTAATTAAATACGAGAACCAGGGGGGGGAGGTGGTAGGAAAAGGGGACTCCGAGGGCGTTATGAAGGGAATGTCCCATTCTGGGTAGGTGTGTTTAGAAGAGTCGGGTTGACGAGAGGGGGGGGGGGGGGGGGGGGGGGGGGGGGGGTTGGCCCCAGTGCGACAGCCCCGGTCTCCATGGCCAACAACCACTTGTCCTCTAAACGGCTGAGCCCCCCAAAACTAAGAGCCCTAACAAAATAAAGCCCAAAAGCGAAGAAACTAGGAAGAAGCTGGAGAGAGAATTAAAAATAAGACATGTTAGCTACATGTAAGGAGCCTCCGTCCAAATAAAGAAAGAATGTGGAGAAGAAAAAAACACTGGTCGCATAGAATGACAATAAACGGCTGCGTGGAATAGGTCCTGGGTGAAGCCTTTTTGAAAAACCATCGTGAAACAATCTGAAAAGGGCCAAAGACCAACGAAAAGACGAGGTTTATAATGGACAGGGGGGGGTTTATTGGGGAAGCAAGGCCCGCTACCAGGGGGAAGGGGAAGAGCAGTTAAAAACGCCCTTTTGGTTAGAGAGAGGTGCGGAGGGGCCGTCGTGGGTAACAGGCGTAGAGACAAACAAAGGCAGGAATATGCCTATCCCTCGCAGTCAGAGAAGAATCGAAAAGGAATGCATGCGCTTCAAGACCCGACTGTAAAAGAAAGATCTCTCTAAGCGCACCTAAAAAAAAAGCCTATTGAAGTATTTAAGTAACAAAATAGGCTAAGGCCCCGTACACCACTAACAAAGGGGTAGGAACGCAAGGGCGTACTTGATACAGTCGATGGGGGAGTTGAATGGCACGCAGCACAGGATGGCAGGCGGGAGGGGTCGGGCATGAGGAACCCTGGGGGCTTAGACAAGCGGGCTGTGGGGAAAAGAAACTTTCCTCATCGGATGTCTTCCAAGACCGAGGGGGACAGGCGTTAATTACTAGCTGTGAAATCCGTAGAAGAAAATTCGCGTTTGAAATCCGCCACTATGGTGAAGCGCCAGTGGACCTGGGAAGGTGCCTGTCACAAATGCAAAATCTCACGAAGCACATACCAACCCGGAGCCCAGTCAAAAATCCATTAGCGGGAAAGCTGGGAAAGCTGCTAAGAAAACGTAACCAACGGAGACAGAACCGCCCGGGCCAAATTGAGAGATCGAGACTGTCGGGCGCGCACCTAAAGACGTGCGCGAAAAACACGGGGTGGGTGGAGCGCAAGGAAGGAAGGAAGGAGGTTGAGATTCTTCACACACACAACAAAAAGTAGACGCGCGGACTACCAGCCCAAGACCCAGGGTGTCGAGCGAAGTAATCTTCAAAGTGAATTGGGTGGTTGGGTTCCAGAAGAGGTTTAGACAAAGAACATAGCTTTAACACACTTGGGAAGGGACCCACCTGGAACCAATTGAAGACACGGCAAGTCAGCGGGGTAAGTCGAATGGAATAAGGAGCCGACCCAGCACCACCTGTGGCGGGACCAACGTGCCGAGCGATCAGAAAGGGGGGCCCCATCTCTGATCCAAAAAATTAGAACTGGAAGCCGAGAAAAGGGGAAAGGATCCGCCTGGCCAATACGCTGACATTAGGGAAAGGGGATCTGCCCCATGAAACAAACGGCCAACACCCCCTAGCACTCTCACACGGAGGAACGCTGGACAGGCCTCCCGCTGGAAGAACGCTTGGTGAGACGAACCAACACTAGCCGGAAAAAAAATGCTGATCAAAATTAAGTGAAACGTGAACGAGCTCCTCTGACCACCAGAACTAGTTGACAGAGGTGTAAAAGAAAATAGAAAGAAAAAATTCCGGTGACGGTCCACCCCCCGCATAAAAGAACAGGTCTCCCCAAACCGCCCAACAGGTTGGACACCGGTCTCTTCAACAGGAAACGCTAGATTGCTGCAGGGAGGAGCCTCAGCCCAGTAGCAGGAGGGGGTGTGGTCAACGCGCTTCAGGGAACTACTGGAGACTCGGACAGCATAAAAGTACGGTCGCGAACACGGAGCGGGGGAGCAGCGTGAAGGGCTATCCAAAGAAAGGCAAAAAGCCCCCCATCGAAGAAATAGGGAAAAACCAGGTTTGCCGAAAAGAAACGAACAGGCGGCACCGGAGGAGGAAAAAAAAGTGAGAAAACGGGGGTCGCAAATCGGGCAAGATCGGCCGACGATAAGACAATCCCCGACTATTCCGAGGAAAAACACCGACGAGTTGCAGAGCTGGCACAAACGGTGCCGCCGGTAGTGGGGGTCGTTCGTCATTAGCACATCTCCAGTCGAATGCGCCCCCAGCGCAGGAGCGGTAAGCAAAAATCACCTCACTCTGGCAGACCCGACAGGGAGAAGGACAAGGGGGAGAGGCTCAGGGGAAACCAGAGTGCCGTGAGGGGTCCAACCGGCGAATACTATTAGGCGCTAGATGGGGGGGAAAAAAAGGTCGCAAGATCCATATACGGGACCACCTACTATCATACTTCAAGAAAGGAGGGCGTTTGGGGGAGACTCAGTAAACGCCTATGACAACAAGAGGCGCCGCGAAGGTTAGCAGGAGGGAAGGCCAAGGGCTACGTCCTCGAGTCGCAACGTCACTGGGGGGACCATCACCAACTCAGAGAGAGAGGGATGGGACTACCGGCGTCAAATGAAGGAAAGTACGCGTATATCGTCTCTAGGGGAAAGTCCGATCCGCGTTCCGAGACAGGGCTCGCAACCCGAACAAAAGGGAAGGACGCGGGGGAAAAGCGAATCGCTCATAATGGGAGCCAGTATAATGGTTGGTCTGGGGGGGAAAAATCAGGAAAATGAGAGGGTGCACGAGTCTGTCGGGAGATAGAGAAGACTACAGGGGGCGAATACGGGAGTGTTTATGTAAGTTGGGGAAAACCCGATCACTCCGGGCAAACAAGAAGAACTCGTGGGGCTAGAAAAAAGAGGGACAAAAAAGAAGCAGCGTCGCCCCTCATGTTAAAAGAAATTACATAAATGAGAAGCAAAAGTGTCGCGCTCCAAAACTTCCCGGGAGGCAAGATGAGACGAAAGGGGGAAGGGACGACTGCGAAACGTATACCCCGTCAAAAGGGGGGAGGGTTGAGGGGGGGGGTAATCCAGGACGGAAAATAGATAAAATCGGGCACAGATAAGAGGATTGGCCCTAAGCGAAGGGGAAGAAGCCAAACCCACCGACGCAGCAAATTCAAAACAGAGGAACCCCCGGTGAGGACAAATGTGAGGGGCGTCGCTCCAAAATCTGAAGCATGCCATTGACTTGACAAGAACTTACTCTACCACACGAGGTTAAAGAAGTAATCATTAACACAAACCAAAAAAAAAAAGATCCGACACACTACGGACAGAGAAAAAGGGTTGGTGAAAGGGAGCTATAGAGACTCCTGTGAACGAACTCGAGTGAAGCGGTAGGTGTGGGAGGTAAGGATCCAGTCCTGTCGTTCAATGGGCACACAACCTGACGCGCTGAAATCACAGAAACAGACCGCATGTAGTTAGTATACATCCAAAATTTGGAAACAGTTACTCTCGTGTCAATCTGTAGGGATGGGTCCGGAGATGGTGAAAGGCACAAGTGACAGACGTTCTAAGGGGTGGCGTCTGAACAGGGGGGCCTCCCAGTGGTGCACGCTTAAATAGGGGCACATTGTCTGGATAGCGACGAAGCGGGGAAATTGGAAAAGAGCGAGGAAGGGGAAAAGCCGATATGTATGTCGCCAGAGGTATTCGGTTGGGTTCCCGCCGGGAAAAGAGGTCTCTAAGTCCACAACGGGGGACAAAGAAAATGGGGGAAGTGGGCTGATGCAGCGCAGGGGTAGACAACAGCTTCACAAGGGGGTGGGCGGGGGCACTTCCCCACCGCGAACGGGGCAAAGCAACCAGGATTAAAGTTTTTTCGACGGACACACAAGCTGGCTCCAGATGCCGTAAGGGGAGGGGTCCCTGCACCGAACCCTACGTCCAAGAAAGAACGGAGTGTTGAAAGGTCCTAGGGTAAGAATGTGTAAACCCGCCTCACCTCAAAATCTTCGCTAAAAGGGAGCCGTGGTTAAACGATGGGAGGAAAAGCCACTGTTAAAGAGTGAAGCGGCGATGGAATCAGGCGGAAAGCCAAAGGATAGTCTGGGCGCGGGGGGGAGGCTAGGTGGTAGCCACACACTCTCCGCCGAAAGCTGCGGCAACCGGCGACAACTGACCAAAGACACCCCTCGAACTGTCAAAAAAAAGACGCTTCTGAAGGAAGCTGGGCCCAGGATAAATACTAGGGTTCATAAAAAACTGTGTGTTGTCTAGAGTAGGGGATACCCATTGACAAAACAAAAACCTAAGCGGACGGGGGAAAAAAAGAAGGAAAGCTGGTGCTAAAAGAAATAAGGAGACAGAGACCGAAAACAAAAATCACCACACAACAGCGACCCCCACCGCTTTCACCCCTCATCCTCACTTGTAAGAAGTTGCCGCCGTGTAAACGGAAAGAAAGGGATTCAGACCTGCTGCTGTCGGGAAGAAAAGGGATTGGGGTGGGGGGCTCGGAGCGGGGCTAGTGGCAGGCACCGGTTTACCGAAGGGAAGCTTTTGAGGCAGAGACAAATCAATCTCGGACACAGGGCATGGTAAGAAAGAGAAACAACTACTGGCACTGAATCGGGGAATTTGTAAGGAAAATCACAGCGGAAAACGTATCTTGGAGCCAACAGAGGCTGGACCGTAGAAAATAACATAAAAACTATGCCCGCAACTACTAAAAGGCGTAATCAAAAAAGGCTTGGGAAGTGGGCTTCTTTTGAAGCTGAAAAAGGGAGTGGTTGCCTCCGCTTAACTGCGCCCCTCTGGGCGACCGAACCTGAGCACCAGGTTGAGGTGGGGTAGGAACGGTCCCAGTAGTCCAAAGGGCTCAGGGGCGATCGCCTCGCGCACAACCGGAGGGGGAGGGAAGGCTGCTGAAGGCCTCATTTCCGAGGGGAGCAGGTGACAGGATATCAAAGAGAGACGAAAGAAGGCAGGGGGAAGAAGGGGTGGGGCGTGGGTGGTAGGCCTTGGCCCCAACCTGCACACCACAGACCGTCGAGCAGTAATCAAAAACGGTTCTTACAAATAGACACTCTACAAACCCCGTAAAAGTCAGAAACAGTGAGACACAAATAAAGAAGGAGGGGAAAGGATAAAGTTCAAGGGCACCGGTCTTGTGAGTTGGGGGGCGGTTGACCAGCAGAGTATGGAAAATGTGCCTGCCAAAAGAAAAACAGAGAAGGCTTGCAGCAAAGGAAAGGATTATTAGAGAGGGAGCGAGGGTTTTTGGGTGAGTTCTGGGTGGTCGCGGAAAAAAAGGCGCGACGAAGGGTAGATTTGCTTCTAAAAGGAGTGTTGGACCTCTGTGGGGGGAAGAGGCCGGGCGCCCTTAGTATTGAAGGCTTTTGTGTTTTGTTGGGGAGGACAAAATGCAATGCCATACAAAGTCTCACTCCGAAAGGGGGGGCAAACGCAGAAACACCCCACCTTGAAAGAGGAGAAGGAAAACAAAAGACAGGAAAACTACGCCTCCATCCGCCGAATAACAAAGAAAACACTCGGGAAAGTTTGTGTGAAAAAGGCCTTGCGCTAACTAGATTGCGGGTTAAAGATCCGTGGGACTAAACAAGCACCCCGAAATGGAAGAAGAAAGATACTTAATGAATTCCAACTGAGAGAATCAAACTTCTATATCAGGTCCACAGGGAAGAGACCATCATTTTCAACCAACAAAGGATGAGCCCGGTTACTACCAACAGGAGAGACAAGGAACATTCCAAAAAAGGACAGACGAATCGTGAAAAACTGTAAAAAGATTCTGCCTCTACAAGAAAAAAAGCCCTAAAAAAATCCACGAATTAACACGACGCCGTCAGAAACCGCGGAGATAATTCAAAAGCGGCTCGTCCAGGGGAGGAATGGAATGGACAATGGGGGTTGGGCGTGAGTCACCCAATAGATCCGGCACTTGCTCTTTGTGATACTCCCTTTGCTAAATTTCGTTAAATCAGGGGGAAAATTACAAGAATAATTTAAGGGTGGGGAATGAAATACCACACAAAACAAAAACACATTATTACATTAAAAACCGGAGGGGAACTGTTTCCTGCGGGCACTAACCGGAAAGAAAATAGACGCGTCATTGGGGGACAGCGGTGAAAAGCTCACGATTGTGCAGTCAGAGGCCACGCAGTAAACGAAGACAGACTCGGGAGCGGGGCCTTAATTCGCTAAAAGACGCAAAAACCTGCCCAATCCGCAATACGTGAATTTAAAAACTTAAGTAACCCATGTGCTCATCTTAGGGATTTGGGAAAACACCCGCAGGGAGTGCGATACGAAAGACCAAAAAATGCGAAGTTCTCGCACAAAAGGATCAAAGAAAGGGGGGTAAGTCACAAAGTTAGGACAAAGAAAGAGTCTACAAAAAAATAGACAATTAGTTAGGGGGGGAAAAGTAGCAAATAATTGGAGAATCAATGGCCGGAAAAGCGGGACTAACGTGAAAGACAAGGAAAAGTGATCTAAGTCTGTGGCACTGGGGCGCACACACAGTAGGAGAGAAAAAGGTTGGGGCAAAGCAGGAACTTGTGTACTGACAGGTCGAGGTGACGGCTCGAATCGGTTGTGACTCAGTGGGGGAGTGTTAGGGAAAGAGATAGGAAAAAAAAAAAGGGGGAGGAGGAAAGAGGGAAAAAAAATACCACGGAGGGGGGAAAGAAAGGGCTTAAAAAGGAATCTCCTCCTCCAGCGGGTGAATAAAGACGATCTGAGAAACCACCGTGTTCGGGGTGGAAAGGGGGTACCGAGGACATAGGAAAGGGGGGGAGGGAGGAGTGAAAATGGGTACGGAACCACATGTCCATGACAGGGGGGGGGGAACGACACGGCACACAAAACAAACACCTACTCTACATCAGACGGCAAGTAGACTTTGACAGCCCAAAAAAACCCAACACGAATCTTGTGTGGAAATGTAGAAAGTGGAAGGGGGTCATTGGGGGAGTGATCGAATCAGTTCTGCGAATAAACGTAGGATCCAGGAAAACCCAAAATAAACAAAGGGGAAAAAGACAAAGAACAGCAGGCAAGAGATGGAAAAAGGGGAAAAAAATACCCCCGTCGAGAAGTGTGGTAATGCACCAAAACAAAAACATGTGGTCTTCCTCCGAAGACAGAAACCGACTTATCGTTGTTCAGTGCAAAGAAGCAGTGCATGGGTGTAAAGCGCGGAGAGGGGGACCACGATATACGCGCGGTAAGGAGACTCACCCGGACCAAAAAAAATACATTCTGAGATCTAACCTACTGTGGGAGATGCGCGGAGAGCATTAGGCAAAGGTCAGTTTGAGGAAGTATATGGAATTAGAACACATAAATCGCAACGAACAAACGGCCGTATTTGCGCGCGGAGAAAGTTCTGCGCAAAGGACCGTGAAGCCTGCGAGGGATCTTGTTCCTTGCAGGAAAATCTTGAGAAAAGTTTAGAGCCGGAGGGGAGAAAGGGGCGTACGGGGGGGCCCTGATAACCCTCGCCCCACTTAAACTCCGCCCGCTCCCTCAAGGGGAAATCATTGTAAACAAAAAACCGAAAGCGCACCCAATTGGCATGAAGGTGGGGGTGAGACTAGATAGAATACAGCCACTCTTAACGTCTGACCGAGATCTTCGAGGCCCGGACCAGGCGCGCCTGGACTCGACCGCCTCAACTTAGTAACACTCTGAAATTCTGGATACGGCAAGGTGTCGGTGGGGGGGGGGAGGTGAACGAGGAGGCGGAGAGCCCTCGTCGTCCTGCTGGGTATAACACTTGTAGGAGACCGGTTTCGGAAAAAAAGCGCGGCCACCCGCATAGACCACAATGAAAAGAGGTAAACCTGGGCAGAGAAGGGAAAACAATAAGGAGGATAGAATGCCAAGGGCAAATTAAGGTTCAACGCGCGGGCAAAAGGTAAGGGAAGGACTTTTTGACACAATAAACAGAACCAGCGAGAACGGGCACGGGAAACAAAAAAGGGAAAAGAAACCCGATTGGCACAATAACGTCGCGGGAGAAGCGGGCGGGACAGGTACAAGCTTGGAAGCCTTGGGGGGGGAAACCGGTCCTTCGGTGTCTGTTAAAGACAACTACAACTAAATAAAAGGGAAGAAGTGGAAAATGTGCAGTAGTAGCAGGGTGTATGGAGAACTCGTCCAGGCGCGCTACCTAAAGGAAGGGGGCGGAAAGGGGGACTCCAAAGCTGTGCCGCCCAAAGTAGCGTGGTTGAAAGCACGTCTGTCCGGCGTGGTTAAAGGAAAAAACACACAAAAAGAAAAAAATCTGTTAGCCTGGAGTCAACTCTGCTAAGGGCAGATCACACGAAAGGAACAGGTGGGGTCGGGCGACGAGTACAAACCATGTACCAAGGAGGGAAAATACAGCCGGAAAAAAAGGAAGGGTTCTCCCGTGAAGTACGGGGGGTGGGCCGACACCCGGGGGCGTAAAACCAAAAATGGTCGTCAATGGAAACAATCTCAACCGCTTTTCGGGCAAAAAAAGCAAATAGAATGCCAGGCACGACACACAAAATGAAAAAACGGGCGGGCTTCAGGTTGTGAAGGGAGTCAGAGGGGCAGCCCCTTTCGGACACCACCACTTGGCTAAGGGGGGAAACCCGGAAGGCTCTCTCAATGGGTTGCCGAAACGGAGGGATCTTCAGAGAGGAAGAGGAAACCAGTTGAAGTAGGAAGGGCAAACACAACACGCAAGTAAAAAAGCTCTAGCAGGGAGCCAAATCGCGACACAGGCTACGATCCTGTCCGGGAAAACTGCTGCAACCAACAAAAAAAATACCGCGCAAGAAAAGAAGAAAAGAGGAGAATAAAGTGGACACAGCAACTCAAGGAAGAAGTCGCCAGTTACGGGCAGTATCAGGGTAAGGCAGAACGGGCCCTCTGCAATCTGATGGCGCTGGCCGCACTACCGTATGGAGAAATGAGGGAGAGAACACTGCGTCTTCATGGGAAAAGAAAGGGTTTCGCGGGAACGGGAATCAGTCCTGGAACGACGGGGCGCGCGGGGTCTCAGCTACCTACCCACAATCTCTGGAAAGGGACGATGCCGGAAAAATTGAGCCTGAGCGGCGTAAGTAATTTTGTACGAGCGGGGGGCGGGAAGTCGAGCAATATGGAAAAGTCACGACGCCACTAAGGTGACCACCCAATGCCACAGGACACCAACATGGAAAAGAAACGACCAGCCTGCTCGGGGACAGGGGGGCGCATCAGAGCAGTCAATTCGTGAATTGGAAGAGCAAAAGACTCAATGAGAAGGCTCGCGACGCTTGTTCGTAAAGGAAAAGTTTAAAGCTCGTCACACTAAAGGAGAAGTTCTATGTGGGAGGGCATGCAACCCGTCACCCCACACCCAGCCACCAAAAAAAGCCACCCTCCTGAGAGACAAGATGGGTGCCAAACAGAGTCGAAACAGGAGGCTGAAAGGGGGTGAACTGAGTAGTGGGAGCGGTGGACTGGGCAAAAAGACGAATTCCATGTAAAAAGTGAATGGGGAAATTCTCACACACCGGCACCGCGCAGACGAGGAGGAATGTCGGGAGGACATTTGGTTCAACGCGCATGGGAAAAAAACTGGCACAAAAGAATATAGGTGAGAAAATACTCAACAAAATATCGCGGGGATCTAACGGAGCGCAGGGGGACGGCCGGCCGAGGGAAAGGCCCCCCCCCACAACGCACAGAAAAACAAACGGACAACAAGACCCATGTAGTTCCCAAGAATGAAAAAGGGCAACCGGCTGAGGCAGCTGGGTTCTAATCAGAACCAGAGGGGGAAGAAAGGATGGGACAGAATCTACAAAAAGACGAAAATGCCCCCCGCCTATGTGGGAAAAACGATTGTCCAGTCTGACCCTTGGCCTGGCGCACACTCCATAGTGTGGTAGGTGAGCAGGAGGGACATTCTCTAAAGGGGGAAAGGTGAAGGCAACGCACGGGATGAAAAAGAGGCGAGTTCACGGAGTTGAAGATAAGTAGTGGGAACAAACTTTAAAAGGTATTCCTTATCTAGGAGAAAGGGAGGCATAGAAAGAGGGATTGGCCTAAAGTTCTTAAGAAGGGAGAAGGCGTCTGATGTGTGGAAGCGCGTATAATCTAGTCTCCGTGGCAGGTGCAGGGAGGAGGAAGGTCGGGTTTAATCACACTATCTGCTTCGGAGTACTGCCCATAAAAAATCCGCCCACAATACGCGTAAGCGCCATTTCGGTCATTGGTTCAGATAGTCGGAAGTAACACATGGTCGCCTACAGGATGAAGACTCTGTCCGCTCAAAACTCAGGTGGTGATGATAACATGATGGGGCACTGCTATTAATTGGTGCTAAACGACAAAGAAAATAAATG
>Ga0179593_1572855_pt1 | contig 19818 bp, 24 predicted proteins | sample CZODoug2_1_08_16_FD_185931 | JGI IMG/M metagenome (GOLD analysis project Ga0179593, IMG submission 185931) | Vadose zone soil fungal communities from Angelo Coast Range Reserve, California, USA - CZODoug2_1_08_16fungal (PacBio error correction) | ecosystem: Environmental > Terrestrial > Soil >...
GGGGAACATGCGCCAGAAGGGCGGGTCGGAAACAATCGAGACAGTGAAAAGGAGGCCTATTCCATTCACTTTGGGAAAAATGAACCGCGTAAGACGACGCACGGAAAAGAGACCTTTCGTGAGGAAAAGCCAAGGTCTTAGTAAGCGGTCAGTATTGGAGAGAGGGAAAAGTTATCTCGGCCTGGGGCACAGCTGTGTCCAGGTGCCGAAAAAGAGGAAGGTGCCTCACAAAAAATCGAGGTAAAGCTCGATGTCGCGGGGGGGGGAGGACACCCCCTTTCAACGGAAAAACAGGGGAAATTCTAGGGATCTGCTCTAAAGAAAAAAAAAAGGAATCTAGAAGTATACCGTGAAGCTAAAGAGGAAGAGGTTCGCCTACCCCCTCGTACGCCACCATCATCAGGGGGAACAATTTGAGGGGTAAGAAAAGGGAGAGAGGGTAGTGCCAACGCGTAGGGAGGAGGTAACGCTTAGGCATGCGAAAAAAACCTGAGAAGGGGACAGAAATAGCGTCAACAATAATGGAGGAAAAGGGAAAAAAACAAAAGATCTCTTGGGGGAAAGGACTTTCATTTTGGCAGAAGGAACGACTTTTTACGAAAGAAAAAAGTCTGAAGAGGAGGTAGCTTCAAGGCCCATGGAAAAGACGCCTTCAGTCGCCTCAGGGGGGCTCAGAGGAACGGGTGGGGAGAACATCCTTGGAAAAGGCACTGCGAACGAAGAGGGACTAGAGGGGAATTCAATATTAGAGGGACACCATCTTTCCCCTCAAGGGAGACAAGTGTTCTTCAGGGGAGTTTCTTAAAAAAAAGCTGTGGGAAACTCCCTGTAACAAGAAATGGGAGGGCAGACGCATATTCCGGCAACTCCAGTTTTAAGTCACGCAGGAAGCCAGTGTTTTGGGGTTCTTTTCTTCCTTATTTCACCAACAAGGGACTCTCTCCACGAGGAGGGCGCTAAGGAGTATTCGGCATTCTGAAGGGGGGTATAACCCACACGTCGAAGGCAGTGTGGGGGGGAAACTGGACACAAGGAGCAAGCTCTTTCATTTTCTCCCGAGTGTGGGGACCGCAAGTACCAGACACGTGTTACCAGCGGGAGCCGGTTAACAGAGAGTCCTTTCGCGGTACAGAGTCGAGAAGCAAGTGGAGAGCAAGTGGATTAGCGAAGGAGCACTCTCCGAAAGGGAAACCCTTGTAAAAAGAAGTAAGAGCAACCGTAGGGGACGGGGAGTCAGGGGAGTGTGTCCACTGGGGCCGTAACTCGAAGATTTCAGAAAGACAAAACGTCGGGGGCCGTCGGTTTTTTGGTAAGAGGGACATCGGAGGGAGGAGGGTACACGGAACGTCCTGATGAGCTCCGCTTCGTTTGACGTCTATTAGAAGAAAGTCAATGACATAAAAAGAACGTATGAGGGTGTCCTCGGACGACGACATCTCGTTTCTCAGAAGGGAAAAATGAGAAGAGGGCCTGGACTGCCTGCAGAGTTGCCCGGAAGCAATAACGGATCAGCCACCAAAGCCTAAACTGCGACGGACCCAGAGGCCACCTCGTCACAGGGAAAAAATACCTATTCCTCAGGGACTCTAACCTGTCAAAAACTCCGACGCTTCCGCGAGAGGGGAGTTGTCGGATTAGGGGAATCAGAATTCTTCCTATCGTAATAGGGCTCTTCGAAAGAAAGCAAGGACCAGACGTTACCGAACTTGCCAGAGATCGTACAGGTTACCAAGGAGAGGCTCCTCCTTAGTTCCTAGAACGCGATGAGAACGCCACTTTCGAAAGGGGAAAGAACACCCGTTTGCAAGCCACCACCTAGGTTTGAAATCCGAAAAAAAAAATAAAAAGACTCCCCCACTCTATGTGCCCCAGGGGGGGATAAAGGGGGGTGAGTGTGATGAATGAATGAAAGTGGGGGGTAAAAGGGATGGGGGAGAGTGAAGAGGGTAGACCTTGGGCAGAAATCTTTTCCCCGGATGTGTAAAGGGGCCCCTTCTGAGAGGAGAATTTTTCGCGAAAAGGCCAACAGGTCTGAAAGGCCAACAGGTGCGCGAAAGAAAGAGAGTGAAGAAACCGGGGAGACTTTACGGGATGCCGGAGTTGGCACCATCAAACAAAAGCAAGGAGGCTTTAGATCTCTCCTCAACAAAAAAAGGAAAGATAGATATAGAAAAGAAGGGAGGAAAAGGCTGATAGGGGAATCCCGAAAAGGGGAACCCTATTGAGAAAGACACTCTTACAGGACTCCGGATAGAGATTGCAGAGAAAAAGGGGGTTTCGGGAAAGGATACCGGGGGGGGAGAGGGCGCCACCATCTTTTCTCAAGTCCTCCACACTGTAAAGGGAAGCTTTGAGGAAACGTGACAACCTGAAGGACGTCTTTGGTCTCTTTTGTTTATTCGGCTGACCGGGGGGTTTTTCACCTGGTGTAAGAGAGGGAAAGGGGGGCGTCAGGTCCTGGTACAAAAGGGGGGAGCCGGGGAGCGGAGCCTCTTCAGGAAGGAAAAATACGACTACTTGGGAAAAAGACCTTCTTGCCGTCGAGTTGGGGGAAGAGGAGAGACTAGCGGAGGTGGAAGGCTGAAAGGCGAGGAAAAAGTTCAAAGCCCGTTCAGGGAGGCAGAGGAGGGTATGGCGTTCGAAAAAAAGGGAGTCCTTTTCGGGGGAAGATTTGCTGAGGGGCGAGTAGCAGTAGGGGGGGGGGGCTCGAGGACTTTGAAATCGCTAGGGTAAAAAAGTTCCATGTAGGCCGTCAAAAAGCAAGTTGGAAAAAATAGCATCACAATAGAACGATTTACAACAACTCCGAAAAGGCTTGTAGGAAGGAAAAGCTCTTCTCAGAAAACTGCCACTACCTCTGAAAAGACCTTGATCGGCGCAGAGAGAAGAAATACGCAGGGAGCAAAATAGGAAACCCACAACAAAAGGGAATGGCATTCTCTGGGAAGGACTCGTTCGTCGCGAAAAAAGGGCCACAAGACGGAGCAGCCCAAGCCGGAGGTCCTTACTTAGGCGACCGGGCGAAGGAATCCCCGTCTCGAGGAAAACGGGTCGAGAGTGCTTCTGCCGACAGAAAGTCTCTAAGGGCACTTCGGGTGGCCCCCAAGGCCCCCCCCAGGATGGACTTCTAGGTTCCAGGGGAACGAGGAAACCAATCCTCGTGAGAGAAAGGAAAATCTCTTTGAAAGACTTTTTGGGGGGTATTCGTCCAGGAGAGTGTTTGGTTGGAACCCGGTCCCACGTCGAGCTCGGACAAAGGAAAAAAAAATCGTAGTGGACCTCAGCGGGGACCAGAAGGAGAGGCCTCCCCAAAAAGACAACCCATCATGGCTTCCGTGCGCAGAGGGAAAACTGTCACGGAGATGAGAAGTACATGGTCAGAAAAAAGCCGCGCGCAAAAGGGGAGAAAAAGCGTCAAGCCCTTCTAGGGCCTGACAAACGTCTGCGAGGAAGAGCAGGGCGTAGTTCTCATGGAACGAAGAGTCAACTTAAGGCCCAATGGGGGGGGGGGACCATTCGGAAAACATCAATGAGGGGAGGAGATTACAATGTGGGGGGGCCCCTTATAATTTAAGAAGAGTTTGCGAAGGTTTCAGCTATGACTCTACAAAAGAGAAAAAAAACACGCCTTCTTTTCCTGAGGTCCGCAATGTGTGATGGAAACACGTCCTCGCCCTTCTCCTCGAGGCGTTGTCCACGGGGGAAAAAATCCAAAAGAAAAGAGAGAGCAACTTCTCCGGGAGGAGGGGGATTTGTCGACGACGCGGGGAGTGGGCCCCTAGATCCGCGAGATAAGGAACATTGGGAAGGGGGGCATCACGACAGAAGGGGGGGGGTGGAGAAAAAAAGAGTAGGCGTTGAAGCTCAAAGGGGGGGGGTCTTGCGCTGAGTCTTCCGAAGAGAAGAAATCACAAATACGTGGACTAGGTTGCGGAGAAAGAGAAAGAAATCCTCCTTAGGAAGGAAAGGGGACTTACCCTTCTTCTTCAAAAGTTACGCTCGCTGCGGTGTGCGTGAAGGGAAGGAAGGGGGAAGGATACCAAGCTCAAAGATTCAGACAAGAGATCGTCGAAACAAAAAAGAAAGGGGAAAAAAATTATTGGACAAAGGGGGGGATCGTTTCAATCTCTGTAGAGGGCCCCGCATTTTGATAGTGCAAAAGGGAGAAATAGGAGTCGACCGAAAAAAAAAGTAAGCATTACGCAGTCAACCATTCCAAAGGGAAAAAAAAAAACGAGGAGATAAAATAGAAGAAGGGAAGGGGGGAGGGAAATGCTCATGCGAGAAGTTCACTATAGTTACAATTAGAGAAAGGTGAAAGGAGGGGAATATTCCCAGAACGTGTGCTGGAAAGAAATTGAAAGAGGAAAGAATAGGGAGTTAGGGACGAGCAGATACAGGTGGGGAAGAGGGCAGCGTTCATTATTTTATGAAGATCTCGGCCCGGAAGGAACATTCAAAAAGAAAGAGAGTTAACTGGGGGGGGAAGAAAGGGCAAACTCCTGAGTCGATCAGTAGGAGGGAAGAAGGTGCTGCGGTTTTTCCAGGAAGGTGTTCTGCCAACATTGATGGGAAAGCAAGAAAGAAGAGCCCTATCGTCAAAAGACCTGAAGAAGGGGGAAAGAGGGAGAAAATACAGCTGTTCGTCCTACAACCCCCCAAAAAACCCGCACGCAGTTGGCCCATGTGAGAGGACGAGAAGGAGTTCCAACTAGTACCGGGAAGCGTGAAAGACTGAAGAGACCGGGCGAAGTGGCGATAGGAATACATTTGAACGATCGCTGAGAAGGTCGAGGGCAGGGGAAAGAAACCAAGTTCAGAGGGTACAGAACGAGAGCAGGAGGGAAAAGCGATTTGTGAGGAGGTAAAATGCCAATGCGCAACGAAAAGTCCGCCTGGAGGGAGATCTTAAAAAAGGGTTAAAAAAGGAAGACGATAGAAGAAAATTTCCGAAGACTTTCCTCGCCGGGAAAAAAAGAGGGAAAATCTGGCACTAGAAGGCTGACGCAAAGTTTCGTCAAAGTGATCAGGGCGTTTTGTACTCTACCAGACCGGGAAAAGAAGCGGCCGCCGTCATCTGAAAACAGGTTTCACGAACTTGAGGAAGAGGGGGGGACTGTGAGGGGGGGGAGGGGTGGATTAATTCCGTTTGATGTCACAAAGGGAAGAGAGAGAGCCGCTAGGTGACAAGGGCGATTGGGAGGCGGTAGACGGGACCGGTATAACCGAAACGGAATTTTTCCGAATACCCTGAGGTCCACAGCAAGAGAGGGAAGTGAAGGAGTGGGGGGAAAGGGGGGGACAACGAGGGAGACTTTGAAAGGGGGGGTTACCTGCCGGAGAAGCGGGGAGCAAAAAACGTGTTTTTTTTTCCGCTCCATTTCTCACTCGCCAGGGATCAAGTCTCCCTGGTTAGACAGACTGGAAAGGCAGTCTGCGAAAAGTCCACTGTGTTCGAAGAACTCTCCGGAGGGGGTGGCGGCTCAAAGAAAGAGGTGGTGTTTGGTAAAGAGGGGGATCAGCTTCTTGAAACGGTGGCCCGCCGCCGATCAGGCGAAAGCGATCAACGTCTCCTGCTTCGATGAGAACGCCTCGGTTTTCATCGAGGACAAGACCTCGGGTAAAAACGCTTGACGGTCCTCCTGGGGGGGACTCCCCTCACTCGTCCAACGGAGGGCAAGGGCTTTCTTCCGCTAGAAAGGGGGAAGGGTGGCTCCGAATCACTACAAACCGGGCCTACTTCGACGTCCCTCCAGAAAAGAAAAAGAAGTCCCCCTCCCATCAAGAAAACTTTCACAAGCAGAAGACGAGGCCGCTGACGGGGAAAAGCATCGTCACGTCCAGAAGACGTCCATATACGCGGGAGAAAATCCCTTCAAACTCGGGGGATCAGTCACTTAGATTAGGACAGGTTACCAAGTCGAAGAATTCTAGAAGTTCCGCTACAACGAGAAAAAAAGGCGAAAAAGGGTCTATTTCCACCATTTGGAAAAAAAACGAGCCTCATCCCCGCACACGGAAAGAACAGTCGGGAATCTTGGATTTTCCTCCCATTAAAGTTGTAGGCGGGCAGAAAAACTCTGGTGAGACGTAGGGAGGAATATGGACCCGAAAAACAGCGCCCTCCTCTATCCTTTTACTAGAGGAAGAGGGGTTTCTAGAGTGAAGTAGGGCCCAAGACACGTCGCGTTGCGATCGAGAGAAGGAGGAGGCTGTAAAATAGATAGAAAAAACCTCGCAACGCCGACGGGCAAAGGAGATCTTTGCACGCAACCGGAAGCGCAATATGGAAGGCCGGGGGACGCTTATCAAGAGAGAAGAGTCACCTGTTTGTCGAGGAAGACCTGTGGGGCCGCGGGCAAACAGGTTCTTCCGGCAGAATAAGCTGTAGGGCCTACGGGGGGAGGGAAAAAGTGACCTACCTTCTGGAGTTGTCGGAAGCTGGTGCAAAAGAGGAGGACCTAGGTGTTGGGGACATTTTGGCCTACGGAAGGGGGGGAGGAGAGATTCGAGCTGTTTGGGGAAAGGGGGCCCTCATCGGAGAAAGTGAAGAGGGGGAAAACCTTTACTCCGAAAAATCGGGTTCGAAACCTCCTGAAGAGGGGGGTAAGGGGGGGGAGGCTACTAGCGGAGAGAGGAAGTCTTCTAGGTACTCATGGGGACGCGTCGGCGTGGCTGACAGGGATTTCTGCCATGAAGGACTTGGAAGGTGGGGGGGGAAATTCTCAGTGAAAGGGGAGGGGAACGTCGTCGAGGTATTACCGGCCATGGAGACCCGCGCACGTTGGACGCGCTTAGCAAGATGTCCGTCGGAAAAGTGGAACCAAAAGAAAAGGAATGGATGACGCGTATGACCAAGAAAGAGGGAGATCATCTACGCTAAATTCTCCTGTCCGACAAATCAGGAAAGTCCCGCCCGACGATGCGACAATCAGACTCAAAAAAATGCCAGGCGACTTTTCTCTTGACAGAAAGAGAGAAAGGAAAGAGACCCCTTTTCCCACGCGGCCCCCTGCCTTAGACGTACGTACTGGGAGTACCAATTCTAAAAAGGAGGAGAGTGAGAAAGGATATCATCAGAAGGGGCCCACCACCCTTCTCCTTCTGTAACAGCGACCCAAAAAAAAAAAGGTCACCGGCAGAAAGAGAAGCTGAAAAAGGTGTTCGCAGAAGGGACAATCCTTAGAAGGCTTCCTACCTGTTGTCAAAAGGGGGCAAACTGCCGGATGACGTGGGTGTAAAGGACAAGGCTACGAAAGAAAAAAAGGGGGGAAAGAGCGCCCGCCCTCTCGTATGGAATGACATCCGGATTAAGGAATCACGCACAAGGAAAGAAAAAACTCAATGTGGCTTCGGGAAAAGGGAAATGGAGTCGGTCCTGTCATCGAGGAGGTTCCAGGTCTTTTCTCGGACAACGCCCGACAACACAAGGGGGGGAACTAGGGCAAGAGCTTCCTGAGGTTTCACGGAAGGGAAAAGACGCGTATCCTGTAAGGGGAAAAAGTAGAGGACTATTGTGTGCAACCGGAAAGCGGCGACCTCACTTCGGGGAAGAAGCGACCTCGGGAAAGTGGCATTTCGGGGCTGGAACAGCTCTCAAAGGACTTCCTCCTCCGGATCCTAATGGGGGTGGGACCTGCAAAAAAGAATGGATCGGTTTTACCAGGGAAAAAAAGCACATACTTTTGTAAAAAATTCTCCGGGAAGTGGGGGTTGGCGAGGGAGAAGCTTGAAAGGTACGCGTTTTGCACTACAAAAGAAGGGGGAGACATTGGGCCAAAGAGGAGGGAGAAAAACGACAGGACGGCCGAAACCTCGTAGGAGGGGGAAGAAAAGAGGGTGTTCGGGGAAGAGTCTTCCGAGCAATAGAATCCCTGTGGGAAAAAAAAATCCGTTGAAAGTTGGATCGGAAAAAGAGCAAGCCTCCTGAACGAAGGGAGAGGGGGTTGGCTTACCCTTCGGAAGGCACCTGACACAGGGGCACGCAAAAGGGGGAGTGCATGTAAGAAGCCGAGAAAAAAAGAGAAAATGAAGGAAAGTTTTCGAAACAGGGGAGGAGAGGAGACACGACTTAATTGGACCGCTTTCAGGGAAGGCTGCCAGCAACGTCATGGACGAAGATAGGACCAAGGTCTAGGGGGAAGGGGGAGAAGAACTGACGGGCTAGAAGAAAGAGAAGCGAGAGAAACAACCACGAATTATTAAGGAGGAAAAAAGGAGTCAAGGGTAACTTCAGAATGCAGAGATGAGCGGTCTTCCAGAAGGAGGGAAGAGAAAAAAATATCAACTTCGTTGAAAAGCACATAGCTTGAACGAGAGGGACAAGAAGGAGTTCTTTCGGACTATAAGATCCCTGGTATCGGGGGAGTATTGGATTAATCGGGGGGGGGGAGGGGGGGGTAATAGCGGCCCTGAGAACAAGGAAAAATCTCGTGAAACTGTTGAAAGGAAGGAGAAGTCCTTTGCACGAAGGAAAAGGGGGGGAGCAAAGACGCGCAAGGAAGGATAGGGGGCTTTGGTTCAGAGAGGAAAAAGTCAACGTCTTTGTGCTGAAAAAAAATCTCGCACGAACGCAGAGCAAGATCGGAAGGGAAGGGGGAGAGGCAACTCTAAGCTGGGGGGGAAGAAGAAACAAGGAGGGTCGGGGAGCCAACCCCTCACGGGGCCAATTTTTCTTCCTAGGGTAGTCTTGGCCAAGAGGGAAAAAACAAGTAAGAAAAGGAATGCTCCCAACCCACTCAAAGAGGGGAAAAAAAATTAGCGTCACCATTATGTTCGGAGAAGGTCTATGACGGGGCCGGGACAGATGAGGGGGGGAAATTTTTCCGTCCACCCCGCATACAAGCGGACGCTGTTGGGTAGGGGAGGAGCCTCACTTCCAATAAACTTGCAGCCAAGACTCAGGGGAGGGACGGGAAGAACTTGGAGAACATCTTTCCGCGACCGCTGCGTGGCACAGTCAGCTAAAAAAGGGTCTCCCGGAGGTTACCACCAATCTTTAAGAGAAGGGAAAAGGGGAAGAACATGGGCTTCCTTTTAGGTGGCTCGAAAAGGACGACCAAGCCTGTAACAAAGGAGAAAGACGCATATGCCTGCCCTACTCAAAAAGGGGACGAAGCCAATTTATGGGTTTGGCAAAAGGGGGAAAGGGGGAATTCCGGAGGTCACAAAAGGGAAGCTCGATCGGGGGGAGGGGCGATCTTTTTGAAGGAAAGGGGGGAAGGCCTTGTCCCTTGTAAAAGTTTTTCCGAATACAACTGGGGGAGGGGGAGACATCAATCTTCGGGAGGAAGGGGGGGGTCCTCCCTTTACCAAGGCTGTCTCCCGGTGACAGGGGAAAGGAAGTGTCGCGGTACAGCATGGAATCGCGGGGTGTGCCGCTCATTGTCGGGACTCCTCAAAGGGATCACGTCGAACTGGGAAACAAATTAACTTCCGCGTCCAAGAAAACCGTCATTTTGGAAATGCGTGGCAGGCGCTCTCCTACCGTCGACGGCGGGGGTGCTCCAAAAAAAGAGGGGGGCGTCTTTTTGGGGGGGGGGGAGAAGGTTCTCATCTTCGGGCCTGATCAGGTCGGACAAGGAGAGTGGAGCGGTCGATGAAGCATCGAACGGGGAAAAAATCAGGGTAGGAGACATCTTTCCCTGAAAGGTGATGCTCATCTGCGTCTCAGGGGGGGGCTGGTCTTTGAAGGAAGAGGAGCATGAAAGAAGAAGTCCACGCCACCGGGAAAAAAGTCTACAGGTCAACCTCGGCAAGAAAGAACCAGCCGCCAGCACCTAAAAAGGGGGGTGAACCAAGAAGACGCGGGACGGGGCGAAAGAAAAATGTTCTTCCCTCTCTTCGTCCAGATCCGCTAAAAGAAAGAAAAGAGTACTTACAGCCGGAACGGAGAGCATCAACTATCGAAAAAGAGTCGATGAGAGGTTCTCAGAAGAAGGAAGGGAAAGTTCCGCGACCGCTCTAATGAGTCCACCAGTGTGAGAAGTCAGCCGAATCCAAGGCAAGCACAAAAAAAGGAAAAGAAGGAAGGCAACGTGGCCGCCCGTAAGTGTCGCGTCCTGGGGGGGGCGGCTTCCCACGGGGGCTTAAAGCCTGAAAAAAAAGGTGCAGCTCCGAAGATTCCCTTTCCTCGTGGAAGGGCGGGTGCGCGGAGAAGGGGGGAGGGGTTCAACAACCAGGGGGCCGTCGGAGGGGTGAGGGATCTCACAACAACGGAGGAGGAGGGAAAGGAGTCTCAAAGCAAGGAACGCCAGAGGGTTCAAGCAAAAGAAGGAAACACTATGTACGCAGGGACCTGTTAACTCGCTCGAAGGAGAAAAGGTTTTCTCGCGGAAAAGAGGGAAGACTGGGTAAGGAGGAAGTCCTTCAGAAAGGAAAAGACTTTTCTTCCCACTGGGCTTTCATTCCGCTGGTGGAGCGGAGGTTTCCGTGAGTCTTCGTGGGGAACCTTTGTGGGAAGAGGGAAAGGGAGAACTTCTATGCTTTGCATTCTGAGCCCTTCATCGGAAGGAAAGGTAACTACGATCGGGGAGGAGTGAACGTTCAAGTAGGAAGGAGGCGAAGAGACTTATCTTGAACTCAGAGGGACGGGAGGAAAAAGCCATTTACATTTCACTTCCAGCCGGCTTTCTGAAGGTCGGGGAAATGGTCAGGGTACTTGCCGAGGTTTGCCGAAGGGGGAGGGCTTCGGAGGGAGAGGGGGAGTGGACTTCTTCTATGGGAATATCCTGACGGAAAAAAGAAGACTTTGGGACGAGGGGGAAGGCAGAGAGGGACTATTTACACAAAGGGACGGAGAAAAAGAAGCGATTACCACTATCTCAGGAAAAGACTCTTAGCGCCTTTCCTAAGGAAGAGGAGGGAGGGGGAAGCCTTCCGCCCACAGGCAGCCAAAAAGAAAGAAGGGGACCACTTGCAGGAAAAGGAAAGGGAGAGGAAGAGCGTTCTTCTCAACAAAGAAACGCGTAAAGGGCCCCCCTTAAGGGGAAAGGAGGGGTCGACCAGTGCGCACTGAAAGGAGGTGCGAACTTGTATATCATCCAAAAAAAAACCTGCTCGATCAGAGAACGGAAGCGACCCTTCCGACAAACAACTTGGGAAGGGTGGTACCCAGGGCGGGGGAAAAGGAGAAACTTCAATATTCTTTCTGTACAAAAAACGCCGTATGACTTTTGGTTCCGAAAAAGTCGAAGAAAGAAACGCAGCAAAAAGGAGGAAGTGGAGGGACTATCTGCGGGGAAATTCATCCATACCTCACCGAAAAAGAGTGCGCCTCAAGTTCGTGAAAGGGAAGAAGAGACTTCGGCCGCTTCACAGGTGTTCAAGGTGGGTCGAAAAAGGAAGGAAAATGTTCGTCATCCGGAAGAGGGGGAGATTCCCGATGGTTTTCAAAAAAAAAATGACGCGTAGTCCGGGAAAGAAGAGTTCTCGGAACGATTGGAGCAAAATGTTCGTAGGGAAGATTCTCCAGCAAGGAGGGAGAGGGAGCCCTCTCTTTTCGAGGGAGCTCACCAGCGCCAGGGACGGGGGAGAATTGAGGAAAAAAAAGGAAGAATGGGTGAGCAAAAAGAAAAGCTATCGTTTCACTTGGGGTGGGTTGTTAAGTGACGCGATGCAAACTTCGCCGGGGGGGGGGCTCTCTTCCTAAGAGGACGCTACTCGGGGAAAAAAAGAACACGCGATAAGAGAAAGAAAGGGGCCACCGCTTGCTTTTTTCAGCAAAAGGAAAGCCTTTTTGTGTGGGGAAGGGAAAAAAAAGGAGGCTTTGGAGGGTGTCTGCGACGATTCTTGCCTGGGGAAAGAAAAGGGAGAACTCATTTGGGCAGCACAAAGAAAGGGACAAAGAGAAAGGAACAACCTCTCCAAGAGAGAGAAACAGCGATGTCCTTACCCTGAGAAAGGCAACCTTGACACATTTCACGCTCTGCGGTGGGAGGAGGAAGATAACAAAAAGAAGGAAAATTTCGAAGAAGAGGATCCCGACGACAGAATGATTTGAAAAGGCAGATCTTGCTGAAAGAAACGACGAGGGGGGGATTTGCCACTGGACTCGGGAATTTCACGATGTGAAACGCGCACAGAGAAGAGAACTAGCAAAAACAACAACTGAGGAAGAGGGGAAGAATCGCGGTTGGCCCTGATCGAAGTTTCTCGTCGTCATCTATAAAGGGGGGAATATCAAATGCGAAGAGGAACATGCGGAACTAAAGGCGGGAAAAGAGTAATACGAGGTAAGAAGAGAGGAGGATAGAATATCCCTGGTCTTCCTAACAGTTGAAAGGAGTGGTTATCTCGGCCCTGAAGGAAAAACCTCAGCGTCTTTAAAGGGGAAAGTGTGCACTCAGAGAAAGGGAAGGCATAGATCAGGTACGAGGAAAAAAAGGGGGAAAAGGGGTGCCGATCGACAACAAGGGGAGATTCCAACATGGGATTCTAGGCACTCCTCATAGAAGAGAAGCAGGCAACTTAGAAAGGGAGAAAACTCCTAGAGGGGGGAAGGAAAAAACGGCTTTCGTGAGCCCACCAAAAAAAGGGCGTGCCTATATCGCGTCTCTAGGAAGCAGGAAGAGTCGTAGGGGGCAAAGGGAAAAAAAAAAAAGAAAATCCAGGCTAATTGGAAAAGAGGACAAAAGTAGTGCGGAGTTTGTACCACGAGGACGTTGCAGAGGGGCAAAGGAGGGGAAAGGTGTTTTCACGGTAGGAGGAACCGCAAGTAGGCGGGAATAGCACTCACAAAAACGTCAAAGGGGCAATCCTCAGCAAATTTTCTGGAGGGCACGAAGGGGAAATAATTTATAACAAGGAAGACCTCGAACTCCTAAGGAGGGGATGTCTCTTCCTCAGACGTTTGACAAAAAGTCAAGAGAGGAGAAAGGGGAGGCCGTGTCGGGAGAAGGGGAAGCTACCAATACCTGAACACTGACGAGCCCTACCTCCAGGTTGAAAAGGAGGCTCACCGTAAGCAAGTGGGGGGGCAAATGTGTAGGGATTATTCCGGAGGGGAAAAAAAAACACCAACCGCAAGAGAGCAGGTGCGGGCGCTCGGAAAGGGGGGGGAGTCTTCCGAAGGGGGCCAAGAAAGAAGGAAGTTTTCCGATAAAGGGAAAGGGTCGTCCAGCAAAGAATGGCTTGTTTGTCCGCCCTGGGGGGAAAGGGCTTTCTCCGGGGAAAAGGGGGGGGGAGTAAAGGGCAGGGGGGGGCGAGAGAGCCTGGGTGGGGGGGGGGGAACGAGTGGATTTATCTCCCAGGCCTACGTGGATCACGTCCGAAAAACAGTGAAGGCTCTTCGTCACCGGGGGGGAGGTGGGGAGTAGAAAAGAGGGGTTTCGAGCGAACGCGCAGGAGCCTGCCAGGTCTTCGTGGGAAAGATGGTTCGAGAGTATGGGGCGGCAGGAAGGGAGAGAAGAGGCTTTGGAGGAAGGGAGAGCCTCGTTGGTCAAGAAAATGTATTGCGTTGTTGTAAGGGGGGAAAAGAATCTTCTTTATGATCATCGGAGGAACGGGGGAAGACGATCTAAGGGGGGAGGGAAATCCTCGACTACTGGAGCCTACTGAAAGGGGGCACTAAGAAAGACAAGGAGGAACCGAAGGAAAAAGGAAAAAAATTCCTCAGCACCGACCCCTCCTACCTCGTCCGCTACAGGGAAGGGGGGGGAAAGAACTTTACCAAGAAAGGGGAATCTTCTGCCAGGGGGGAAAAGAATAAAGAAGTACAGCCGGCAAAAATAGTTCTTACTCTCGTGTGCCACGAAGGGGATCCTCCTGCGGGGAAAAAATTTTGTCCTAACAGTCGAAGTCACTACGCAAAGGGAGGAGAGTGCACCAAACTTCTTCCACGGCACCCGAAACCAAACTCGTTCCTGACGAAAGTCTTCCGTTTTCCGAAAAGGAGTTCCTGCACATTTTTTCGTCGGAAGGGATTGTAGCAGGAAAAGGGTCCGCCAGCGAAACCGGGGAGAGGACTTCGATTTCCTCTTCTTGCGTACATCGGGAAGTTGTTCAAGAAAATCAGCTGGCAGGGGGTTCGATCGAGAAAGGCAAACAACGATATGATAAAAGAGAAGACCTACGGCCTGCTGAACCGCCTGGAGGGGGGGCCCCGAACGGCATCGAAAAATATGAAAAAGGGAAGACGTACATTCGAGGAGGGGGAACACCGGTTGGCGCTGTGAAGGGCCGCGCACCAGCGTGAGAAGAAGAATACAAACGGACAGAGGGGATCCCACGGGAAAGAAGGGGAAAGGGAGGGGGGGGGGGGCGCTGTTTGCTTAGTTGGATTTCGTCTGGGGGGTAACTTGGTACCCAAAATTACAGTTCGAAAAGGGTCAGCGGAACTTGGTAGAACGACGTTCTCCATTTTCACCCGTACTATATAGGAAGGGAAGAGGACCTGCTGTCCTGAGGTGTCCGGCGTAGGGGGGGAATAGACGCTTCGAGGGGGAGAAAGAGGGAACGTTGACTTCCCTTCCAGGGAGGACCTTTCGTGAGGTAAGGGGAAGGGGGTCTTTTACTTGAAAGGCCAGAAGGGATAGATTATTCTAGGAGATGGACGTTTCACTCCATGTCGAGCCGGCAAAAAAGGGAACTTTGGAAGGAGAGGGGGACTCACTAAAAAAGGACAAAAGCCTACCTGCGGGAGAAGGGAAAAACGATTGCGCTTTCTCATCGAAGGATCGCCTGTCCGTACCTGATAGGAAAAGGGAAGAACTACAAGGGGGAGAAAATGGAAAAAAGAAAATGGCTGTCGGGGGGGGAAGCCGTCTCGTGGTTGCCCACGGAAGAATCCCCCCTGAATTGTTAGGAAGGGGGAAAACCATTGCGAAGGAAAGTTCGGCGATTGTCGAAAGACAACTTCGCGGAAAAAAAGAAACCTTCTAGAAGCCCTCGTGCTAGGGAAGGAAAAACCCCAAAGGAAAAAAGAAGAAAGACTGTTCCCATTTGAGGACAACAAGCCCGGGAAAGGGAGGACTACCTGGTTTCCAGGGGATTCGGCAAAATGACGGAAGACGTGAAAGGCTACGACGACCGGAGAGAAAGAAACTGCACCTCGGGAGATTGGTGACATCCTGATGGAAGAAACACGCACGGAACAGTCACTGAAAAAAAGGAGGGGGAAAAGGAGGCGGTCCTTCATCTGGAGGAGAGGGGAGGAGTGTTCCATGTCTTGGTCTCTGACAGCCAACCTGTGTCTTCAAGCACTTCTATGAGAGGGGGTGTAAAGTCTGTCTAGAAGGCATGAACGCGTATTCGTTCTTGCCCAACGGGGGGAGAGAAATTTCAACAAAGGAGGAAAAAACCAGCAATTCTGGAGACGTGCCGCATGGGAGAGAGGATAACCATCGCTCAAAGGAAGGAAGAATTTCAAAAAAAGAAAAGTCCGAAGGGGGGGGGCGCCCTTCCCGTCAAAGGGTTGTCCACGGGGTATCAAAGGGGGGGAAGGGGCGATCTCAACTGTTCGCAGGGGGGGGGAAGGGAAGTTGCTGAGGAGACGACGCGGTGACAGGGGGGGAAGAGAAACGCGATATATGACCCAAGCGTGCGGGTGGAGAAGGGGTGTTTGTGGAGGGCAACGAAAGTTGGAAAGACAGGTGTAGGGCGGACAAAAAAAGGGGGGAAAGGGGATTTCTCTTTCGGAGAAATGTTTTCATTCACAACTCCGGGAATGTGGGGATCATATTCACAACGGGGGAGCCATCGAAGGGAAGAGGGATGAAAATGCGTCTTAAAGAGGAGAGGGAAAAGAAAAAGTTCCACCGCTTCGGTGTGAGGGGAGAGATAACCAATCTCCTCCGATTCCTCCAAGGAGGAGAAAGAAAAGAAGTTATCTTCATGTCCCGAACGGAGATGTCCGGGGAAAGGGGAACAGGAACGTTCCTGGACGAGGAAAGAAGTTTGCTATGCCACTGTCTCGAGGAATCCGCATTCTCAGGGCACCAGCCGAGAGAAAGAAAAAGAAGGAGGGGAGAAAGGGGATATATATTATCTCGGCTTGGGAACTGCGAATACTAGAGGGAGAGGGGAAAGCGAGACAGGGGGGAAAGAAGAAGAGGGAGAGGACATGACTTTGCTTTAAAGACATCTGTCTCAATCAATTCTGGAAGAGCTAAGCGACCTGGGGATGAGAAATTTAATTAGAAATGGGGAGATCGGGGGGAAAGAACGCACACCTCAGCGCGAGAAAAGATCTCATTCCTGTGCAGGAACAATCGAGCGTTCTAAGGCGGGCTGCTCGATGTGCGGTTTGAAAAAAAGGGTGTTGGTTCTGCCAAAGGGGGGAAAGAAGAAGAGCAAGATCGTCGCATACACAAGGGAAGACGCTTTTTGGCCCTACAAAAAAGGGGCGGTAGGGACTCCACCCTCACATTGGACCCCAATGTGCTTAAATATAAAGGGGGAAAATCTTACCGCCGTCGACCGCGGAGGCAGGACCCGTTCGAAGTTTGCGATAAAAATGCTTGCACCAAAGATGGGGCGGAGGTTAAAGGAAGAAGGTCGAGTACGGGGCCAAGGGGGGGGAGAAAAAAAAGGAGGACTTGTGGTCAAAGCAGTCGTGATCGCTGGGGGGCGAATCTCCGCACGGGGGGGGAAGAACAGGGAACACTCGAAGAAGGGGGAGGACTTTGCCTACCTGGGTGGGAGGTCCGCGACCCGATGCCGAGAGAGGTTCAAAAGGATCTCCTCCTACGAAGAGTGAAAAAAAAGGAAGAGCAGCCCCTCAAGGCTGAGATGTCGTTGGCTCGTGGATACCAATACCTGGAACACTGACGCGGGCTGCCTACCAAGGAAAGGAAAAGGGATCTCAAAGGAGGAAAGGGGGGGGGGTTGGCCGTGCGGGGTATAAGTCGGATTTCCACCAAAGTAGGAAAAACGCGGGGAGAGGGGAAGAGAGGGGGAGGTGGGGTAATTTGCCCGGGTAGAAAAATTTGCCGAATACCCCTGACCCAGTGGAGAAGAGAGAAGGCTCCTTTCTTTGGTGGACGAAAAGGGGCCACAGGGAACAGAGGGAAGAAAAGGGGGGTATTGTAAGAGGAAGAGGGGGGTGCCTCTCAAAGTACTCCCCTGCCTACGGAGAGGGGAGAAAAGTCCTTCCCGGAGGGGGGAAAGGTAAATTCGGGACCAAGGGGGGGGAGCGCCTGAACGCAGAGAGAACAAGCTCCTTCAGTTGTGTAGAGGGTTGGTCGATGGTGCGGAAAGGGGGCGGAATTTTCCAGAGAAGGATACATAAGGAGGGGAATTCTCTAAGAGGAGGGGAAAGCTTCTCTTAAGGCGCGCATACAAGAAGTGTTTCCCTCGGGCCGACGGAACAAGCACAGTGCTCACATCCGCTTCCCGTGGAGGGGAGGGGGGAAGGCCCGCTCCGAAAGGGGGAATTAACAGAAAAGAAGAAATACTTCGCAAAGCCCACGGCTGCAACCTCTTCACGGGGAATCCTCCAGGAACCTCCCCGACCGAACCTAAGGAGGACTATACCGGACAAGGCAAATCAGAATCAGGAAGGGGAAGAGACGTCATATCCTCTCGTCGCAGCGACTTATGACACCTGAAAGGAAGGAGGGGAAAGATCTTCTACCGGTTGACCCTTATTCGAGAAGGGAGAAGAAAAGTAAGGACCTCGACCCAAGTAGAAGGAGAAAGGCCATTTCGGGGGAACAACACCGAGAACTCCTCCACGAACAAAAAAAAGACTCCAAAAGGAAGGCCCAGCCGTTCGGGGGTTTAAGGTCTTCCTCGCCGGGTGGAGGAGGACTTTCATTAATAAACAGTTAAAAAAAAGGGGAAATGCTTTACCCTCGAAATACTCCCTCCTGAGAAAAGGAGGGGAAGGGGAAGCGTACTGGGGGAGGAACACTGCAAAAAGGGCCCAGATAAGTAAGCATTCCCCTTCAGTCTATATCAAAAAAATTCTTATTAGGAAAAGAAGAGGAGAAACGGACGACTGACGAGGGGATTATCTTGAGTATCACCTATTTAGGAAGCTTACTCTTACCGGAAACTCGAGGGAAGGGTTGGAGATTTTCAGCAGTAAAAGGAATCTCACCATCTTTTGATGCCGCCGACGAAAGAGTTTGGGCAAGACCCGTGCCGAGGCCGCTTTTGAGGAAAGAAGGGGGGTGGATTCGAGAGGTTTCCCCCCCAAGAACTGGGGACCTCGACATAGTAAAAAGGAAGGGAGGCCCCTCAGAGGGGAAAGGAGATAGTGGTCACCCGTACGGGGGAAAGAAGACTTTCCTGCTGTCGTCTTTAGGGGGGGAAGGGGGGAGGGGTCTACGAGCGCGGATCGGACTTCGGGGAAAATTACTTGCACGAAAGAAGCGTCTGCGTGGCTGGTATAGGTTTTTTTTTAAAAAACGGGAGGTCAGGGGGAGGGGAGCCGTGGCTGGGTCGCAGTAAGAGGGGATCTTTGCCGCAGTGAGGTGAGGGGAAATTTAGAGAAAACGAAGCCCTCCCGCCGCACGGGTTAGGCATAACGAAGAGGGAGGCCGATGGACCACCACGCCTACAGGAGGATAGCTACCACCGAGAAGAAAACTACGAGGGAGGAGGAAGAAACCTTATCTTCGGCCCGACGCTGGGGGAAAAAAACCCCAACACTGCCTACGTAAGCGCGTACAGGGGTGGTTCAAAAAACCGTTGGGACCACGAGAAGGAAACTGACGTTGCCTCCTTACGTAAGTCCACTTCTTCTATTTAGAACTGAGGAAGAAATGCTCTTCCCCAAAAGGGAGAGAATGAAGAACGGCATAAGGGGAAGTAAACCAAAAACCCCCTTTTCACAAGGGGGTCACATTTCGGACAACAATCCCAAGAAAAAGGGGATGGACTACCTGGGGGTTGTCCAGGTGGAGTCGGAGGAAAGTGGTGGTTCTACCAGGGAAAAAAAAAACACGATCTTCAACTCTCTCCCGGCGTATTTTCTCTATCGCTGTTGGGAAAAAAAGAGGAGAAAAGACCCGCACATCGCAGGCCAAAAGGATGAGGGGGCTCCTCAAGGGGGAGGGGGGAAATGGATTCCTGGTCCGGCAGAGATGCCATTTCTTGTCAGGGGGAAAGAAGAAAAGAACTTCCTAACAAGGGGGGGCATCAAGGAAGGGGAAGGATCTTTAGGGAAGGGGGGGGGAGGAGCGAGGAATAGCAGGAAAGCCACTCATCTGTAGAAGGGAGAAAATTTGCAACCCGGTCGGCAAGCTAGAGAGGGGAGGCCCTTCGACGGGGAGAAAGTGAACGCTCACCCGAGAAAGGGGCTTTGAATGATCATAGGGGACACGGGGGGGATGGACCCTGCCAAAACGTCCTCGAAAAATCGTTCACGGGACAAAGAATGGGAAGCAACTCGAAGGGGAGGTGGGGGGGAGTCATACCTAAGAGGGGGAAGAATCGTTAAAACTTTTGTCACTCCAAGAGGAAAGAGTCCGACAAATTTGTAGGGGTGGCTAACGACAGCCGGGGGGGAGACCGAAACCTTAGGGACACCTTTATAAGGTGAGGAAAGAGATTTCTCGTAGCACAGGCGCTTGAAAGACAAAGGTTGCAGCACAAAAAGGGGGAAGGTTTTTCGATCAAGGGACCATCTATGCAATCCTCCAGAGGGGAATTACCCGCGACGCACATGAGGGGGAAAGGTAAAGAGATTCTTTTTTCGTGAATGGGAGGAAGGGAAGACCAATCTCCCACTATGGAAAGACGTTCTGAAGACCATGGATCGTGAGAACGACAGAAGAAGGTATCTCTGAGGGAAAGATGTTCTTGAAAAGAAAAGTGTAAGGACCCTCATTGCACTTTCCGATGAGACTAACCAGAGAAGTTCGAGAAAGGAAG
>Ga0179593_1715726_pt1 | contig 19818 bp, 26 predicted proteins | sample CZODoug2_1_08_16_FD_185931 | JGI IMG/M metagenome (GOLD analysis project Ga0179593, IMG submission 185931) | Vadose zone soil fungal communities from Angelo Coast Range Reserve, California, USA - CZODoug2_1_08_16fungal (PacBio error correction) | ecosystem: Environmental > Terrestrial > Soil >...
ACGGCTGCCGTCTCGACGGCAGCAGACCGGCAAAAAACTGGTTGGAAAACAATGATCGAGACCGCCGATCAGCGAGGTCGGCGATCCCAACATGGCGTGCAACGGGCGCCGCACCATCGCTGCCCCTGCCCAGACCGCGTTCATAGCACAGAAGCCGCCGCTACGTCCTCCGTTCGTCCCCTCGGCGGCCACCCCGACTATCCGACGGCCGGAAAAAACGGAAAGAGAAGAGGGAAAGAAGCATGGGTAAAGACTGCCCGCACGCGACGGGGGCAATGCCTATTACGATGAAGCTCTGCCCTCGCCAAGAGCGCCTCCGCGCTCGTGATAAGGGAAAGTAGAAAAAGAAAACTTCTTTGCTCAGGAAAGGCCCTGGTGCGGTGGGCGGCAAATCGCCTCGGCGATTGGGCAACGACCTAGTTAGACCGCCGTTAAGAGGGGAAAAAAGAAAAAACAGAGAGAGTGCATGAGCGCGTCCTCGGCCTCGGCAAGAGCGCTGAGGCGGGGGGGTGTCATCCTATTCCGACCTCCGTGATCATATTGTAAAAAAACTTGTTACTATTCCTCTCCAAAATCATCCCCTGAGCAGACAAAGCAAACGAAAAGGGACGAAAAGAGATCATCTCCGTCCGCGGTTCCCAGCGGATGAAAAAGAGCGTCTGCACGCGCTCCGAAGAACCTTGGGGGCAGTTGGCGTGATGTCGAAAAACGCCTCGTCCTTCCAGCAGCGAGTGATGGGCAAAAAAAAAAAGGATCAGCGAAGTCAGAAGGATTCAGCGGGAGGCGGGTGGGGCGCACCCGCGCATCGCCCGCGACGGCGGTTTTCCTGACCTCGCGGGAGGAAGAAAAAGAAAGATTTCATTTCACACAAAAAAATAAGGAGCCACCACAAAAAAGCGAGGTAAATCATAGTAGGAAGAATATTTCTCGGCGGAAAAAAAAACGGTGCCTGTGCCGGTCCAGTCGGAAAGAGCTACAGTCTTGAATCCCCATAAGAAAAAAAAAGTAAGAAGACGGCGGGTAGCGGCCGATGCGTAGTGGCGGCGGACGGCGGGAGTAGAGGCCTCAAACTATGGTGGCGTCTTTGGGCTGGGGCCCAGCGCATCCCCTCGATACAAAAACCTGTATAAAGCAAAAGCGTGGCGGGAATTCGCAGGGACGAAGCAAGCACCTTTAAAACCCGAGGCCTAGGGGCCGAGGATTCAACAGAGCCATGTCAAGGGGCCCGCCTGGTCCAAAAAAAAGGAGGGTGAAAGGTTGCTGGGGAGCGGGGGGGGGAGGGAAGGACGGAGACCCTCGCGGCGAAGCGGCGGGGGCGCCCAGGGCTTCGGAGAGTCCCGCCGGGTTGAGGAGCTCCGCTTGCTACTAGAGCTGGAAGATAGGTTGGGGGGCGTCGACATTAAGTGCTTGCCGCGGAGTGCCAGCGACGCTGTCCTGCCCTGCGGAGGTGGATTTAACGTGGGGCACGGTGAAGAAGGTCCCAGGCAACAACCGCCATAAAACGCCGTTTTCCGCGGCGACGGGGAGAGTACCCAACTCGGCGAGGAAGGTGCGAAGCTCAAGCCAGATCCCGGAAACGGTGAATGGCTTATGGCGAAAAAAGCGGCGAGAAAACCAAAAAAGGCTGCGCCGCCAGCAGGGGATGTGGGGGAGAAGAAAGAGGATCGTAGGTTGATCCTCCGAGGTTGCCGTGGAGCGTTCCCAGGAGGTCAAGGACCGACGTCCGAATCTCAGGGGACCGGCCCTTCTCCGGAAGGGGGGTGCAGCATAGATATGAATAGCGCGAATGCTGCCGGTTCAAGACCAGTCGGGGGGAAGCTGACGAGCCCCCGTTGCCATGGGACAAAAGGGGAAAAAGTTGCAGGGTGAACAATGCGGCGCAGCTCAGAAGCAAGGGGAGAAAAAATGTTCTCGGACGTACGGGAATCCGCTCCGTTCTTTCGGGTAATCGTCCTATGGAACCTATCCAGGGAGAAGGGGGATCGGCACCACCATCTTAAGGCCTCCTTCGGGTACCTGCCGTCGTAGCTGAATCGCCGAAATCGGCAGCGCATCGATCGAGGCCTTCACCGATCGATCTAGCGGGGTAGGGGAACGAGCCGACCGCTTCGGATCGGTGGGATCGGCGATGGTGCTCTCTTCTAGGTATGTGGGCAAAAAGCCTCACCTCCCCTAAGCATTCTCGCTGGTCAGGTCAGATTTCGAGAACGGAGAAAAGACCACTTCGGGCGCTGGACGGACGTCCTAGGGGGTGCACGCGCAAAAAAACGGCATCGCCGGAATCTGCCCATGCGCAACTATAATCCTATCTGGCCGCCAGGGGGGCGGAAAAGAGGGCGGAAGTTAGGGAGGAGCTGAAAAGTACCTGGGCGTTTGGGGCTTCTGGCCGGCGCAACATGGTGCCGAACCTGGGCTCCTCCGGCTCACGAAGGGGGCATGGCGCTCTTCTGCAAGAGGATCGCGCGGCGCGGCGCCAAAGGTGAACCAAGAAGAAAGGGGCGGGGAAAGAATAGAAGAGAGAAAACAAAAAGGAGGATTAAATATTAGGAAAAGAACGGCGGGCAAAGAAGAAGCTTGGGGAGACCGTGTCTAGCTACGCGCGCTCGCAAGGCCCTCCTACTCTCCGCCATAAAAAAGGCGTGCGCCGCTGAGACAAGAGGGGCAAACATGGGAGAAGAAGAAATGAAAAAAAAGCTACGTCGCGCGCACGACCGTTTCACAAATGCGGACCGGCGGGCACGAGGTGCTTATATATCTGGGAAGCTGGCGCAGATTTCCAAGGGATGGGAGGTTTCGAACAGGTACAGAGACGGTCAAGAAAGAGGAAAGACTGGGGGGAGGCTCTCGATGACTACCAGGCCCATCGCGAACTGGGGCGCGTTTAATTCTTCTCCCACGCGCATATCTCCACCAGAAGGGACGATAGGAAGAGAAGAAGCGGGGTCGCACAGCCCAATCACGCCTAAAAAAAGCCGATCATGTTGAAGTAGATGTTATCGGGAGATGGGCGCGGGGAAGCTCATTCAAAAAAAACCGGCCTGCAGACTACGACGTCGGAAAAAAGATAAGAGGGTGGATGGGGTGGGAGGATCAGACGCGCGCTGCGCAAGAAGGCCGACGCCAAAAAACGCCCCGGCTGCTGCTTCACGTACGAAAAACCATGAAGCGTCTTCTCCCCTTTGATCCTTTTACGAAAACGTCCTGCGCCGCACTTGTGTCCCGCAGCGGCCCGAAAGGAAAAAGGGGAGTTGGAGGGGGGGGGGAATTGGAAGGGGCCGAAGAGACCCAAAAGGTCTGGAACACGAAAAACAGGGCTTCGCGAGAGAAAACAGACTCGGCACGCACGGCGGAGACGCCATTCACCTGCAGATGGCCCTGGGCTTCTGGGCGATCAGCGAAAGCAAAGCGGCGGATAAAAAATCGACCTCATCGTCTTTCAGGGAAAAACCTGCCCAGGCGTCGTCAGTCATGATGGGGGTCTCGCGCGCCGATGTCAATTCCGAAGAGGAAAGAAGACACAGGAAAGGACGTCGAACAGGAATCGAGGACTCGGAGGACGTCGCCATCGCCAACGCGTTTGCAGGCGTAGTTTTCTACTTGACATCGCCCACCCGAAACAAAAAAAAAAACACGCGGCGGACCAAAAATCACCTCGGACGGACAGCGCCTCGCTGGCGAAGAACGCGGCAAGACCGTGATCCGTCGAACGCCGAAACGCCTATTCTTCCATCTCTTTAAGACGGAAGAGGAAGGCTTCAAACCAAGGAGAAAAGAACTCGGCCGGGCGCAAACACAGGAAGAGGGGCCGCGATGGAGAGAGGACGCAAGGCCACAATGCTCAACCCGCACCCTCCGGCTAGACCAATTCTGGCCTCAATTACATTTTCTCTTGGGAATCCAGAAAACGACCATGAAGGAGGGGGTAGAAATTGTCAGGATGGAAAGCCGCCACGCTTGGATCCTCCCAGAGAGGATGAGCGGTGCCCTAGGCCCTCCCACATTAACCACCACCGGATCAATGCAATTTGTGGGGGGTGAAGGAGAAAGAAGGAAAAATCGTGCCACGGGAGGGGTACCGACTCGAAAGAGACCTCCAGCGACCCCGGGCCAGTAACTGGTGCGGGGAAGACGCAGGGGCCTATATTTTTTTATTAAGAACCTGCTCAATCTCCGCCCGACTGGAAAAGTCAATAAGGGGGAAGCGGAAGAAATACGGAGACCTGAGATGAAAAGGGAGCTGGCGTTAAAGGCTGAGCGAGGGGGCGCGGATTGAAGGGAACATCTCGGACATCACTCCCTCTATTGCCGCCGTGTCTCACGGAGGATCGAGTGGAAAAAAAGAGAGGGAAAAATGTGCCTCTAGAAGGGGATCCGCTCGATACGTGCCGGACGTTCACGAATCAGGAAGGACGGGCGGCCTTCGTCCACTCTCACCCTGCCCCCAGACATCATCGAGCTCTTGCAGACGACCTCAAAGGGGACTACAAGGAGGAAGAAATGCCTGAAAACTGGGGGTACACTGGGTAGTAGGATCATGGGAGGCATGGTCGCGGGCCGAGGAACCAGGTATACAATCATTAGAGAGGAATTACTGTGTCTTACGAAACAAACCCGCTCTCATCTCGAGTACGGATAAGGAAGAGGACAAGAGCTCAGGAGAAAGAAACGAGCACCGAGGTAATAGGGGACGTCATCAATCAAGAGATCTCAGTCCACAAAAATGTCCTTTCGTAGAAGAGTCAAGAATATTGTTGCAGTACGAGACGATGATTGCTCTTAGGAGAGACTGGCCGCGGTAGAAGGCTTCGCATCGTAATAAGAAGTGCCGTGACTTCAAGGCATCCGCTACCTCATGGTCTAACCAGAGGGTGATAACGTTCTAGTCGATCTTAGAAGGGTGACGACTGCGTGAAAATTATTACTCCGAGCGTTTCCGTACAGCCATACCTCTTATGGGTAGGTGGAAGCAGAGAAAATCGTGCACAAGCTTCGGTGGGTCACCACCTGGCCGTGGCTCGAAAAAGAAAAGCATCGTGATCGCGTAAAGGCTTTTATGACTGGACTGACCAGGGATGAGATGGGCAAAGAGGGAAGACAGGTTACCTCACAAAACGGGAGGAGGAGGAAAGATATATCCGGGGGGGGCCTGTCTCACTGAAAAAACAGACCGCATCCTCCGATGCTAAAATGTCGAAAAGAGGAAACGCGAGGGCGGAAGGGGGGAGGGGAGGAGAAGGGAGGGGGTCGTGGGGGTTATAGTAAGTAGGGTATTCGGTCCGTTCGATCAGATGTCACGGGATCAAAAGCGTCAGTCCAGAGGTATTAGCTGGCCAGCAAGACCGATGAGGGAGACTCCTTGATACGTCGGTCTTCCTCCGTCCGTCCCCTTCTTACCTTCGACTATCCGAATGCTGCGGTAGACACAGAAAAAAGGAGGGGAAACATTGGGAGGGGATGCCCTGAGAAGCATTCGGGAAAGTACTCGTTCCGAAGCAGCTAAAGGTCCAAGGGGAAAAAGAGGAGAGAAAACGCAGAAAATCAAGAAGAGAGATTCCTATCGTAAAACTACTGATTTCTCGGATTCCGACGGCCCTGGTTCAGGGGTGGAGCTATGGGGGGGGGGAAATTGAGGAAGATGGAGAAGAGGGATGCGAGTGACTTCGCCGGAGCGCGGCGATGGCGTAATACGAAATCGATCGTCAGCGAGCTAAAGGGTTTGGCAGCCAGGGGTAGAGGAAAAGAAATTGTCTCCCCTTGGAGACCGAGAAAATGGGGGAAGAAAGATCAGTACTACAGCGCTGACCGTGAAGGGGAGGCACCAACGGCATTCTCTCACTCTAGAAGGTCCAGCGGATTACTATAGCGAGACAGCGCAGGAGAGAAACGTGTGGGGGGAAAGGGAGGCCGAAAAGGAGGAAGGGGGGGGTGAGAGAAGCCCGGATCGATCAAGGGAGGAAGATCAGGGACAGCCGGGCGAGAGGGGGAACGAGCACCTGTCTCTGGCAAGCGGCGTTTAGGGGGGAGGGATTGCTTGGGACAAGAGAAGAAGATAATTACATACGACTCCTAACCGAAAAGAAAGCCTATAAAGTAGGCTCAGCGGGTCAGCCGTCTTGCTTAACCTCTATATTAGTGCTCAGTCCGATCCCCTATATGGGAACTTGGCCTCTCCGGCGGTGCAACTTGAGCCGGTTCGAAGGCATATCGACTTCGCGTATGAGCCAGCCCGTCGCGGGAGGAGATGAGGGAAGGGGGGGAGGGGGCTGAGGACGGGGAGGGGCGAGAGCCAAATCTTGATGGTGGGCCCTTGTTGGCGGTGTCGCCAAAGCTGCAACCCCTCTATATCGGAATGGCGGAAACTAAAGCGGAGGAATTCGAAAAAGAGGAAGAAGAGGCGGGAGGGGCCGAGTAGAAACTCCGAGGTACAGGCGATGAACGCCTGGGCCGCGGTCGGTTTTACTTTCTTGGTAATTGTGTGCCTTGGGAGTCACAAGAAGATCCATAAAAAAAAGGAAGTTGGAGCCAAGGGCTTGAAAAGAGGGGAGACAGGGGGGGGGCCTCCGCAGCAATCTAGAGGCTGGAGGACAGAGCTGGTTTAGTAGACGATCACTGTCTGCAAGACCGGCAGAATGAAGATGAGAGGTTGTCGAGAGGGACGTGGGTGACCACCTTAAAATCCAGGCGGTGTTCGCCACCTAGTTGAACGGAGAACGGAAGAAGGCTGGAGGAATCGGGCGTAAAAAAGTGAAGAGGTGAAGGGGGGGGAGGAAAAATGCCACTGCAGGCGAAGAACACCTCCGGATGCGCCTGCATCAGGCAGGTTGTTGAAGGAAAGGAATGGGAGATGGGGGGGGGGGGGGGTATGCAAGAAGGGAGGAGGTGGGAAAGGAGATGGGCAAGGGAAAGGGGGGAAGAGCATTGCATGTCCTGACGACGTGACGCATCTATCTTCCAGCGCGATCCTGCGGAGGGGTAAGACACAGTCGGAAAGAAAAAAAAGTGGCCAAAAAAAGAGAAGCAAGAAGGCATGACAGAGGGACAAAGAACAGAAGGCCGTCGTAAAAGAGAAGACTCTTCAAGGTCCTCAGGGAAGTGTCAGCCTCCTCCTTTCAGGAGGAGTGTTAGTGCCTTGAAAAGCTAGGGAGGGGTCTTCAAAGAAAAAAAAAGGAGTGACCTCCTGGTACCTGCCTGCGGTGCAGGCAGTCTCCTTGGAAGGGCAGCGCTCGATCCAATTAAAATAAACCAGATCGGCCTCGCAGCTGGTATGGGGGGGGAGAGAGCCGAAAAGAAATTCGTGGGGGAGGCGAGTTGGCGCTCTGCAGGCGGGGTATATTTGGAAGCAACTACATATCTGGAGGGTCGGAGCAGCGGCAAGGCAAGATAAGAAAAATTCAGATGGCGGAAACTTCTATGGTCACGACGGGGCGCAATCGGTGGGACCTCTTCGAGAAAAACGAGAATGAGAGCCATGGAAAGGGAGATTTGCGGAAAACAGGGGGGGAGTGGGGGATTGGATGCTTCGCCACCATGGTAAAGGATAGCCTTGGCCGACGCCGGCCACTCCTGTTGTCGCCATGCGCGCTAGGAACGATGAAGGAGGGGACCAAAACAAAAGCTGCAGACCTTGCAAGAAAAAAGGAATCGCCAGAGCGCAACAAACGGAGAGGAGAGAAGAGGCCGAGGCGGCGAGGAAAGAAGTGAGTCATCTTTTGAGACCGTGGCTCCGCTCCGCCGCTCCATCAAAGAGGAAGGGACTGAAAAAAAGAGACGGGAGGCCGAAAGGGGAGGAAAGGGGTGTGAGAAAGAAGGATAATCCCACGAGGAAGTTCTCAGAACAGCCGACCTTTTCGAAAAGATTAACACCGGGGGGGAAAGAAGACGGGGCCGGAGAGATATGTTGAGCTAGAGGAGCGAGCCTGCGTTGAGGACCCGCTGGGAGACTCAAGTTCCTCGCAGAAAAACTAAAGAAGTGGGAGGAGTAAGGACCTATAAAAACCCTGCACAGCAAGGCCAAAGGGAGGTGGCAAAGGGGAGCTCCCCCCATAGCGCGACCTCGCCAAACCCGCTCAGCCGATCTCCACTAAGAGAAAAAAAAAACGTCGGCGAGAAAAAAGCCAAACGAAAACCTATTCAAAAAGGGGGGATCGGATTGGAAGGCAGGAAAAAGGGAGGACGCTTTCCAGCTTACTACGGATGAAAGAGCCCGTTGTGCGGACCGCCGCAGGAAAAGGAGGGGCTGACAGAACTAAGAAAATACGAACAAGGGCGGGCGGCTGCACGTCGCACATGAAGCGGGGCTTCTCCAACCTTTGACTTTTACTACTTGCAATGCGCCGCCCTTGGGGAACGCGCAGGCCTGCACAAGGATTTCGGGGGAGGGGGGGGGACATGAGCTCCGCTAGCCCACTAAGAAACGCCTCTTCTTCTCAGAGTCAAGACTCTGCGCAACGGGTAAAGAAAGTTCATAAACTAATGGGGAAAAAGACTTACCGGAAAGAAAGATGCCACGGCAAAAATAAACAAAAAGTCGAACATCTCGTTCATGGGCCTCAACATGCGGGCGTCCGAGGATTGGTCGCGAGAGAACAATAAGAGGAAAGAGTCCGACAGCAAAGGCCTCAGCCGAAGAGAGAAGCTCGCCGTCGAAGGCGGGAACCACGCGGTAAAGGCGGTTTTTCTACTTGGGGGAAAAAACATCCGTGCCATCGGTCCGTCGGCGGACAAAAGGGAATCACCAGGAACGTGCAGCCAAGAGGGGGAACGAGGCGGGCGGGAGGGGCAAAAACCGTATCTTCTACGTCAACCAACGGGGAAGATTCCTTCGGAAAAAGAAGGGGAGGAACTAAACCGGGAAAAAAGAGGTGATCAGGGGCAGAAAAAAATCAAGTAAATGCCCGCTATGGATAGATATACTTCTACCCTGAAATGCTCACCCTAAGGCCCCCTCCGCTGGGAGGGCCTCAAGTACATTGGGGCTTTGAAAAAGGAAAGAAAAAGACCTAAGGGAGGGGAACAGGGGGGATTCTTATACGCCGGCGAAAAAGAACACTCTTTTTCTTGGGAAACAGCCATCCTATATCTGTGGGGCAAGGGGGGGGAACCTCGAAAAAAAACCAAAAAGGACAAAAAGATGAGGGAGGCACTCGACCTGAAACGGACATAGTCCTCCGAATACTCCAACGCCCCGACCCCGGAAGGGAGGGAGGAAGAAGGGCGGAGAGGTTGAGGGAAAAGACAAAGACGAAACTGACTGGATCGGACACGTGGAATCCTGGAGAGAAAAAGAAGTACCTCCCATTGAAGGGCGCTAACTATGAGGGAGAGGGATGGGGAAAGAGGACGGAAGAAACTTTTCACCCGCTGACCAGGAAACTCCTCGGCGAGTGCCCAAAAGGAACGTCTGCAACACGCTACGTAACGCTCAAAGCCGGGAGAGGCGTTCTGAGAAGAAACGCTCTCTTGAATTAAAAAAAAATCGGACTCCAGCCACCGCTTCCACAATTCGCCTTTCAGCGGGGAAGGATCATGCAAACTGGCATCTGAAAACGGAGAAGAGAGGCAATGATTTTTCCAGTCACTTTCCTCCTGGGGTATCAGGGGGGAAAAGAATCAATGCAAAAAAAGGGGGGGGAAGAAAAACAATAGAGATTAATGGGTATCACATGCTGCAAACCAATCCAGCGCTCTTACGGCAGGACGCGCGCAAAGCGCGCAATCAGAGGAAATATGCGGAAGCACCTATGTCCGGAAAGAAAGAGGCGAAGAAGGGCCACACAAAGGCCTTCTTATAAGGAAATAAACGTCTTGGAGAAGGGGAAACTCTCGATCAGCCTGTAGATGTCGGCGGGAGGGGGGGGGGAAGCTTGGAGGACTTCGCTGCTAAAGGAAATGCCGGACTAGGGAGGGTTCGAAACACATTTGGGGGATTATCACCGCTTTTCGTATTACGGAAGGCCGGAAGAAGAGGGAAGACAGCGCGGGGGAGGACGAAAGAGAGTGCCGTATCGCGACGTCTGTACGGGACATGGGGCAGCTATCTACCTACGTGCGGCTTCAAAAGGGGGTGGGCCTCCGGAGAGATCATAAGCGAGTGAGGAGTCTCGATTAAAAGGGCTTTTCTAAGAAGCGCTTACGTCGGGTCTAGGAGGACATATCGTCATAAGGAAGGAGGGAAAGGGGAAAAGAATTACTTCTGCAAATGTACTCGAATGAAAAGACCAGACCTTTAAAAGCTACCCTTCTCACAGAGACCTAAGCAACTGCTGTGAGGGGACGAAAAAGAAGTTGTGACCCACCGAGGGAAGCCTCACGCGGGGTTATTATCTAGACCCACATTTTAGACCTAAGGAGGGGGAGACTGCAGGATGAGTGCCAAAAGTGTAGACCCGAGGCACCCTCGAAGATCCTACGAGCTGGGGCGACGCCAATAAGAAGAGAGGGGGAAGCTGAAAGGAGGAAGAGAGGAGGGTCCTGAATAGGATGAGGGGAAAGAATCTGAACGCTGAAAGGAAGAAAAAAATCTCTCCTCTAATCCTCGGCTTACAGTGTGAAAAGGGAAGATCCTTGATCTCGAGACAAGGGGGAGGTGGAGGCGGAGGGGAAGGGGGGAGGAAGGGTTCCGGAACTAGGGGGACCGCAGGGATGATCTTTCTTCGTTAATCGGCGATGAGAGGGGCATCAGAACTGGAGAGGGTTTAGAAAGGGAAAAGAACTGATAATTATTGGAGACAAGGTGGGGAATCAGCGCGACATCTGATCATCCCCTGGCCTTACCGCTGAAAAGTTACAAAAATTAGAAGCAAGGGACCAGAGAAATGAAGACCGGAATTAGAGAGGGAGGGAGGTCTTCACTCGCGAGGAAAAAGCGAACCGTTGTTGAGGTTGGCGGTTCAAATCCTTAGGAAGAGGGGATTCAGAAAAGGGAAGCCCGGATCGAAGAAAAGTCGAATAGGCAAAGGGAGAACGCGGGCGCGTATCACCTCTCTGCCGAACGGGCACTGGAAAATTTTGGAAACGAGGGGGTAACGCCATACTATGGTGAATTTACCAAAGCGACTCCCTCGTCTCAGGACGCGTCTCCTCTAAAGGTAGAGAGTATATTTCGAGGACTCCGGTGAGTCAAGGAGGGGCAGCGTGAGACAGGGGTGTGAATCCAAAAGATAAACTTCTCGTCACGTGCCGACCGGAGCGGAATGTCTTATTGGGAAAAGGACAGGGGAGGAGACCCTCCGCATGCCTTTGGGTGGGGAGGAATGGGGGACTTGGTTCAGTGCCCAGCAGGGGAAGGGATTCAAATAGGACTGGGGAATCCAAAGGATCCGCAACGGTACGCCCTTGTTAAGGCCAAGGATCTAAGGGAAAGAAACCATTTCGACCTCCTTGGAGGGAAGGAGGGTTGAAATGTGTGGCCTTTGTCCTTATCTCTCCGGAGCGGCTACTCGGGAGGTTGGTGGCGCCCATTGATCACACCTCTGCCGGGGTTGAAAGGGAGAACTCTTCAGGAAAAAACATAGATCTTAATGGATTTGTTACGAGAACGAATGCACAGAGTTCCGCTTGACGGGAAAGAGCTTCTCTGAGTCTTCACTAAGAGGGTTGAAGTGGAGTCGGAGGAAACAACTAAAAACACCGCGTTGGCGACAGGGGGGGGGAGGGGGGGGGTCTGGAGGTAGGAGCTTCACCAGAGGTCTAGTCCTTAGATCGACGGATTCCTCCGGTGGATAGACGTGATGGTGAGAGAGGGGATAATAAAAAAAAGCTGAGAAGGGGGCGGTTGTGGGGAATGCCATTAACTACAGGGGGGAGAGTGGGTATACGCAGTCTTTCTTGTCTAAGCCCAGGATAGTCACGGGAGCGTTCGATCGCAGGGGAAGAAAAAGAGGTCTCAGAAGAACGGAAAAAATGCGGGAAGACCCAGTCGTTGGGAGGGAGGACCACCGGACAGTCAACACAAAGGAATAAATCTTTGTGCAGGGGGACCTTCCGTCGTTCCAATTTCTGAGGAGGCAAAGGAGCAATTAGAAGAAAAATTCATGGTCTCACGGGGGGGGTCCCGGGCGGGCGAGAGGAAGAAGGGCAGGGGCAAGGGCGTTCTCGCTGCATTCCCCACGAAACATCTTTCTCGGGTGCCTCGTCGTCCTGCGGGCGGAAAGAAAAAGAAGGAAGAGAAAAGAGAAAAAGATAGGCTTCCAGTGAGGACGGGGCTTATCTCCTACTCTGAAAGCTTCGTTTGAATCGGCGGCAGGTCTGCGCGGTATAGGGAAAAAATTCACCGCAAGGGAAGGGGAGAAGCGTTCAGGAAAAGAGAAAAAGGCAAGCTAAGACATACGCAGGAGGGAGACATAAGGAAATTTTTCCCGAAACACCGCTTCAATAACGCCTGTCCTCGCCAGAGAGAGGAGGAACCGCACGAAACCGGACTGCAGTTCCGTCGAAAGAGACTCGACTGAAAAATGGCCCGGAAAAAGCAGGCGGGAGAAAAATGAGCGCAGCCTGGGCCTCCTCCAGACCCCTGTGCGTCTTGTGACTCGGATGGCGAGTCAAAGAAGACTCCCCCAAAAAAAGGGGCATGCCTCGCAGAGGAATCAAAAAAAAATGATGAGGAAGATAGATGTGCTAGGCATACAAAGTCCGGGAGGGGCAGAGGGGTTTTAGACCTCAGCTCCGCTCCCAAAAAATCTAAAAAAAAAAAAGGAGGTACTTCCCGGGGGAGGACACCAGGCGAAAGCAAGAAAAATCCCACGCCCAGTAAGGCGGCGCCAGCAGACCGTTTCTTGGCGACTAAAAAGGCTTCCATAAGGACGTAGAGTATTTGGGGGAGGCGCAGATTTTCGGCCAAGGGCAGTCTTTTTGCGGGAACCATGAGAGACCCGGCCCCCAAGGCCCGAACGTGGGGCAGGGAAGAGTAAGAACAGCGCGAAATTCCAAGCGGAGACGCCTATCATCCCGAAAGCCACCACCGGTTAATCAGGCCACTAAGTATCCGGAAAAAGGCCCAAGAAGAACGCCACCACCAGAAAAGGGATCAGGTGACGGTAAGTTTATCGAAAGCGCTGTTCCTCTCAATGCGAATCACTCCCAGAAGGCAGGAAAAGAAAGGGAAACGATGTGGGAGGGGTGAAACGAAAAAAAAGAAGCTCTAGAAGAAAGGAAAGGACTACTAAGAAGGGAACCGCCCCTGAGGGGAACGTACGTCTAGACCATAAAAGTGAGCCCCTTTATAGCCTGAACGTTCGGAAGGAAAAGGTCAGAAAATAGAAAAACTATTGGGAAGGGGCCAATGGGGGGGGGGGGGTGGAGACGCCGCTCCTCACTAAGGGGGCGGGGAAACTCCCCGCCGGAGGGATTAGGTTCATCTACTCTTCTCACATTCGAGAAGAGAAACCTTCGGGGAAGGGAAGAATCTCCACGTCAGGGAGGAGAAACACCGAAAAAAGCAATAGTAGGGATGCAATAAAAAACGACGACTTGCGTGCGCCGGAAGGGGTCTGCTCTCGCCCGTGGATCGAATCAGCGTAAGAAAGATCACCGGGGCCGAAGGGCCTCTTCAGCGAAGGGGCGGGGTCGAACGGTCGGATGGCGGAGGTGGAGGGGGACATCGTCCACTCTTCAAGGGAGGACTGAAAAACAGCTTCAATCATCGTCGTATCGGGGAGAACGACAAGGAAATTAGAAACGTCAACACCGAAAGGAATCCATCGGGATCCTTAAGCGGAAGCGATCACAAGGCGACCTACGCGGGGAAAAACAACGCGAAAAAGCGATGAGAGACGAAAAGGGCACCATGGCTCCCAAAAAAAGGTCAAACAGAAGCGCGCAGGAGGGGGGAAGTCAAGGACATGGGGCAGCGTTGAGATCCTCCAAAGACCAATTCCTCGTGGCAGACGACTGCGGAGGAGAGGCTAGATCAACACGGGAGTGTTCCAAAACGATCGGAAGAGCTTGCCCTCGAACGCCCCCATTAACGAGAATAAGATGCTGGCTTATGGCCTCGACCCCTCCCGCCGACATCAGGCCAAAAGTCCCGCCAACCTGACAGGGCCTGGAGTAAGGAACAGGGGAGGGGTAAAAAGAAAAAAGGACGAAAAGACTCCTTTGACAGGAACCGGTCCAGAGAACTATAAAAAATCTCCTACTATGAGAAGGAGGGATCTGAACCGGATGTAAACGAGGGGGAAAGGCTTTCAAGAAGCGAGGGCCAAGAAATTCGCAGAGGGCTAATCAGTTGAAGAGAAGCAAGAGAGCTCCCTTCTTCCTCAAATATGACATACATGGATCGCTCCTGGAAAAGTGAAATCCACTAAGCTAGGCAAAGGGGACAGAAAGGAAATTCAGGGGGGATACTATCTCTTTCAAGTCAGCCTCTTTACACAGAGGGGGGCTCTTTAGAGGGAATCGCCGATTGTGTCCGAACTTCCGGAGCGCCCTTGGTAGTAAAAGGGTCGCAAAAGGGGAAAAAGGAAAGCAGGAGAAGGAGGTCCAGGAAGCAAGGCTGCAACCCTACGACACGTCTGACCAAGAAGAATCACGCCAGGCAGACAGCCCTAGCATCTCGTACTTTACTCCGAAGGTCCTTAATAAAAAGATCCCCACCATCCAGAAAAAAACGCAAAGGGAGGGAGAATGCGGGGTGGTGCAGAAAATCTCTATAAAGTAGTATTTCTCCAGGAGGGCAGACTAGACTTTCACGGGGGCCTGCTTCGCATCGGAAAAGGGAACAAAAAAAAAAAGGCATGAAAACGGACCGGGGTAGATTTTTACGGAAGGGCCGCATCTGGCGTAGAGGCGAGGTTACGACGCGGAGAAAAAGAAAACAGGCAGGCGGACGAACAGACAGGGGAGGGAGGGCAGGTCATCTATAATCTTTCGGCTTCAAGGTAGGGTTTTCACTACAAAAAAGGGAAAGACGGAAGCGTTATCGAGAGTCGACTATGAAGGCGTTAAAACGATTCTCTTCCGGGGGGACGGCGGGGGGGATCGGCAGGGGGGCATCATTACAACGGGAGGGAGAGAGAGTAACAAAAAGTGAAATTTAAAAGATAAAAAACCTGGTCATCTCTTAGTCTCAACGACCTTACAGACCGTCACACTAAAAAAAAAAGCGGGACAAAGAAAGCGTTACGAAGGTCTATCAGCGTCCACCTTCAAAGGTCTTTCTTTATTAGATAACGGCCGACGCGTGACCTGTGAACCTCATTCGTCAAGAAAAGGGAAAAAAATCGAAAGGAAAAAAATGTACGGAAAGAGGACGAATCCAGAAGGGCTGCCCAAAAGTGACGCGTCATAAGGGGACCTCGAAAAAAGGGCAGCTCTTTCCCTACGTCGAGCCGAAAGAACATCCCAGGCTGAAAAAAGATTGTACTCTAAAAGAAGTACAGGGGACGGGAGACGAGACCGTTTCTTTTGACGAAAAGTATGCCGCGGTTGGGATTCAAGCATAAAGGTGACCGCCTGGAAAAAGAGAGTCCAGAAGGAGGGGGGGGACGGGGGCGTCCTCATTTCCAACCCCCAACCCCTCCCCAAGTAACAACCCCCCCCACTCTATTCGGGAATCTGGGCATCCTAAAAGGGTATTGCGAGCAGGATGGGGGGACTCCAATTTTTCAGCAGTACACTGATCCTCCCCTGATCACTAAGGCTCTACCGAAGAAAAAGTAGACGATCCTCTCAAACCGCGATGGCCAAGCGCTGATCAAAACACAAGAGAGGTATGCGACGAGGAGTGGAAAAAGAAAGACTCTTCCTGCCAAAGAGTGTCTTTCTACCAGGCATCCCGATCGATCTTCAGTATTGAACGAGGTAAAGAGCTGGGGGAACCTCAAAAGGGGAAGACGACGACGTGGGGAAAAAACAGGGGAAGAAAGGGAAAGGAAGTCCCGAATTTAAATGTACATCCTCGCCTCCATCCAAGTCACAGCAAGAGGCCTATCATATTGGGTCGACGTATGGAAAGAAGAGGGAACCCGTTTAAAAAGGACAATCTAATGAAAGGCTGGGAAAATATAGACTGAGGCCGACCGGCGTCCATGCCGGAGGGGTAGTCTTTCGATGAGTAATGGCGGCGGATCGGGGTAAAAAAACCTCAAAAAGGGGTGGGAGGAAACGGGGTGCGATAGCGGAGGGCCCCTCTCTATATTCCCGAGAAACTCACAACAAAAAAGTGGGGGGTGGGGAATTCCACGAAGCAAGCCCGCTCCGACAGTGACCCCTAGGCAAAAAGAGGGGCATCTTAAAAAGGGGGTTAGGGAAAATTGGATTTTGAGCATGGAAGGGTAGTCCTGTCGCTCTAAAGCTGCGACTCTGCTGGGTGGGCGCCCATGTTGAACGTAGTCGCCGGTGTTGAGGCAAAAAAGGAAAGAAGCTGATTTAGGGAGACGATCAGGGGAGGGAAGAGAGTCAACAGCGTAGTAGGTATTGCACTAATATGTTTGGCTGTTGTAGCAAGGAGCTTCCAGCGACACCGCCGAAGGCCAGCGAAAAAACCGAAGGCGACGGCGATCAAAAAAAACGCACTCGCGAGGGGTGGGACTAATCTTTAGGTCAGGCCGTTTCTCGTGAAAACGCTGAGGGGGGAAGGGAAACGGCGCGCAAAAAAAAACAAAGAAAGGAGCGCAAAAAAATTGTTGAAAAAAAGGAGGAGGTGGGGGGGGGGGGACCGAGGGGGACGGGGGGGAAAGCGAACGACTTCAATGGGCAGGCAATCTTCGCGGGGTTCAAATTAAGGGTCAAAACGAGGTGCGCGCGCGAAGCAACTGAGGGGAAAAAAAAGGATGTAAAAAAGGAATTGCAAAAAAGCCGAAATCCTTGTTACAGAAGAAAGCAGGGCACAATTGGCGAGAGGCCTTCCAAAGTCTCAGAAAGAAGAGGAATGGGACGGGACGAATCAAAGAATGCCGCACGGAAGTAAAAGGAAAGGCGCTACGAACTGAGGATCGGCAGGAAAAAGGAGGGTCTCTGGTCAAAATCGTCGTCCTGACGCGAAGGCTGCATTCCAGGCCCCGGTCAGAGGGCTGTCAAAAGAAAAAAAAAAAAAAAAGCGCTGGAGGGAGGGTTCAAAACGACACGGGTCGTTTAGAAGAGGATCGTTCTCTCTTGCAGATGGTGATCCAGATTACCGCCAGCCTCTGGAAAACTGAGAGGACCGCGGCAAAAAGAAAAGGACGTGCGGAGGGAGGACGTCTCGCATCGGTGTCACGCGCAAAGAGCCTAAGGGGGGACGCGTCTCCATCGCAATTCGATCCGGCACTATCGAAAAAGCGAAACATTGAAGAAAAGGGCTCGAAAGAAAAGGGGCGGGGTAAAAGGTCAAGTCTCCACCAGAAGAAATAGGGCCAGCGACCGGCGCCTCCGGTTGCGCGGGGCGTCGTTCGAGCAAGATGGCGAAGAGGGAGCTGGCGCCAAGGAAAAAAAAAAGGGCTTTCAAAAGATCGCCATCGAAAGGGAGTAAAAGAGAGGAGGAGGAGGCAAAAAGGGTTGGGGAGAAAGGAGCCGCTCGCTCGCGCTACGCCGCGAACGAGAAGGAAATTCGCCAAGGAAGAAGGAAAACCATGGGGGGGGGAAAGACCACGGGTAAGTCAAGGCTCTAAAGAAACTTGGCGAAAGAAATGAGGGAAACCGGCGAAGGGGCAGAGAGATTGGATGGGATCAGGGAAATAAAACCCGGGGGTAACCAACGGGAACGTCCTAAAAAGAGTCAAGAAGGTGGAGGAGACTTCAAGAGAAGGTCCAGGCAAAAAGGGAAAAAGTACTTTCTGGAAGGGAGACCACAGAAAATCCCTCGCAAATCGCCGGCGAAAAAGAAAAGTGGGAAAAACTCAAAGAAAAAAACAAGCGAAGAAATTGTTTACGTTATAGGGGCCTTCTCTGCCGCTTTCAGTGGGAAATTCCAAAGACACGAAGGAGAAAAAAGTAGTAAAGGGGGGGTGCCAAAAAAGAAGAGAAATCGGGAAAAAATGCATATTCCTACACCCCCAAAAGAAAAAAAAGAAGCCGCAAAAGGAGAAAACTGAAAGAAAAAGGAAGAATTCTTCTCGGAGGACAAGGCTCCTTCCTGCCTCACGTGCACGAGGGGCATTACCCCCTTCAAAGATATGGTCGAAGGGGTTCGTGTTCAGGCCCTGGGGGCGTCTGAAAAAAAAGTAAACGGAGGGGGCGCTAGCATAGAAAAGAAGCTCAAAAAGGGAACTGAGCCTTCCTGCGATCATCCCTTTCTGCATGGGCGAGAATGTGACCTTCGACACGGCAACTCGGCGGAATAAAAAAAAAAATGACGGGAAGAAAAAAACCTGCAAAGCAGAGAGCAGCGTCTGGGAGCGGCTCAATCTCCTCATCAAAGTCAAAGGGGAGTATACGACGCTTCGCACCGACCGGGACTCGGGAAAAAAAGGGGCGAAGGTGGCGATGGAGGGGGAGGAAAGGGGGGACGTCCATCTTCCCACAGGAGAAAAAAAAAAAAAAGACAATCCCTCAAAAGGGAGCAGGGAAAAAAAAAGGCGGGGGGAAGAAAAAAACCAAGGGGGGAAAGGGAAGTCCTTCCTACAAGGAACACCTCCTAAAAAGGCATCTATGATATCCTTAAGCAGCGCCCCGGCGACTAAAGGGAAAAAAGCGCGTCAGAGACGACAAAAGGTCTAAAGAAAGTAAAACGGACCAGGCGGGCAAACATGGCTCTTCTTAGATAATCTGAAGACTAACGACCTCGGCGTACGGGAAAGTGAAAAACACTCGGTCATGAAAAGGTCAGAAAGGTGCCCTCTACACCACAAAGGACTCACATCAAGAGGGGGAGGTGCGGTGATTGCCTCGTCCCGCAAGAATGGAAAAGTCCCCCTCAAAGCCAGTCGCCAAGAAAGGAAGTGAGGGTGGGGGGGGTTTGGAGAAAGGGGAACTCAAGGGACTGAACCGGCAGGAAGGGGGGGTTCCTCCTTCTAAAAAAAATGAAACTGGAGACTCCCTAATGGAATGCGCTGAGAGCTCTTTACAATCTTTTGAGGAGTGAAAAGGGGAAGCCAGCGAGGGGGCCCATGACCGCCGGCCTTCCTAGGGAAGAAGGGGATCAGTGCCCCACCAAAAGAGGAGACCGGAAAAAGACGAAACGGGGAATTTGGAACCGGCGGGGGAAAGTAAGAAAGGGGCGCTTTACTTCCCTCGGATCCTCACAGAAACGGACCGAACCCACACGTTTGTGAAATCGCTCAAGAAAATCGAAGCGGAACGCAATGAACGTCGAGGAAGTTTGAAGGGGAAAAAGAATTTTAGGGTCAGGGATCAAGGAACTCGTCCCAAGGAAAAATCCTGATCACGGATAGCTTCGTACAAAACTGACAAAAGCGACAGAGGCCTGGAGGGGAGGGAAGAGGACTAGGAAGAAGCGAAGGCGGCACGGCAGCAGCATCAAAGTCCGGATGAAAGAGTCAGAGGACAAGCGCCTCCAAAAGGAAAAAGGTAGAGGTGGAGGGAAAGTCAGGAGAAAGGGGGGATTCGAAGCCAAGACAGAGACTGGAGGGTCAAATAGCTGTCTTCGCAGGAAGAGGTGCCTCGCTCTCTTCCTACTGGCCCTTCCAGGACCTCTAACCATGGCTTCGGAACCGGGAGAAGGGACGGAAAGAAAAAATCTTCGAAAATCAGAGGGTTTTCAGCGAAGGAATGGTACGAAGGAGCTGCCTTAGGACAACTCCAAGATCCTCGTTGCTCAGTGCAGCGAAATGCAACCAGGGGGGCGAAGAAGACTCCGGGGGAGATACCCATCCAGTCAATGTATCCTTCCGTAGGAAAGACTTTTAGACGATGCAGGGGGTCGGGAAAGTCGGAGGTGGGGGC
>Ga0179593_1435994_pt1 | contig 19817 bp, 14 predicted proteins | sample CZODoug2_1_08_16_FD_185931 | JGI IMG/M metagenome (GOLD analysis project Ga0179593, IMG submission 185931) | Vadose zone soil fungal communities from Angelo Coast Range Reserve, California, USA - CZODoug2_1_08_16fungal (PacBio error correction) | ecosystem: Environmental > Terrestrial > Soil >...
TGGCATAAATAAGTCCAAACCCACGTCGCCGACGAACGGAGAGTAGATCACAGGCAAGAAAGACCTCAGCGCCGATGCAAAAAAGGAGCTGGTCGTAAATCAATCAGATAACTTACTGGACGCTAAAAAGAGAATGAAGGCAACATCGTCAGGGGGGCCAGCGGCAACACGCAAGGGGGGACCAAGGGGACTTTCACGAAAATCGTGATAACCGGGACACGCTCGACTACGGAGCTACTCCTGTCGGCAGAAAGACGGTGGCACCACTCGAAAAGCGAAAAATTAAGAAGGGGTCAAAGCGAGAAGGGCGCAATCGTACAACTTGAGGGCAATGGACTTCTGAAAACTAAAAATCCTAGTCGGACAAGAAAAAAATAACTGAACATCGCCCGCGAAGAAAAAACAGGAGAGGAATGGGGAACTAAAGTCAGCTCCATCCAAGGTACTCTCGCTAGGAAAAAAGGGATGGTACTGGGGTAAAATCACTGTTAGAGTCGATAGATCCCGGCAGCATTCCAGATGGTAAGGGAGATCAGGAAACAATGCGCGACCCTAGGGATCGAGACCCAGAAACTTGATGGAAATCAGAACTTCGACGGGATCAGGCTATAAACGCGACGAAAAATGAAAACACGCCGGACCGGAGAAGAGAAGTGAAAGATGGGCTCCGGTCAATTAAAGAATTGAAAACGAGATACGGAGGCGCACGCCACCGCCGCGGCGCGCACGCGGTGTGAGTGCATGGAAATTGGATTGAAAAAAGAAAGTGCGTACGATCCGGAGGCCAACTAAAAGCTCGAAATTCGCGGACAAGGGAAACGAGGGGAGGGGGGGCAGCGACAAGGGGAGACCGGGACGGGGGAACGTCCAACCCAAGGCGTTACCAGAGAGTATGAGTTTCGTAGCAGTCCTCTTAGACCGCCAGAACCATAGAAAAAAGTGAGACGAGAACGTGAGGGTCAGGAGAAGACAGGAACGATGTCGCCTACACCCCGGAGCGATCGAAAAGAAGGCTTAGGGCACGACGAAAAATCAAGTACGCTCGTGTCTGAGTGGCTAAGCGACGGCGCGAGAAAGATAACACCTCATGAAAAAAAGCACTAACCACCGGACGAGGGAAGCGCGCTAGCAGATGTTCTGTCAGGGAAGAAAATCTAGTAGAAAGGGAGGAAGGGGGGGAAGCGCTCTCGGAAAGTGCTCGAACGATCTGGCAATCCACGGGGGGGGGAGGCGACGAGGTCTGGGCTGAGTCTCACACCCCGACAAAAAAAAAACGAGCAGGAAGAATCGACTCTAAAAACCTAGGACTGACACTGTAGAAGACGAAGAGAAGAACAGAAACGGGCGCGGTCAGTGGAAAAAGAAGACGGACCAAAAAAGCGCTGAGGCTCAGGCCATGCTCGAGTATCAAGAAATCTGGGGGAAAGGGGCCTCCTAGGAACGAAAAATAATCAGCGCTCGTGCCAGAAGCGGAAAAAATGGCACACGGTACCCAACGGGGAAAACGTAGTTGTTGCGGAACGAATCAGACAACCTGGTAAAAAGGGAAGCGTGAAAGTAGATCGTCATGAAGGAGGCCAGCCATCCGAAACCTGTTGCCAGCGTGCACGAAATAGGGGTAACGGAACCCCTCCCGCCTGGCGACGTCGCTGAGATCGGTTGACGCAACGCCTCGTACAGCAGTAAGAAACTCCGATCAAAGCTATCCACACGAAGGGTTGGCGAGCTGCGAATCAGCGTGTTAACGGCGGCCGGAGAAGGAAAAAAGGAGACAAGCTGAAAAGCCGCGTCAGCGCCGGGCTAGACGACAAGTCTTGGACGAAGGGTCACTCCTGGACGAAGGGAGAACTAGCTGCAGGGTCATTAAAAGAAAATCTGAGAGGGTTGAAGCCTCACCGAATCCGTAGCAACGACCCTTGTTGAGCGGCGAGCTGGAGAGGAGTAAACGAAGGTCAAAAGGTGGACCGGGAAAAAAAAAAAGTTGGCTAACGCACAAGACAAACTTAAAAAGACTCCGAAATTCGAGGTATACAGACTGATCCTCAAAAAGTCGGACGGGGGCCGGACGGCGACCAAAAAGGAGTTGGGGAAAAACGGAGGACAGGACATAACGTGCATGCTTGTCAACCACTACTGAACAGAATTTGGATTGACGTTGGGCTCGAAAAGGCGTCGCCGAGGACGTCGCGGGCGGGAACCATCTCTTGGCATGTTCACGGGCCAACATTTGTCTGAAAAGCTTCTTAAGAAGACTCCTCCGCGAGAAGGCATAACATGGCCGGTCTTGGAGGTAAAAGGTCGCCGGCCAAGAAACGACCGCGAGAAACCCGATCGTCGACGCAACTCGTACCGCTGTCCCATCGTGGTGAAGAGGGATTCCAGGATCGGAGGGGGGGGAGGCTTCGGCAGACCGATAAAGGACGGGATTCGAAGGAAGGTTTTCGGCTTCGGAAACAGGCTCAAAGCGAAGGGGGTCAACGCCGCTACAGCTAACGTGCGGCCACGCGGCCGGGTAGGAGTCGTGAAAAGGCGCTAAGAAGGTGCCTTAGCGACGATCACGTCAACGCCTCGTCGATCGACGACGCGGAACAGGCGGGTCAGCGGCAAAAAGGAGAGACGACCGAGCTCAGGTTGAGACGGGGGCCATGGGGGGGAAGTGCACAACAAAAAACTGGCTTCGAGGGAAAAGAATTTGCAAAAAAAGAACGGGGGAATCAACAACAACGGAGGAGGAAGACAGAAAAGATGCACTCCGGAACTAAACGCCAGATCACGTCAAGGGAACGAAGCCAAAACGGTATCGGTCGGCGGGGTCTGTCAGAAGAAAAGACACCGAGCAACCCGAAGGCGTCTCGGCCCAGCAAAAAACCACTCGTCGGCCACGACGAGGGCACGCAGGAGAGGAAGAACGCCGCCGGAACGGAGCGCGGCACGAGAACGAGAGCAAACGTCCTGGCGTGGACGCAAGGAGGCATGACTGATTCCAGGACGCAAGGAATAAGGGAAAGGAACATCAGCAACTCCGGAAAATACAGGAAAAAGGGACGACTGGCAAGAGGCCGTGGAAACTCTCCACGCCGATCGGGCTCTCGACTTAGAACAACCCAAGAAAAACACGCTGCACAGAACGATTAGGGTGAAGTAAAGAGCGTAGGCGCCTGAGGGAGGGCATCCTGGCGATAAGGGACAGAAAACTAAAACGCATTCTCCTACAAAAAGAAAGAGGAGCGGAAGGTAAGACGAAAGAGGCGACACGAAGTAAAAGGGTTGGCCTCTGAACGCCAAAGGCGCGGGAGCGAAACGCCTCGCTAAGAACCGTCTCTAGCCAACGACACGGAAATGTTAGGAAACGGTTAACCCGCCGACCCGTATTTCGGGCGAGGGCTGTGACGAATTCGCGATCGGTTAAGAGGGAGACGAAGGATCAAAGAGAGGTTAGAATGGGAGTTCACAGTGCGCAAAACAAAGGAAACACGTGCGATCACACCGGAGGAGAAAGGGCCAAACCTGGGGTGTCGTTTTCCCGCAAACGAAGACCCTGCCAGGACCCTCACAAAGGGAGAGCTCTCAGAAAGGGGAGCTCAACAGGATTAAATAGGCTCGATAAAAAATCGACGAGCCGCAAGAAAGGGCAGACCGGACCAGATCTCTCGGCAAGAAAAAGGTCGCTCACATAGGGGGGCGTAAGTTGGAAAAAAAACCCCTATTTAATTCCTCTCTGCTGAAAGAATGCGCTTGAAGCCTCACGTACCTCTGACCAACCAGAAGAAATCGAAACAATCGTGGGATAGGTCTAAGCAGCCGTCGTTGAAAAGTAGGACGAAAGAGTATCAAGACAGGGAATCGGGCATTTGGCGAAAAACACTTCGGGCACCGCGACAAAAAGGGATCGGGAACTGGCATGCTCTCCGACCATGACGGCTACGAGAATAGTACAAAGGGGATGCAGCGCTAAAGATACGCACCTAACGACGTCCAACAGGGGGGGTTGCTGCCAGGCACGCGGGACAAACGCAAAACGGTAGAATGCAGGGGGTTTTCGCCTGGCAAATTGCAGGAAATGTGAAACAATAACGGATACGCCGACATGCTTGAAAGGACCAGCGGGACTGGAGGAAAGGAGGCGTCTAAACTTCCGGGGACTCAAAAATGAACGATCGGGATAGGGGGGAAATACTACTCTAGAAGCGTGCGCTCGAAATAGGAAACTCGAAGGAACGCCTCGGAAGTCCCAGAAGCGCAAAGACCTCCTCGGGAGGGGTCAGCTATTCTGAGAAAAAAGCACGGATATCTAGAAAAGACTAGCCCGAACTGAGAGGAGAGCCGTGAAAACACTGCCACAGCTGCGAAGCAGAAATCTGCGGACGAGGGGGGGGTATGCGATCTAAATAGTGTTGTTGATCTCCGACGAGCAAGGGGGGCGGCGCAGAAACAGAACGAAATGGACGATCCGACATCTGGGGGGCAGAGAAACGGGAAATCGTTTAGCGCACTGTGGGAGGGAATCGGGCAGGGCAGTCGCCGGACCTCCAACGTACCGCTCAAAGGGGCGCGGGGAAACTTGTCTCCCCGAGTCGGAAAACCTCGCGCGGAGAGCCACGATGTCAAAGGACTGCGACCCAAGTCCGTAGAAAGGGACCGGTTCCCTCAGGGAGGAATCTTGAAAGAAGCAGCCGGGATAAAACGCGTGAAGAAGACGACAAGACGATAAATAGGCAAACCATCGGTGCGAAGCAATGGGGAGCGTGGGCATGCGCACAGAGCAACCTCCGTGGGACGCGAGCAATGAGGTACATAAGAGTCCAATCCGGAGGAATGTTCCGAAGCCTGTAGCGGGGAGGCAAAATTGATGAAAGAAATGTATTCCCGAAACGACGTTCCGGCAGCTCCGAGTGGCCTCAAAACTGTGGAGCTCTCAAATGAGGAATACAGGAAGCGTCGAAAGACGAAATCACCTACGCGTACCTAAACTGCGTACAAAGCAAAAAAAACTAAGGGGGATTTAAAAATGTTCGTGGGCGACGTGCGTTCCAAAAACATCTGCCTCCCTGGTGGAATACAATTGGGGTAGACTTGAAGGGCCCTAAAAATTGTCGAACGAGTGAGTGGCTGGGTGGGGGAAAATACAGGCCTAGTCTATGTAAACGTATCGTACTACCCGTCACGAATGGCGCGACGTCGAGGGTTGCCAAACCATAGGTTAAATCCGCGACCAAACGCTCAATCCTTCAATCCCGCGTACGGACGAGGACGTGAACCTCGATCGGGGAGTCGATAGGTTTGCGCGGGGCCCTAAAGCTAGTTTACAACGAGGAGGTATCTTCCTAGAAGAAGACAAAGAAGTGGAATGGAGAACGAGTTAACGGAGGGGGAGAGGGAAGGCGTTAGTAAGGGTAGGGGGACTTGAAGGAGATCAAGACGTGGCGAAGGCGAATTCGTCCATGGTGCGGCGGGACGAAGAAGATATCTCAACACCAACAACGGATAAAGTAATAGGTACAGTACAGCACGAAAGCATTCCGACCTCGCCGAACAAGGGGGGAAGCAGTAAAATCTCCCCGGCCAGATTAACCGAGACCACGAATAAAAGAGCCTGAAACGAGGGCATCCGAAGTTACCAGGGGTACATGACTTCAGAGGACAGAACACCGTTTAACCTCGTAATAAGCATCAAAGAGAATCCTCGGCAAAGAAAAAACTCTTGAAAGAGTAGGAGAAAGACCGCAAAAATAGTCTCGAATAGGGCGCGACGAGAAATAGTAAGAACAGGAAGGCGGGGGACACATCGACGAGCGGCCAAATATCGTAAAAAATGAATTTCAGGGAAAAGGGAGGGATCACTGCGCACTTACTACTGAAAAACAAAGCGCCTCGTCGGAAGCTCGGGGAACCGGGCTTCTACAAGACACCCAGAACCACACCGAGGGAGACGTCGGAACGGAACGTCGTCGGACCACGCCCAGGACGCCTAAGGTATACTGGGACGGTTAACGCGAAGTTAAGAAAGGCCATAAACCGCCCTGACCTAAGAATAGCCATAGCGGGAGGGGAGGACATCAAGCGACGGGAGCAGTGCCGCTGGAAGAGATCTCTACGCAAGTGCTTCCCGGACCGGAACATCGTTCATTCAAAACTCGAGGAGAAATGAAAGATTAAGTATGGGACTGAGAGGGAGGTACACGGAGCGCAAACAAAAAAAAAACCGCCGCGAGCTCAAGAGATTGGTCAAAGCGGCATTTGATGAGAGAGGAAGGGGATTAACCACCAAGAACTCCATAACGATTGCGCGAAAAAAAAGAGAGGCCTGCCGAAGAGGAGACTGGGGTGGTCGTGTTTGGGGGGGGGGGGAAGGGGGGGACGGTTTGGGACACACGGACTCGTGAGCCACGCTGTAGCGCTCATCGAGAACCAGAGCGACCGAAAAGTGAAAGGGTAGAGAGAGCGAACTGATGTCAATCAAAAAAAAAAGGGCGCGATGAACAGAGGGATGCGACAACGAAGTAGAGGGCGATTTCATAAAATCTCGTTCTGGCTAGGGCGAGGGAGCGAGTAAAAACAAGGACTATCAAATTAAAAAAGACGCGAGCAGATCAAAAACAGCTCAGGAAACTGGGGTCACGAAACGCGAGAGAGTCCGCGGGTGCCGAGACCGAGGGAAAGAAATCCAAGAAGCTCTAATAGGGTCTGGCGGAACAGTCCAGCGAAAAGGCGATATCTTCAGCGAAAATCTAGATCGCGATCTCCCGCTTCACGAGAAATCTACTACGACAGCTCGACAACCTGGGAAGTGGTAACCAGCAAAAAAAAAGGCGGCTCATCAAGGAAGAGTAAGGCGGCGGCGAGCAAAGCCCGAAAACGAAAGTCCTCTCATCGAGACGCCGTCAAAAACCGACAAAAAAGGGCTTCGGGGTTTTGCTGGAAGAATCTCCTCGAAGCGTCGGCGCAGCGCCGTGCAAGAGGTACGAAAAATCGGCAATGGAAGAGAGTCGAAAAAAGAAACATCTCTCAGCCTCCTTCGATGAGTAGACCAAAGTGTCCCGCGCTTGGTGCGAAGCGGAGATCGGGGAAAAGAAGAACCGTCTGCCGACAGTGCACCGAGCCTCAGTCTCAACACGATGGTGCGGGGTCTGGGTCGGGATAACTAACTGAGAAGGTCCTCCCGAGCAACCGATGGCCTGCGTAAAAGGGGAGAACAGAAAGGAGGTAAAGGGGAGGGAAATGTAAAGGAGTAGTGACGAGACGAGCGCAAGGGAAGAGCTCTCGCTAGAAGGTGTTAAAAGGCCTAGCCCGCCTTTTCTCGGGACGCGAAGAAGTGAAAAAGAAAGTCTTAAGGCCGAAACGAAAAAATTCTTCGCCGAAGGGAGTGAAAAGCAGGCAGAAACGAGGGCGCACCTGGACGTCTCTACGGATCAAAAAGCGAAGAAAGGACTACGAATGAGAGCGAAAAACGAAAAGCCGCGAAAAAAATAATTAGTGCGGAGGACAGGTGAGGGTCAATCGCCGAACGAGGTTTCTGGTGCTCTGAAAGGAGGAGGGAAAGCTGACGGGAAAATACAAGGGGAGAAGTTCAAGAGCAGAACCGGTCCAGGCCGGTGAACGGAGCCCGCGGAAGAACGGAACGCGCTCCCTCTAAGAGGGTCGGCGAACTGGACTTGTAGTCTTCTGAAAAAAACAGAACGCGGCTCCTTACCGAGGAAAGAATCCCTGATTAAAAAGAAAGTAGGTGCCGGCACGTACGAAGCAGATCGGCGTGTCGTGGCCACCAGGGAACAAACAGATGTGCGCCGGAAGTTCTTCGGAAAACTACTCCGATCCAATCAGAATGGGGGAAACCCGCGGGGACATTAACGTGACTGAAAAGAGCACGGGTAAGAGGCATCTTTGAACGGAGACGAACTCGTTGACCGGCGTGAAACGGAAGAGATCCCTCGCACGTAAAGAGGTAAAAGGAAAGACAAGAAGCAAAAGTCGAGGAGAAGAAAATAGGTAAGACGGTGAAGGGCGTTGACGACAAACGATCTACGAGGGGCGCTGCATGAGAGGAGAAAAGGGCAGGCTGGAGTTGACAGATCGACTCAACAACAAACGAGGAGGCAAGTCCTACGGAAAAAAAAAAGACGTGAAAGCACAAACTGGATACTGGACAAGAAAAGCCAAAAAAAAAACCTAACCTGAAGCTTCCGGAATCAGGTAGACGACTAAAAAGAGGGTAAGCTTCGCGAGCAGCACTACAGGAAGACAAGATCCTAAAGAAGCTCAAATCAGAAACTTGGAAAAAAAAGCGGAGAACGCGCCGACTAACAAAGGCACAAAGCCGTGGCCCCGTTCTGCGAAATCGTTTTAAGCTTTTGAAGGCTTCCTCACGAGGAACCGCGTACGACATAATGCGCAGGATAAGTGACACAACGACACTGCCAATGCGACTCAAAAACGTCGACGGCACCAATACCCATCTGAGCGACTAGCTTCAAAGCAAGGCCGATCGTGCTTGCGCGGTCGACGTGGCCTCTGGGGTAGGAAAGCCGCCTACGAACGGAAAGATCCGAAAACGCTGTCGCGAGAAATCTTGACTCAGGACTTCAACAAGGAAAACACTGACATACCAGGGGGAGGGGCAAATCTGTAAATCGGAAGCGCTGGTAGCGCCTACTCCGCGAGACGACCTCGTGGTCTAGCAACAAACGAAGAAATTAAACGGAAGGGTACCGCACACAACCCGTAAAGGTCTGGCGCGGCAATTCCACTGGAGGGAGATAAACGGGCCTCCGTCGGAGGACTGCATCGATGAAGTCATTTGCAACCTTCATCTGGAGGGGGGAAGGGAGGATCCACAAGAAGACGAAACTGGTGGCGTTTTCCCGGACAACGGAAACCCTTTCAAGGGTAACGCCGCTCTCGCTACCTGAAAGTGTATCATCAATCAACCGAGCGCCGTCTCAGAAATGTAAAAATCGTCTCGAAGTGCAATCGCTCAACCAGGGACCACCTTCGGGAAAAAAACGCGACGCCGCCAAGCGCCCGAGGAAAACAGACTAGGCAGGACTCTATCGAAAAGGAAAAACGCAGACCTCGAGAGACAAGAGTGGGGATCTAGAAAAGCTGGGAACGAAAACGGCAAAACGAAGAAGTGAACGATCTGAGAGACTCGCAGCGAGGGCATGGGGTTGCGACCCCTATCTTCTGTACGCACCCAACCGTCTCACTGGAGAGATAATGGCTATTGTTACGGTAGCAGCTCACAAAGAGTGCGGAACGAAGGCGCTTAAGCTCGGTTAAACAGAAATTTGGGGGGAAAGGCTGGGGAGCGAAGGAGGGGGTTCTCCTGCGGAGGGGTTGTTCGGAACGATAGGAGGATCAGGTTGGCCACCTACAGATACAACGAGCCACAGGAAGTGAAAGCAGCGGAGGGAATCTGGGGCAAGTAGCGGACTGCAAAGTAAAGTGTCAAGAAAGAAATTTGCCTTCCGAAGGACCCGATGGGAAGTCGACGACGATGGCCTGAGAAGGGGCTCGAAGGTGGCGTAGTGGGACCCAGACACAGAAACCTAGTAGCCACTCAACTCGTTGAATGCGCCCGCGCAAAAACAGAATATAGTTGAACCTCTCCCGCCAGGAAAAATGGCAATGAAAAGAAACTGCCAACTGACGTGAAGAGAATCTTATGGAGTTGATGGCTTCCTCCATTGGTGGGCACGCGAGAAGAGAAACATAGATGTACTTACGGCCAAGATTACGCGCGAAGAAACCCTGAAAGTTGATCGCGCCCCGGTTGTCTAAACTCCGCAAGGCGGCTCAACGCCCAAACCTTCCTCAAGGAGTCGATCTGGGAGGGGGGGCGGCGAAAAACCAAAAATGACCGCGTCGAACAAAACCCGAATCTCTGGGTCTCAGAAATGCCGGCAGGGGCGAACTTCAAGTCGAGCCGACGCCCTCCTGCGCTTCGATGGCCTAGAGCCGGCAGAGGACCTTACTCGTTGGCTCCGATCCAAACAGCGACGGGTCGAGGCCGCATGGAGAGACCACGCGTGAATGAAGAAGTGGCAGCGTGCGCAACCTCACTCACTTGAACGCGCAGAAATACAAAAAGGCCAAGTGTGACGAAGTCAAGTGACAACGAACGAAGGTTACTGGGCGGGATCGTCGAGAATGTAACAGCGCAACACGCGTTGATGCCGGATTAAAAGATTTTAACAGAAAGGATCTGAGTCGGAGGGGAAGGAGGAAGACGAAAGCCGAGCGAATCAAGGCGGTCGAGCACCAAACAGCTTCACTGTCTTGGGGGTAGGAGAACGTCGTTGAACAGCGCCAATGTACTTGGAGTAAAGGTCTCCCTACTACTAACAAGGTGAGGGGGGGGGAAAAGAGAAGCGGAGAGACAAGAGGGCGCAAAGAAGCGAGTAGAAGGTCGGAAATTCATTGGATCATCGTCGAGTTGCCAACAAACGTCGGGAACCTCTTCTAGAAGGAAGGGAGGGGTCGTTAGAAGCGAATGTCGGGAGAATCGGGGACACTATCCTATAGAATGGAGGTTGCCGCAATCTGACGAGGGAGAAATTAGGGTTTGAGTCTCCTGACCGAAGAGCCCCGAGCGTTTTGAAGGGGGATTGGAGGGGAGGGAGGGTATTTGTAAGGGTCTAGAAAACCGGCGGTTGAAAAATAGATCTCAACAAACCACAACGAAGGAAAAAAGAAGAGGGGGGGGGTCAATCTAAATCCTCACGGAAGAAGAACTCGCCGACCGCCGTGGGTCGAGAACACCGGAAACCAAACGACCAAAAAAAAGTGAAAGAAGGACAGCACGTTCAGTGCTTATTCAAGCAAAAAAAAAAGGGAAGAGAAGGGCCCAGCAAAGCAAAAGAGGACGCGATAGGGACGTAGGAAAACATCGGTAGGGAAACACCGCCAATACTCCGTCGGACGACTCGAAAATGCCGACACCGGTGTGACCCCCGAGACGAAGAGACAAAAACACAGGTCGACGAACGTCGCTTAGAGGCTGTCTCAAGACGGTCGAAGGAAACTTGCTTCCACACGCAAAGCTCTCTTCACAAGGGCTCGGCCCGGTACACTACCTCCCAACAAGTTCAACAGTTAAGGAAAAGATTCCCCAGACCAAGCCAAGGACGGAGTGCGGGCTCGACCGCGGGAGTCCACGAAGACTTTTCTCGTCGGAGGACGATCCACCCGCCTTCAGATTGGGTGAGGGAGCACTAAAAAACCATCAGAGCCTGACGCCCGCTGCAATGATAAAAAGAGTGAGTCCGAAAAGCGGGGTGACAGAAGACCGACCGAAGCGGGTCCCTTTCAGGAGACGCGGTAAAAGAAAGCTGCTCGTGATCAAGTACAAACGCAGAGCGCAACGCAGGGCGGAGGGACGTTGGGGATCCCTTCTAGCGGATCACACGAGGCCACAGATAGATCTGCGAAGCTCTGAGGAGAAGGCCCTCGAAGGCACAAAGGCTTGAGACAGTGGGAACGTGTTGCGGAACACCCGGAATAAAGGATGGTGACCCGACTCGATTCACGCAGGGGGATCGGCGACCAACCTACAGGGAGGAGACGTGGTGCCAAGGCAGAAAGGCTCGATGACCTCCACCCAGGACGAATCAACGGAGCGAAGGGAAACAGCTATTAAAAAAGGAAGTTCAGTACAGCGCGTTCAGTTCCGGAATCTCTTAATATGAACAGGGTGGGAAGCCTCCAAACACGAGCAGCGCAATGCTTCGGAAAATAAACGGGGCGGGAGACCTCTAGAAGGCTCGACGGGGGTCAGGCGGACAGGCCGAGAACTCTATAGAGCTCCACGATAGGTCGACTAGGTCTGGGCAACTTGCGTCCAATCAGAAAGCATCGATATCTTCTCAGCACCGTACCCCAGTTCTACGGAGAAGGCTGGATCCTAAAAGATATTAACGGGCGCGATCAGTGCGCACCAACAGAAACCCTCATGAGCAGAAGCCCAGGCTATAGGAAGTCAGGGAGTCGGTGAGCCCGCGATCCTACAAAAAGAAATGCTCCTAAAACGTCACCTGCGTCAGGAAGCCAAGGAAATCTGTTACGGAAAAGAGGCTCCTCGAAGTAGGGCGGAATGCAAGCCAGTCAGCGTACTCGTAGGGAATTAGAGCCAAATCGAAAGGGGAGGGGGAGGCAAAGGAGGGTCGAACCAAGCCTCTGCAGTAAGAGATCGGGGGGAGAAGGCGACGACGTAGCCTCAGGCAACCCGTCCCTCTCTAAAAAATTGTGTATTTACGGTGCGGGCGAGCGGGGGTAAATGCTCTTAAATCCACTGACCTCAGCACGGCTAGGAAAAAAAAACTGCATCGCCACCGCATAAGGATGAGAAAAAACGTGGAAGACGAGGACTAGGGGAAGGGAGAGCGGCGCGCGCGGACTAAGGGTTTATCGATCCTAAACAGGAATACTTGACCCTTGAAAAAAGGAAGAGTTCCGACAGGGAGGAACGGGTGACCAGAAGCACAAACAGGTTTCGTCGAGAAGGCGGTTATAATCAGGGGGAAACGCAAAGCCGTGGCAGTTAAAAAAACGTCACATGGGCCTAATCGCGCTTAGGGAGGGGGGGGAACGATACAGTACCGCCTTAAGCGCGCCAAAGAAAGGCGGAAGCGTAACTCGGGTCCAACGGTCCGAAGTGATGCGTTTCTAAAAAGTCACTCTGACCACAGAAATTGCTTTAAGAGAACCGGAGGGAGTGAGTAACCGAAAATAGCTTCCTTCGCTCCCAACTACTATCGGAAGAAAAACTGTTACCCTGGAAGTTCTTCCACATCTCATCCCTCAAAAAGCGGCGACGGAGCAACAAATACGGTGGGGCAGGGACCGTCGACCCGGCGAAAATCTGGAGGGGAGAAGTGTCCACGGCCTCGGAAAGCACTGCGAGGTGTCTTTGAAATGACTAGCGATAAAGTGAAACGAAGGAAGAAATCACTGCAAGGCAGGGGACCGGGTAGCTCGGCGAAGTGAGAAACTAACTCAGGGCCGTAGGGAGCACGACGATCACGTGCCAAGCGAAACGTCCGGGACGAAGATAAAAAAATTTAACGAGCAGAGGACGGTTCATGGGGACGACGCGACGATCACGTGAGGGAGGCAATTGCTCTCAGCAAAAAAAGGCGAGAAAAAACAACAACGGGTATTTAAAACTAGATTCCAACATACGGTCCTCGAGGAAATCTAGCAACACGTGAACGTAAAAAGAAGTCAACCACTGATACTTCAGAGGAAAGGGAAAGCAGTCAGGCAACTAAGCGCGGGGCACGCTGGCTGGGCTCCGACGCCGCAACGAGGTTCAGGAGAGGCAGCACGATCTACCAAGAGCCGTTCCCTGTCTCTATGCTTGGGACCAGTGAGGCGTACGGGACAGAGCCTCAACCCGGTTCGACATGCCGGGGCCGGGGGGGCGCCGGTAGAAGGCGGTCTCAACAAAAAGACGAAGGCCCTAGTCAAAAACTACAAAAGAGCTTACGCAGTCAACGAGCGGTGGGCGGGCGACGGCGGATGTCTCTTGAAAGATAAGCAGAACCGCACCAACCCAGGTCACCTAACGCGGCAGCGACGCAGAAAAAAGGGAAACGGTCACGCAACCGTGTCGGAAGAAAAACAGAAGCAGATGGGACGCAAAGGGAAGAAAGAAAAAAACGCGTCCTAAAACAAACGAAGAAATCGTCGCGGGGTCGGAAAAAAAGAAAGACCTACCTATGGGCGAAGGACCCGCTACGCCGATGCCGGTCTCAAGAAGGAAGAGGACGAGGGGGAAGAAACGGTCGAAAGCAGAGACAGTAAAGGCAACGGAAAAGAGGAGGGGGCACCGTGCAAGACTTCGAAACGTTTACAAGGGAAAAAGGAGACCCTAAAAGACGGGGCTCGCTCCTCCGAGAAAGAGAGGCAACGTGATTCGGGGGGCCGCGAACACTCGAGCAAAAAACGTACCTGGATCACCAAACGGAAAATCCATCGGGTAAGCGAAACTCAGCTGGGGAGGGCCGGCCAAAGACTTCCTCTGATGTGCCCGGAGTGAAAGACCTAACTGACCAGAAAAACCGACCTCGCACATCGGGGGAGCTAAAGGGGGGCTGCAACCTGACTGCCGAGATGAAGACACCGCAAGGGAAATCGCAGACGATGCATGTTGGGTCTACCAGATACGTACGCACCGCGAATGGCTGGCATCAACAAAAAGGCGAGACGATAAGAAAGATGTCGAATCTCGTAAAACCCCGACGTCAACAGGTGCTGCACCGCGTCATTCATTGACGAGAGCGAGGGAGCGCCCAGTACTGGGTTCTAAAAGAAGAGGAGCAAATATGCAAGAGAATGGGGGAAATAGCCGCAAACGCAAAGTGGTCCTGCTTTAAGGCTGAGGGGCTGACACAATGGACCGATGTCTTGTCGTGAAAATCCGGGAACGCAGCAGAGCGAAAAGGACCTTCGAGAAGCGGAAGTGGCGGAAAACGCCCGTCGCACAAAACTCGTCGAAGAAATCCGAAGTGGAGTGACAGTCCTATGACGTCAACGGGCGTTCTCGACGAGGGAGCCTCAAGCGGGGGGAGCGAACCTCCTGATCCACGGAAAAGCTTAGAGCGCGGATCCGCTTCGGCCTCCAGGAGGTTCGGGGCCGGACCTTCAAGAGGAAAGATTACGGAAGCCGACAGGGGATACTTCGTGGGGGGGCGCCGAACTTTCAAGAGATAGCAGAAAACGGGGGAAAGTCGAAAAATACGACAGGTTCTCGATGCAACCACCCGCCCTGTCGGATGGTGGAGACTCTGCCGAGGACAGGGGGGAGGGGAGGGAACAATACCTAGAGCGCGGGCATACAATGTCTTGAGGTTACACCACGAAAGAAGAGAACAAGCCTAGATTTGCTCAAACTACGGCGAGGGAAAAGGGGGACTCCGTCTAACCGCGACGGATCACAGACAGGCCTGAAAAGCCCTGGGCAGGGGCTCAGAGTGGCACACGTCATCTAACGCGCGCTTAAACGGGAAGAAGAAGGCATCGTGTCCTGCTGACGATAGGAAGGATCAGGAAGCAGGGGAACTGTATATATAGGTAGTCCCGCGCTATCCCGTATAACGCCGATGGGGAAGACTGATCAGCCTTTAGCATACGAAGAAGCACCGTCTGAGACCTTCAACGGGCGATGCCCCGTCAATCGTAGAAGAAGGTCGCCATGAAGGTGGGGGCTGGATTGGGAGTAAATAGGGCAAGAAAGCACGGGAACGATTGAGGGTGTGGGAAGAATAAATGCACGACCGACAAAAAAACAAGCAGGAGGAGGCGTATTCTGGGGGTGGCAGAAAAAAAGGTCTATTGGCCCACCCGCGCCTTAAAAAAGAAGAACCAGACTCGTAAGGAAAAGGCTCGTAAGGGGGAGGACGGACTCTCGCAGGAGTCAGACGTGAAGAGATCGCGTATAGGTTGCGCGCGGCCCAGACGAAAAGGGGGGCACGCCACTTAGGAGGGTTCAGAGGTGGGAAACGTAGGGGGCGAATTGCAAAGTTGAATCGGACACTTTGCTGAGCGGGAAGGGGAATCGGACACGCAAGGGTCAGGGGAAAGGGAGGTCGGCGGGAGGTCAAAGAATCAAACCACACAAGGATAAAGAGTTGTCAAAAAGCCTGAAGGAACTGAAACCGGAAGAGGGATATCACAGTTCACGAAGACCTCATCACGAAAAGCTCGCTCGACGTAAAACGGCGGGTTCGATCTAGACACTCCGCCCGTGTCGCAAAATCGTCGAGAAAAGGAGCACCCTCATCAGAAGAGTCGAGGCACGATCTAGGGGACAAAACAGCTAGATGACGAACGACAAAAACCAGGAAACTATCGGGCCGCGTGGGGACCGAAGGAACTCCCATTAATGGTAAAGGACGAAAGTTCTTCGCGCGAGAAAACAGGCCGTCGTCAAACCCAGGGAGAAAATGGATAGGGCCAAGTACTTAACCCAAGAGATAGCAAAAAAAACAACCTGACGGCTTTGAACAAGGGGCGGTATCGGCACAGAATGACTCCTGGAGTAGCCGAAGGTGAACAGACGGCGTAAGTCAAAGAGACTCTAACCGCCGACTTCACCGGATAAAATACAAGACACGACGAGCGCCTGAAGAAGGTCGCGAACACATTCTTCCCGGGCAGGCTTCCGTCTAAAAGGACAGGTTCGTCACGCCCACGCAAAGGAAAATGATAAAATGCGCGATACAGAGGTGAATAGGCATTGCCGACCGAACAGGAAGCGGAAGGGGGCCAGGGGGAGTTTAATCAACGGCTCGGGGTCGAAATACGTACGGCCAAAGGGAGAAGGCCAAGCAAGCGAGGACCAGACGACGAACTGAAAAGGTGCGAGCACCCCTCGGGAGACAGGGCCGCGAGCGAACTAGGCGACCCCGCCCGAAAAAGATCGACCGCCACGAAGAGACGTGTATTAGAGGGGGCAGCGAACAGGCTGAGTTTGACGCCTCCACCCCGGCGCGATCACGCACGGGGATATCGGGCCTGGAGTTCTCAACGACGGCCAGCAGAGGCGGAGCGATCAACAACAAGCTCCGTGCAAAAACAACGGAAGAATCAGAGCCAAGAATCATGTGCACGCACACAGCGAAGAGGTCGAAGAAACGCGCGGAGGTATAACTCGATTGGGCGGAACGCCGGAGGAAAATCCACGAGAGTTCAGCACGAAACGAGTTCTGGGCGCTACCGCGCGGAAGAAATAGCGCTCTGGGGCTCGGAATTACAAAGAAATCCTACTACAACTGCCCTTCTTGTGGCCATGGCGCCGAAAACTGCCGCCTCCTGAAAAAAAAAAAAGGAGAATCTACTATACCGGCGCGATTGAAGCGATCCGAAGCGAAAACCGACGCATAGAATAGGATGAGCGTCCAAACTCAGCCTTTGTCACACAAAGGTTACGTAACGGGTGGACTGAAAAAAAAAACCTCGTAAACTGGACTAGAAAAGGGGGAGATCAACATCCTAGCCCGGGAGCGCGTGCAAGGATCTTTTCAAAAAACATTGCCCGCGTGCTAATCCATCTTATCCAGAAAACGTGCAAAGGGAGGAAAAGAGCATCAAACCACGAAATGGGGGGGGGGCGAGTAAAGAGATAAGAGTGTCGGGCTATGCGCGGGCCGACCGCCGAGAAAGGCGGAAATGAATCGGCCAGATGTTATCAATGCGACGTCAACTGGGGCTAGAAAGGGTAAGAGGGCGCTACGAGTCGAAAAAAAACTCTAATCCTTGGAGAAGCAATTTTCAAGCCTCGGATAGAAGAAGAAGGCAAGTCCGTTTGAAGAAAAAAGAAGGTAGTCGCCGGGGAGAAGCACCCTCCAATGGGGGAGGGGAGTGCATTGACTCGGTACATCGGGACGGGATACAAAACGAAAAGGAAAAAATGCCATGAATCGGGGCGAAACGAGCTGGAAAGACATACGGGTCGGGGAACGAATAAAACGAATGTTCGTGTAACAAAGTCGAAGTAGGAAGCGAAAGCGCCTGGGGGCGAACACTAGACTAACACCCGGTCTGCGGCAGTACCCAAAACTTCCTCTAGCAGTCTCAGCTTGGGACGACCTTCCATGGTCGGGAGCCTAGCAAAGCAAACACATCCCGCCAAGTCTGGGGAGCCAGAGAAGCTGAAGGGCAACGCATGTAAACAACCGGCCCGACGAACGTCTCGGCACTATCAGACAAAGGGTGCTGACGCGGAGTTGCAGGGAAGCTGAAACCGGCTCCGAGAGTCAACTCCTCGTACATCAAAAAAGTGAGCCACGCGGCCGGGTAAGCTGGACGCTGCGCTCGAATAGAAATCATTGACCGCGCATTCGGGAATCAAAAAAACAAGGTCAAACTACGAGTCACTCAAGGGGGACGGTGGGGGGGAAGGGTGGACGAAAACGCTGCTATCCCTGTTGGAGGGGAGGAGCTGGGGCACGTGATCTTATGACTATTAGATCCCACACAACAAGAGAGGAGATGTCAGAGGGGAAAAGGGGGGGAGCCAAGCGCCGCAGAAAAAAATGGGTCGCGGAGGGAAAACAAAAACGCCTTCTTCAACAGGAGATTAAGAGCGTAGAGACAGTGCGAGAACAGTTTCAGAAAAGGAGTCAGCAATAGCCCAAAAGAAGGGTCGGGAAGAGCGCGAGAATACAATGAAGACGTGGCCGAAAGGTAAAGACGAGGCTTTACCCTCGCTGGGAAAGGAGTAGGGGGAATAGACGCAGTGTAAAAAAAGTAAAGTAGGAAAGTGCAAACCGAAAGAATGGGAGGGCAGTCGACGCGTCGACTCATACCTACTTCAAAAACCAGGGTACGAGCCCATCGTGAAACGAGGGGAGGCGGCTAGTTCTAAGAAGAAAAGAAAAAACGCCCAAGGCGAAGACCGCAATTCGCTATAAACGAGCAAGCTCAGATCAGGGTAACACGCAGTTTCAGAGAATCGCCAAACTGGTCGCCAAGGGGAGCGACAGACCCGTTCGAAACACGACGACATGGGGGGGGGGGGCGTTCGTAGAAGGACCAAGTTGCACGTACGAAAAATTGCGTGGATTCATCGGAAGAAGGATCATCCAGGACGAAGGGGTGATCCATGACTTTGGAGCAGAGTAAAGGGGCACCTCACCTGAAAAAGGAGGGATCTAACCGCCCCAATGGTGGAGGGGACCCACGAAGACCTGGAAGGGAAAACGCAGAGAGCCTCGAAAGGCTGCTCACGTATGTCGGGGGAAGCGCGAGCACCCGAGCAAAATGCGAATCGAGCAGGGGTCGAATCAACTAAACTCTGAAAGTACAGATGCGGTTCGAAAAGCGAGGGGACGAAGCAGACGCTGCTCAGGGATCCTGAGGCCCAAAAACGGAACGCTGAAGACAGGGGGAATCGAAAAATAAAGGGGAGCGCAGAGGCGACACGTAGTTCACTTAGGGAAGTACGACGCGGAAAGGAAAACGAGACGCGTAAGGAGGATGCGGGAAAGTGTGGCGCAAGGGAAAACAATGAGGAAAACAGGGGAAAAATGATTGAATGGAGACTCCCGGACATCAATAAAATCGACGTCGTGAAAACGGAGCAGGCTTTCGAGGAGAGCAAAGCCCAGACCGGGTTGCCTCAAATACGGGGTGGGGACGCGGAGAGATCATCTGCGGTGTGCGCGGCTTAATTCTTTTCGCAGAACGGCACACCCCGACAGCGCAGGGGTCAGTCCAGCTATGGGCGGCTGGAAAACGGCTTTCTTCTGGCCAAATATTGGAAGCAGTACTGGCAGTCAACTTGTTAATAGGGGGAGAAACGTAACAGGAAATCAGGGAAGGTCATACTTCTATATGCCAAGAATAAGACGTCGGTAGCTGGACAACAACCCGCAACGAAACTCCTCATGAAGACTCTGAATGTCGATGACGGAGAAACAGAGAGACTAGCTCTCTCGACAATCTCTAAACATCAGATAGCGTAGCTCCGTGCCGGTGACACTGCAAAGCTGAAGCGTAAGTCGCTAGGGGGGGGATTCGCCACGTAAGAGCCAGAACGAGATGTGAGACAAAAGGATACAGGGAGTGGCGCAGAATCTCGGTGATCGCTCAACATAGATCATGCTCATATAGCAACGCCTAGCCATTCGGTCTAGACTGGTTTCGTAGTTAAATCCGAGGATCGTAAGAAAGCCTGCCGAGGAAACACTCCGGAGACACACTGAGTCGCACCGGACAAGCCTATAGGCTTCGTCCTCATCACAACCGTCGATGGAATATCGTAACGCACTATAAGACTGCGATCAAAGCGAACATAGAGGGGGGATCAGTCCAAAGGG
>Ga0179593_1388389_pt1 | contig 19815 bp, 22 predicted proteins | sample CZODoug2_1_08_16_FD_185931 | JGI IMG/M metagenome (GOLD analysis project Ga0179593, IMG submission 185931) | Vadose zone soil fungal communities from Angelo Coast Range Reserve, California, USA - CZODoug2_1_08_16fungal (PacBio error correction) | ecosystem: Environmental > Terrestrial > Soil >...
GAAAGCACGTTGCAAACGAAAGAAGCCAATGGTGGGTCGAACCGACAGGCCCGTTCGAAAAAGAGCGGTCAAAAAACAGTGAGGATGTACCTTCAGGAGGAAGACTCATTTCCCTCCGGGAATCGTGGCCAAGTAAGAAGAGGGAGAGGCACATGTCTAGGTCCCAGAGTTTCTGCACTCTTGAAACAGAAGAAAGCAAATTGGTAATGGTTTGGCACGTCTCTGTTAGACGCCTTCACCGCTTCCGTACCGTGACTATGGACTGTCTCCCTAGCCGAGAAGACTAATTGCCAATCCTTGGCCGGGGTTGTCAATGTTCGGAGAGTGAACTAGAAAAAATGGTAAGGGGATATAAATCGGGGAGGAATCGGACTCATCGGATAGGAATCCCATGAGGATTAGGCTGTGTATAACCAGAGTTTAACTTCCGCCCTGTTCCTTGGAAGTTAAAACTTCTGGGAGGGGAGATGCACTTTGGTACTCAATAGGGCTTAGAGTAAGCTCGACATTATGATTCACGGCCACCCGGATCTGGAACTAACCATTTTTATTGGCGGCGCCTCGGACTGGGGAGTGATTAAACTGAAAATTGTATGGGGCCTGGGTCTGTTTACTCAATAGCGTGAACTACGGTTAGGTGGTGCGGGGAATTGCCAAAGGGGTTCTGCAACCCCGGTATACATTTCGCAACTAAACGGACGGATCGGATGAAGAAAAAACACATCTTGTTCAAAGGTATATCCAATCTTATAAGCCCGTAAAAAACCATTTCAGTTATGTTAATTTTGCCTTATTTTTCCTTGTTACCGAAGGCTTTGGGGGTAAGAAAATCGGTCTTCAATGGACCTACCGGCGCCCGGGGAGAAAATTCGAGGTTTCATGGAACGTTTCTCAGCGAATCCACGGGTCTGAAGAAGGGGGGCGACGAGTATTTCAAACTATACATCCTCGCTGAACAATAATCTGAGAGAAAGAGACAAGTGAGGGGGACTGCGAAAAAGGAGTAAGCGTTTCTGGACTTTTTAATGAAAACCGGGTGAAAAACAAATAGAGGCTGGCATAAAAAGTGAAATATGGCCAAGGAGCAGCAAGGAGAACGACCCCGATTAAAAGAACTCGCGCCGTCCACAGAGGTAAGAAGGAAAAGGGTCCCTGGGCAAAAGGCAAGGGAAAAACGACTGAGGGGTATCGGGCCGGCAAAACCTCCTCGCCAGGCATGGGAGGGAGAGCATAAAAGAATGAACTGACGCCGCGCGGAGCAATCTGGGAAAAGCAGGAAAACGCGGTCGTCATAGAAGGGACTAGCGAATAACATTGTGGGTCAGAAGCCAAGGGGAGATCACTGTTTCAGGCCGGGCAGACATCCTCGCTGATGGGGGTCCTGGAGTGAAACGAGTTCCTCGGGGCAAATGGCGCCGAAAGGAAGGGCGCCTGGTAAACCATCGAAAACGGGAAGAAAAGCATCTAGAAATCTTTTGGGGAAAAACAGATGATCTGGCTCCGGCCTATAAGGAGTACCATTCTAGAAAAACCGGGTCATCAAAAAAAAAAAAGGACGGAGGAGGGGGTAGTTGGGCGCCTATCTCAGTCGCAATCGATCGTTGGTCGAGGATATAAAGAAGGGGAAACGAGAAACTCAAACTATCTCCCCACGCCCATTGGAGCGATCGGCGACAAATAAAAGGGATTGCCAAAAAAATCCATTCCGGACCCGGATGCGCCACCAGGACACGCCGCGCCGATCACGGGGGGGGAAACACCTGAAGGAGAAGAACCTGTTAATCAGATATAAGACGCTCGCGCCGCTCAGGGGCCTTAAAAACACAAAAAACTAATCATTCTACGGGTAGCTAGGGCACAAAAGGCGGCTCAATAGTGTCTTAGCCAGGCGGCCTTAACGCTCTGGAAACGTATGAGAAAGAGGGGTGGGTAAACAAGGGGGAAGGGACCTCCTATTGGGACTAAGCAGACATGATTTCAGCAGAGACCGCGCAGCAGCGTGGCCGGCAAAAAACTGTCTAACTACGGAGGGGAAGAAAAAGGGGCAGCTCGTTTCGGTGTCAAACGGGAGCCCGCGAGGGAAAGGAGAGTAAGCGAAGGGAGGGAAAAAAATAGGAATGGAAAGGGAATTTCAGAGGAAAAAAAGGGAGAGCCTCCTGGGAGTAACGCTAGCTTCTGGCCGGTTTTTTCGGAGCAGCGGGCGCGACTAATCAGGACGAGTAAGAAAAAAGGTCCAATGCCGTCAAAAAAAACGTCGTGCGACAGAACAAGGGAAGCCTCTGCATTTGTTTGATAACGGGGGAGAATGGCGCCGCCATCAAGGAGAGAAAGATCACTGAGCAGGAAACAGGGAGGAGCAATGGAGTAAATGTCATAGACGGCGAAGGGCAACCAGAAGAAGGGGGAGGGGAGCAATTTTTTCGGAGGGGCAATTCGCCCGGAAGCGGCCAGGAAGGAAGGGGATGCCGCAGGAACCCCGAAAAGGCATCACGCAGAAAAAACAAGGGCAGGCAGATGTGCCAAGAAGGATCTGTCGTGGGGACTTTACGCTGGTGACTCGCTCGCGTCAGTAACACGGGTGTTATGTCACTGAAGGAGATCCAAGAACTGGATGATGGGAAAAAGGTACCGAGAAGGGGAGGGGGCCGCTTGTTCGTAAGCGAACGGACGAAGGGTCTTGTGGCGCGCGAGGGGCCGAAGGGAGTGTCGTAATGCGAAAGAGAGGGGCATCATAAGGGATCAGGGAAAATAAATGTTGAAGGAAAAGACGCATACAGAGGAGCTCGGGGACTTCATGACTATGCCCTCTTGACTTAAATCTCTTAAAGGTATGCGCGGGGAATGCCGGGCCCAATGAAAAAAAAAAAAAAAAGAAAAACACCACCTAATCCGAGGAGTCGCGGGGGGGGAGGGAACTGGATTCCAGAGGAGGAACGGGGGAAACAAGGATAAGGAGGCTCAATTTTTTTTGGTTAGTCCCCCGGGGACCACGCTGGGTGTGACCAAGGAAGACAGGACGAAATGGCTTCGGAAATGAAAGTCGGAGGGAAAAAGAAAGAACTGAGTCATGTCCTAATCAAGCGTCTAAACGCCGGAGGGGGTCAAACCGCCCCAAGTTCCTTGTAGAAAATAGACGGAAAAAGAAAAAACCGAGGGGTAAAAAAAGGGGAGGGAGACGGAAAGATTTTGGGGTGCAAAAAACGTCCTCATAATCGACTGATATGTCGGGAATCCCAAAGTGAGAAAACCAAGGCGGAGCAGAAATCACACGGGACGCGACATTGAGAAACTTTCTAATAGGGGGGGGGGAGAAGGATGCTAAAAAGGAAGAGGAGACTAATTCTTTCATCCCGAAGATGTGCAAACCGCCGGAAGAAAGGATGCGAGGGGAGGTTTCGCATCAGTCTAACATTAGTCTGAGCTAAACTTCTCTCAAGAAAAAAAATCTGAGGGCGTCCCGGAGCCAAGCGCGGACGCGAACCAAGGAGGTCTACGGGATGCTTCCAATAGGCAATCACCGAAAGGAAGACAGTTGGGGGAAGACCCCAGAAAGAAAAATTGAATGTGAGACGGTACTTGCGGCCAGAACGCCGTTCCCTACAAGGGAAAGAAAAAATGGTTGGGAAAAGAATGAAGTTGGGGAGAGATAGTCAACAGAAAAATGGCATTCTTTAGAAGAGGAGAGACGAGAAAAAAGGAAGGGAGATAAAGGAGCGATAATTCAACCGAAATTCAAGAACGAAGCCAAGGGACTGGGGGGCGAAAGGGGAAAGACAAACCCTAGAAAAAGGGGGGCCACAAACATTTCCCAAGGGATAGGAACTAAGGAAGGGCTAGAACGACTTCAGCCGGCGACCCAGAAAGCGCCCTGGGGGCGAGGCCATGTCTGCGTACCAGAAAGACGGGGGCTCGGAATATTGTAGCCAGATAACGGAATCCGTCTGCTAGCAGAAGTGCCAGAAAAGGAACCGAGAATGGATCTGGATCGAAAAAAGATCGGTAAACACGACGTAAAATGGGGGGGGGTTAAGTCGCCGAAAAAAAAGACATCCTGGAGGAAAAGTGGACTCAAGAGGGGGGTGGTAATCAATATATGTCGAAGGTTTCGGCGCCCCAGAGGGGACTGACTCGAGGTTCCAATTCTTCAATTAGGAAAAGGTAGCGGGGGACTCAATAGTGGAGGAAAAAAAGGGGGAAATAGCTCCATCTTGAAAAACCGGGAGGAAGGCGAAAAAGGAAAAAAATTGAAGGAGAAGGTGAGGTAGACTCGGCGATAAACGAAAAAGGGAAATGGTGTGAAGGTAATCTCACTTACAGCTGAGAAAAATCTCAGGAGTAAAGGGGACGGGTTAATCCGTGGTTGTTCTGTTGAAAACAAAAGATATCAAATGAGATACGCATCGCGCGGGGGAAAAGGTGTTCAAAAAGCGGGGGACTGTAGAGGATACAAAAAGTAGTCAGCGAAAATGACTTATGTTAAGGTGGGCCTCCGAGTAATACTGCGTTCATCGTACTACAAACCACATAACGTGGGAAAGGGGGGAAAACAGGTGAAGGCCCAAGAAAGACTGAAGGAGTTCGACTTTCATTCGACGGGACAATAATGCCGAGGAACCGTATAAAGGGTCTGTGGGGAATGGAGCCATATAGGGAGGAGAAGGACGGGATTTAAGAGGGGAAAATCAGGACTAAACACCTTGGGCCGATCGCCAAGTCAAACCTAAGTACGATCATGGGGAAGTCGCAAGAGTGAGTGATCGGGGGAGCGCATCATTACTCAGGCGGAGGCTAAAGGAAAGGACAAACGGAACGCAAGTATATCTTACACGACTAAAACGTCGTTTGCATATGACTTCTCTCCGATATGCATTGGCGGCCAGGGGGGGGAAGGAATGAGGGTGAGGGGGGGTAGGGGCCTTCCCGATACCTAACAGACCTGGAAGAGTTCCGATGGAGATGACATCTGATCTGGATCTCTTCGTAGCGGTTAAGAGCCGCAGAAGGAAACTTCGTGAACAGAAGGAGAAAACCGGGAAGTGTCTCACACAAGATGATGGGATCACAATTGTCGAAGGCAGGGGCTTCTCCAGAACACTCACGGACTCCGAAAGGAGGGGGTACGGGGGGGGCAAAGCCCTCCATAAAGTGAAAAAGGGTCGTCAATCGGAGATTTGGGTAAGAATCATGCTCCAGAAGAGGAGAGGATGGATAGAACGGGAAATCCCATTTTCGCTTCTGCGGAAAAGAAGAAAACTTCATCACAAAAAGGAGTTTCCAGAGTAACCAAATTATTTCCATGTCGAGACATTTAGCTAACACCCGGAGCGGTCAAATGATATAGCGGTCGGTCCTTGGGGACCAGCCTTGTCGGAAACGTGTGCCTCAATTGAGAAGAACGGGTTAATTAAGGGGGGAAAATCTGTCTGCATCCGTCTACTCCAGTCAGAAAGGGGAGCACCTGACAATGACTCGACAAATTAATGCGGCTACGAAAAAGTCAAGTCTCCATCTGGAGGAATTAAGGGACAATTGGAAAGATCAGGAGACAACAACGGCAACGGATCTTGAGGGAGAGGAAGAGGCTGGAAGAGGGCGGCGGGTGGGTAGTCATGGAGACGAAACTGGGTTAGGGTGGTGCCGGTCCGTGTGGAAAATGTGGTGGATAGAGGGGGGTTAGGTGAAAAAGGAGTGTCGGCGGGTAAAGGAAGTTCCTGGAACAGAGAGGAATAATGATGTGGAGATTATTTAAAAGGACGGTTCGCGGGGAGGCGGGGGGGTGCAGGGGGGGGGGGGGGGAATCGGTGCGCTTGTCCTATAAAGAGCAGAGGTAAAGAGCGAAAAGGGGGCATCGCTCAAATGAAGATAAGTTAGGTGTTTCGAGTGAAAGGAGAAGGTGAACCGGCCATCTAGCATAAGGCCGAGGATAACTCTAGAGGTTAAAAGGGTATTTCACAGTGGGGATCCTCGTTCTCATTAGAGGAAGGAATACATGTCTTTCGGATCTCACCATACGATGAAGCCTAAACGGCACTTTATATCGACAACTATCCTCCGAGAAATTGGGGGTGGGGAGGGGAGGATAAAGTTGAGAAAAAGAAACACGGTCGGGATGAAAAGGGTCTGGCACGACCAAGAGGTAAATAAATAGGTATGCAAGCGTCTACTCTGGCAACTGGGATACTAAGGGGAAGGATGGCAAAACCGGGGTGGTTCATGTAGTCTTTACTTCGGGACTTGAGGCGGGTAAAACTGGCTGACTGCGCTGAAGGACCTTGAGGCCAACGCATCCAGTATGAGGGGAAGCATGCAGGCAACCCACAGAAAGAAGAGGCTGCGCTGAAAATGTGAAGATGGGCAGGCGAAGGTCACAGCAAACAAGGTTTGTGCGAGGACGAAACGAGAGGGGGTCAGGACAGGGGGGTTCCTAGCGGCGATCCCTCCATTAAAATGGCACGGGGATGTGGAGCGCGCAGAAAAGGGACTTAGTTCCGAGGGAAGGCAGATCCGGCAATGGAGGGGGGAGCGGCAAGGGAAACTATTTTTCTGAGAGGACGCCGAAGGGAAGTCAATGGAACTGAAATCGCCAAACGACGATTTTAAGTTTAAAGGGGAAAAAAGCCGAAAGAGGGCGGGCTCTCAGGCAGAGCAGAGAGGGGGGAAAGGGAAAAGAGCGTGGAAACACTGTTTCCCTGAGGAACCAACAAAAAAAGAGGCGTGACGTCTGGGGGGTAAAGGGCCCGAGTATTATGAAACAAGAACCGGGGGAAAAATCCTGAGGCAAACGAAGGGGGAAAGGGGGGGAGGAAAGAGCTCAAAAGGGAAAAAACTTGTTTAAAGAACCGGAGACCGCCGGAGGAGGGGCGTCTGGCACGGAAGAGTCGGGCACATCTGGAAAAGGAAGCAACGGGGAGCGGCTTCCTCACGGACGAGCGTCCAAAGGAGAAAAAAGAGAACTTTGAGGACTATCGAGCCGGACAATCGCGGAAAAGGTGCTGCGAATGAGAAGGGTGGTTGCTCCGTGACCTCATAGCGAGCTGTGGAGTAGTTCGTCCCGTCCAGAGTGGGGCGGGACCAATTGAACGGGGAAAAAACTACTGGAGCTGCACGGGAATGCACTAAGAGGGGGAGGCGAGAGAATGAAAACGTATGGTATCGAGGTGGGGGAGGTTCCAGTAAAGGGAGGTCGATGGGAAACCGGGATTATTGGAATAAACAAGAAAAGAGGGTAAGGATGACCTATCTAAGGGGAAATGTCTCTCAATGCGCCGAATCGGGGGAGGGGGGAAGGGAATTATGACGTGCGCTAGCTAGCAGCGAATCGGAAAAAGTAGGTATAGCCGAAAAGGAGCGACTCAAGACTGTAAGAAAGCCAACCGTCTAACGACGGCTAAGGGGGGGGGAAGAGTGAGGGATAAATCCGGGTTGGAAAAAAAAATCATCTAAGAGTTGGGGGTGGACTTCTTTCGGAGTCAAGGTTGAGAAAAGGAAACTTGGGGAATTCTGGGACGGGGTTAAGTCTTTGCATAAAAATCAAAAAACCTTAGGTAGGAGGGAAACGAAAGGAAGAGCACGCAAGGGAAAAACACAAAGTAAAGAAGGCCAAGGGTGAACCTTTTCCGACAGACCGGTCGAAAAGGAAACAAAAGGTCTTCGCTTCTTTAGGGAAGGAAAGGGATTTCCTCGACGAATTCCTTGAAGAGAAGGAGAAGATCCCATTTCTTCTTGAGATAAAGGGAGATCCTTCACCCTTAAAGGGGGGGGAGGCAAAGAGATGGAAAGAATCCCTTCCAGTAAAAGGAAAACGGAGGACTGCGCATTGATACGAAGAGGAAAAAAGGGGGGGGTAGAGGGAAAGAAGGAAAGGGTTAGGGGTCAGAATTCTTTCGTAACAGAAAAAAGAGAAGGAAAAGGGAAGGGAGGTCAAAAAATGGCACCAAGACGATGAAAAAAGAGTGAATAGGAAAAGAGTAGAGGGAACCACATGACTACCAGTACTCTCCTGGTCAAGTGTCGAGGCCAGTCTGTGGTCTTCAAGGTGGACTCAGAGGGGGGGGAGGAACTACATAGAAAAAGATATCTCATTCTTGTAGACAAAATGATAGTCTATTAAGAGTGAAGCCGGGGATGAGAAGAGGCACGAAAGGAGGGGGGGGTGGAAAACTCACGAGAGTGAGACGATGATTTATGTTCTTACGGTTAGAAGGGTGTTTGGGTTCGAAAACGAGAAGAAAGGGCTCAAGAAACCACTCCTCCGCGCGGAAAACTGGGGGGGAAAAAGAGGGGGTTGAAAACGAAACTCTGGAATAACCGTAAAATTAAGAGAGGGAAGTTATTTTTAGGTTCTAAGTTTGGAAACGAAGCGTTGGGGCTAGGACACGCCTCTGATAACACCAGAGCAAAGAGGTCGGGGATTTGGAACACAAAAACTTCATTCAAAGGGAAAGAATCCCTCCAGAGTATAAAGATTTAATGGAAGCTCGGGGGGGGAAGGCGGGATTCTATCCGGAGAAGCTTTTAAGTGGTTGGGGGTTACAACTTTAAACTTTTACAAAATAGTGGCGATAAAGCCGTAACTATGCGAAAAGGAAAAACTCACGCAAATTTCAGAGGGAGCCAAACAGGTCCTCCACATTCCCTTTCCGTTAAACTTCTTCCCTAATTTAAGACGAGCGGACCGGGGGGTAAGCTCCAAGAGGTATCGAGACTGAGCGCCAAGAATTCCCCCCCGGCGGGGGCAAAGGGGACTGGGTCCTCGGACAGTAGTCCATAAGGAAAGAAGGCTTTCTTCATGGAAGGTCCGTCCTCACTACGAAAAGGTTCAGGGTCTCGCACCACTAAGAGTTCTGGGGGAGAAAGGAAGGAGAAACCTTCAAGACAGGGCGCTGGAACGCTAAGGGGAAGGCAGAGGCGAAAAAAGTTTAAAAGTCCGGGGAGTCTGAGATCTGGAAGAGGAAGAGAGGGAAACTGCGTAATCACATAGGAGTAGACCGGCCTTCGGGCAGGATCTGCTCCTATGTAGCCCAAAAAGACCCCACAACAAACATGGTCAAATACATCTGGTCAAACAATTTAACTCTAGGTATAGGAGGGGTATGGAAAAAAGCCATCTCCTTTATGGTCCGCACTCTTGGTAACAAGAGGGAGAATTATCATTCTCTAAGGCGACTGACTCATGAAGACAGGGCCTAATCTCACACACTCGTTCCTCTGCCTTGGGATGTCCCGACAAGGGGGCAGCGAGGGGCCCCTTACCTTACCTGTCGGCCTGAAGACCAAAGAAAAAGGTGCCGGATCTAGGCAGGCGCGACCGGATCAAGGTTTTCTGCAGGGACCCGCTCGGATTGGAAGTGTGGAGCGGCGCTCGCGAAGACTCTCACCGGGCCGGCACCTTCTGCAGGATAGCCAGCAATCACATGCTGCGCACCAGAAGCGCAAAGGAGGGGCCTTCTCCATGCTTCGAACCTCAAAAAACAAAAAACTGAATAAATATTAGAAGGGGAATTTGAGCGGAGAAGTTGAACCGGGGGTCATTCAGATTATGGACAAAGATCTGAACGTCTCATTAGGAGAAAATGGCGGAGGAGCAGCTGGTTCTTCTCGAGGCGGACAACGTCTATATGTCTTAAGACATTGCATGCTCAAAGCGGATAAGGCTGCAAGTGGGGCTCGCATGACTGAATTTACACGAAAGGGGGAGGGGGGTAGGAAGGGTCAATCCTGGCAAGAAGGAGTTTCCGAGATCCGGGGGAGTTGCAGGGGAGTCGCGATGTCTACGAGCATGCGCGAATCTTACAACGAGCCGGGGAGGACGAACAGGGGCTCTTTCGGGACAGCAACTATAACAAAGACATGTTTTGGGGAGGGCTGGCGGCGGTTAGCATTCGCCGCCCAGAGGTAGGGAGACAAACATCGGGTAACCAAACGGGCTATTTATGAAGAAGGTCTTGGGTCTGCCGCGGAACTAAGTCGGTCTCCAAGTGTGGTGTTGGTCCTCGCGGGAAATTCTGGGAATGCCAGCGGAAGGACATTATTATGGGTTTATGCTTCTCATCCCAATAAGATGAGGGGAGGAGCTAAAACGACCTTGACTTAGTCTCTGCAGCCAGAATGTGAAGCGAAGTGCTAAGAACGGTCCCGCCGTTTCCTTCCAGGAAGATACGTTAACCAAAGGGACTTTCCTCGGATGTGCCGCCGATACGGGAGCCTTGTAGGGATTCCGAAACGGTGAACGCTGTGCTTTGTTCGAGAGGGCAAGGTGCGCTGTTAGTTTCATTGGCGGAGCAGGGCAAAAGGGAATGGAGCGAACGCCTAGAGTGTGTAAAATCAATTGTTCCAACAGCCAGACAGAGGAGAGTAGACTTTGGGCAAGGTTTTAGAAACGTCCGGCCAGACTTTAATGTCTAGGGGGAATGGAAAAGGGGAAAATGAACCCTCATAACCACATCGAGGCGCTTGGGGTATTAATTATGGGCTCTCGGAGTAACAGACGGAAAGGGAAAACCACGAAGGATCCCGCTCTCATGGTTTCTGTGTCATTGCGCACGGGGACCCTGGGGTGACCAGTCAAGCACGTCGGTGGGGGAGCGAACTGGGACCGCTGCTCTTGGGAGCCAACTGCTTCAAAAAAGTCCGCAACCGCAAGAGCTCGGTCGAACGGAGTACGTCTCGCCCCGTATCCGCACTTTCGTCCGAGCAGGAACGCGCCGTCACCTTAAAACTGGTGGAGCGGACTGATCAATGTGGTGAAAATCCAGAAGTCTAGGATTGATAGAGACCCGATTGCGAAAACATTCGTCATCTCCAGAAAACTACGGGAGAAAACAGTTGCACGATCACGGTCTAAAGCGGGGGCGACAGAAAAATATCGAGTGATCGAAGGGCATTTTCCTCTCCGAGGAGTAAAAGGAGTGAAAGACGGAATGAAACTTCTGCTAGTCTGCAGAACAATAAAAATAACCAGGTACGTAGTGAGGGAGGACGGGCCGGACTCTCAACAAGCCGATCGCTGTTTCTTGTCCCTGACGGCGGGCTACCAGCAGCACCACGTAGTCACTTCCGGGATCTTAATAGGCCGATCCCCGCGGAGACGCAGACAGGGAATAGCAAAATACGATGCATGTGAGGAATGTGTCGAGTTTACACAAGAAGACCACCAGTCTTGTGAGGGGAAGGTCTTCAACGGTCGACCACTTAAGGAGGGGTTCGGGGAAGGCGACGGGGAGGAAATCGAATAGAACACACAACCGTAGATGAGCGAGATATGCCACAAAACTTTGGAAACTGCCAGGCCGTGGGGGTCGACCTGCACGGCGGAAAAAGACTGGCGCCACAAACATGGAAGGAGAGAGTGATAGACGTATCAGAAAGGGAAACGCATGACCTACCGGACGCACATTCCGTGCGTTTCTATAACCATCGTCCGCGACGGTGCTCAGCCTAGGGGGGAGCAACCCGGAAGACCTACTTGTGCGCTCTCTTGGGCTCGGAGACGGGAAAAAAACAGAGGAAAGAAAAACGAGGGGTTCTTCTTCCCAATTCGACTAGGCGAAGGAGAATCTCACGGCGGAAAGGGGGTTTTTCTATTTCACAGCCGAGAATACCGAATTCAGGAGGGAAATCTGACGCATATTATGGGGAATTCGATGAGCTGTCGCGAAAGGTAGACTCCGCTCATGCCAATGTGCGCTTCCGGCGTTTTGCCGTGTCGGCGAGACTGGTCTCAGACCGCAGAAGAGTCAAGCGCATGAAGGAGGCCGCGCAACCAAATGGGTATAGCTCTAACATTCCCTCTGTCTGGCAGAAGGATAGAGAGCAAAAAGTCGGGAACTCTAGGAGAATGAAGAAGGTTGTGAGACGGTTGAGCGTGTGGTGACTGTCTCCCTAACAGGCGTCAAAGTTCAAAAAAGAAAAACATCTGTCGGATACGGAGCAGCGGTGGGGAGCAGGAGAGAAAAAAAGGACCATTTCGAGAGGGGATCCTTAGTTTTAGTGCATCCTATTTTAATACACGTGCATACGTACCTACCTAACCAGAGAACTCGGCAGGGCGGTTTGGCACCAATTCCCCGGAGACCCTAGTCCAGGAGGCGACGAGATGGCAGCACAGGGGCTACATGGAACCAGCGTGGCTGGGCTGTTTGGGGCACGTTAAACAGTAACAAGCAGTCTTCTACCATTCAATGGCCCGAAGCGACGGCTAAACTACCGACCATTTATCGCCAAACTAAAAACCCAGGGGTCCGAGAAGGGGGACTTCAAGTCGGGGCCGAAAGATCGGTATCGGGCGCGAATCCGCGACGTTATTGGGGGGGAGAAATCGCCACACTTCAAAAAAAACCTTTGACCTCGGGACTTAGGAGATCGAAAGGCAATTCCACCTCTTTCGGGCAATTCAGGACGCACACTAGCGACCCGTGGGACTCCGCCCGCAGCGGCCGGGGAGGAGGCCTTCATAACCCCTCAATCAGCTTCGCTCAGTTAGGGGCAAGTGTGTTGTTGGGGGGTGGGGGGGGGGGGGTTTTTTTGCAAGGGGGGTCAAAACAATTTAGAAGCGCTTCTTCGTGCATCGCCTCCTTCTTAATCCCTCGCGATAAAGGGGGGGAGCAAAATTGATCTGTCTCCGCAATCGTCGCCCTTCATCCAAACGCCGCCAAGAAAAAAAAATTCCGCGGAGTTAGTCGCTAAAAAGGTGAAGGGTAACGCGTGTGAAACTCTGCTCCGATACAGTCTACAGCGCGTAGAAAAAAGCCACTCCCAGGGGCAGATCGCGCGCAGCAATATTGCCCGCTTAATTCTTGGCCCTCGACAACGACCAGGGGGGGGGGGACCTGGAACGGAGGGCCTGTCGCCCACCACCTGCGCACGAAAAGCCGGGCATCGCCTGCTCAACGGTGTCCATCTAAACAAGGGATCATCGAAGTTAAGGCTATTCTCCATCAGATAGTCCGCCGGAAAAGAATCGGGGCTGCGGGAGAAAAGAATGTTGCCAAGTTCGCTGGAAGAGGCGTAACCTGATCCATGATGGGAATCCAAAAACTGTAGAGTGACATAAGACGTAAAGCCGGGAGCTGTCTCCTATTACACGACGAGGGTCTCAGCCATTATGGTCTGACTCTATGCGCGAACGGTGTCGTTCACTGGGAGGAAGCGCTGGGGAAGAATGCCCGAGAATTTCCCGGTTGAGACACCGGAGTCAGCGGTCCTAGGGCGAGATCCTAGTGGTCGCGGCTCAAGGAACGGCAGGAGCGAGGGGGGCAATCCAGTCCTTCCTAATTTCTGGCTGCGCGAGTAGACAAGGGTTCCGGTCGCCGATGCTCGGGACGGACGCTCCTGATCTCACATAAAACGAGAGGCCGACCAGACACGGGCGCTGGTACGCCACGATACCGAAGAGGGCAAATTGGTTTGCGCTGTAGAGGGCTTTCTCCTCCGGCGAGACGAGATCAACACTCAATGAAAGAGTTCATAGAGGGACTGCCGACGCCGAAGCGACAAAGGTTTTCACTTCTGGCCGGCGCAATAAGGGAGGCATCGGCAGCGGGACAGGATGTTCCGTCGGAACCAACCGAATATGCGTTCGGCGTAGACAAAAGGGTCGTCGGCGCAAGGCATACTGCAAAAAACCGCGTTTTGCACTTGGCGTTCCGGCCGGCAACCACAGCTGGACGTTGATAAGAGATGCGGCTCTGTCCTCCTGACCTGACGGGGGGGGAAAAGTTCTCATAACTCATATCGTGCGGTTTCCGGACCGGCCGTACTATTACGTTGTTTCCGGCCAGGAGGTGGGTTTTCCATGAATGGACTCCCTTATATTCGGAGCCGCCGCATCGATTTTAAGAGGTTTCATTGTCAACGCAGCAGCTAAAATCACAATAAAAGAAGGCACGAGCTGCTTAAACTCGCGTCCCCTCAATGTAAGATGTTGCGAGGGGAATAGGCCAATTCACCCGTGTCCAGAGAGGAAAAGCTTGTGTGTTAAGATCCGCGAGTTGCAAGCGGAGACGGAAACACGCATTCCCAGCCGAGGGAGGGGGGGTTTGTCGGGGTTATCCTTCCGGACCACCGGTGTTGGGGGACCCGTCATCAGAAGAAGACAGTGGGGGCGTCTTGGAGACAGGTAAGCCTCTAGGTCGCACCATCAGGTTCACACACGCAAGGACGGAGCTACACTAACGTAGGCGGCCACCGCGGGCCGCACGTTTAGGATCTCGCAGCCGGAGCAGAAAACGAAGAGCATGATGTTTCGCCAGTCATTCGCAGTCCTCAGAATGCGAAAGATCACGCTGTGCGGCCCAGTTTGCGACAAGGAGCAAGAGGGGACAACGTGGACGCTCCATGCCGGCGACGGGTACTAAGGCTGGTCGTTACGAGAAGCTGGGAAATATCCTCTGAGTCCGATTTCCCTGCAAGGTGCAACGGATGCTCGCGGAGCAGATTAAAACAACCATTGCAAAACCTGCGATCCGCGCCGTGGAATCAATGAGCGAATCGCGGGGGTCCTCGGGAGAGACGAAGCCAAGCGACGGACCACTTAGTTCTTCGTAGGCAAGAGTCCGAACCTGGCTGCTGTAAAGACAAGGGGGGTACGTCGCACCGGCGATGGCAGAAAATGATCTGAGCAAGCCGTCCTTATCACAAAAAAAAAAGAAAAAAGTGGGTGTGGAAAAAAAACAGACTTTTTCACGGCAGGTCAGTCCGACCTCAAGGACCTTGGATTCCTGGTGAAGCGCGTAGGCAGCTCTAAACGAGGGAGGAGGAAGGGGAGTGCACGCAGCCTTTTCACGAACGAAATGGCCTTGGGTCGATACATGGGGGTGGAGACCGGAAAGGAGAAAAAAAAAAAATGGTAACCAAAGGTCGCTTCGACGGCTAGCCATCGCCAGGAATCGGGCCAGTGACGATGACAATGTCTGCTACCGTGGCTCGCAATAGGGGGAAAAATCCCGGAAACCTACAGGGGCGACGCTGCTTGTCTCTCGACAAGTAAACGCGATGATCAGCGCCACGGCAAATATCGGGTCACGACGAAATTTTCGAACTTGCTAGTAACAGGGAGGATGCATCAGGGACGCGGTCAATCGGGCCATCAAAGGGACCTCCATGCATTCACGTCTTGAAGTAAGAACTTGACACGTAAGAGAAGTGGAGCGTCCAAGTTTTGGGGCTTTAGCTGCAGGAAAAGGTGGGTCGAAAAAGCGGGGCGGCCGACATCGTCAAGATAGCGGGGGACAAAAGCCACCAGGTGTCCCGATTGCCGGACGCCGTCGGGCGATCGGCAAACTTGCGGCGGGAACGGTGGAAACGCAAGCGTGACAACTTGAGGTGGGCCGGAGGGAAGAAGGTTACATGGGGCCTATCAATGGAGGAATGGAGCAGCGCCAACGCATCACGTCGGGTCAACAAGCCCCTGAATAGCGCAAAACACAGCTTACTCGCGGAGGAAGTTCAGTGCCTCAGCTGTGAATACTCGCGTCAAATATTACGACCACCACTAAAACGCACTCCCCCACCCCGCTCCTTCTTCGAGGCATGGGGACCCTCATCCCTCGGCATGGCGAGAGATGAAGGAGAGGTCATCTCATTCCCCAATTAATGCGTGTCTGGGCTGTTGAACAAGTGGAAAAGGTACCATCGGGCAGGCTATCTCATTCCATGATTCCCTCGAGGCCCCTAAAACTACGAAAATGCCTGTCAAAAACGCCACATCGTACAAGCCAGTCCAGGAGGACGAAACAGCTTTATCTGGAGGGCGACAATGGGCTCCATTGTCATGTGGAGTACGAGCGGACAAGGGCAAGCACCGGAACGACCGCGGATCACGGCAGCAAGGCAAAAGCTGCAGATAAAAAAGAGAGCAAGCGACCATGTGGCGAATGCTGACCCTCCGTCGGGGTACTGCATAAGGTACACTCATAAGGACAGCTTGCCTCTCTTCAATCCCTCTGGCTCGGCGAAATGCGACGCGGCGTCGCACCGGCGCGCGAGCGATACCTGCCGGCCCGACGGCGACACGGCAGTGGCAGACAAAAAAGATGGGGGTCTCCGCCATTCAGGCCCCCGTCCTCCAGCAAGAAAAACCCCTTAGGTAGGTGGCGTATAAAATCCCTCACGGGGGTTCCAGCAATCGGATCGTTTGTGAGAATCGGGAACGCCATGGCGCTATCATGTCGACACAGGGGCTCGTACCGGAAAGAAACATGGAAGATAGCGCTCAGCAAATTGCCGCCGCGAACCTATGTCCTCGCAAATGAAAGGTCCCTTCGCGCATTTCGGGAGACCACTGCAGCCGGGACGCGCCTTGCGCGCCTGGCTCAACGTCGACCCAGAAATCGAGAGTAGTCAATCAGAGAAGGCACCGACGACGAGAAGGGGGAAAATAACATTCTCGGCATCTCTCTAGCTATTTCTCTGGAAAAGGGCTGCACCAGGATTCGCACTGCGGCCGGGCCAGTCTGCGGAATAATCTCACAACCCACTTATTAAAAGAGATTACAAACGTAGAAGTATTTTCGCAAGGACTTGAAGCCATATCTCGCTATGCCTCTAGCAGGGTAGTGTGACGGGACGATCGTTCAAGGCGCTGCTTCGGCGCTCGAGCCAGTCATATTGGTGTTATCGACCACAAGGAGAGGCTCTTCCCGCCGCCTGCTGCAGGGTGGAGCGATGATAAAGGGCTGTCTTTTTCTATTCCGGATTCTGAAGCCCATGGAATTCGGAGCCGATGTCAGAGATAGCCAAATCGTATCTCTACAACGATCCGGCCCGACTCACTTCGCTGTAGTTATACGCGATAACCGAGGAGGAGGGTGCTCGGGAAGGGGGGGATCGCGCCGAAATCGGAGGTAAAGTATCTATCTTGCTCCACCGTTCGCGCCTAGGGTGTAGTGTCATCTCGTCGCTGAAGCTCCTAGAGGAATTGCCTCTGCAGAAAGGGAGGAACAGCCGGCAGGGGGAAAGGGGGGAGGGTGTATGCCTGAGAACCCCTAAGTGCGGCGGAGAGAGGCCACGGTCTATTCTCGCCTTGAATACCGAGTGGTGCCTTGCTGGAAGGGAAGCCGCGCGGGTCCGGAAGGGGGCACGCTTCGCATGAGTGTAAAAAACGCGCCGATACCGCCTGGGTCGGATCATGTTCACTGTGCCTCTGTGGACGTGTGGAAGGCGGTCGCGGGATGTCGGGCGGAAGAATACGCGGAACAACCCTGGATAGCGCCTGATGGTAACCGTTTCAATGGTCAAACAAACTTCACGGGCTACGAGTCATGATATGCCCGAGCTGTCTTCGCCCTCCGAAGAGGAAATCTGCAGTTGCAAAACAGCCAGGTGCGCTGGGGGTATCACTGCTATTATGCCCAAAGCGGAGGGCACGTAAACAGGCACGGCATTCAAAGGGCGCGAGGTTTTTAATCTGGTGTTCTACTCCGGGACCACCGCTGCCTCATCAGGGGCGGTCTTGGAGAATTGACGCCGGTCGTCGCCAGCAACCATCGTTAAGAAACCGCAGCGCTCGGGTCTCAGTTACGCTCCTTCCCCTCCCCCGAGTTCAGTAAAGCGCCGGCCGATCCGCAATCGGAGGAAAAAACTTTATCATCATTTGGGGGCGCGTCCCACTCAAATTACTCGTGGCGTCGTCCGCGATGCGAAAACGTCGAAGCAAAAAAAAAAAAGCAAGTGACACAGACCGGTCGTGGCGACTATCGGGATCGATGATATCGGAATGGCTGGTAAAATATCCGAAGGATTTGCAGCAAACGTGAGAGACGGTCGCCGCCATTCGACATAACATTGACGGCACGGAAGATCTCGGCGCAAGGGGGGGCATTCAAACATCTCCTAAGGTTTCCGTGTCAATCTGGACACCAAGCGCTGGGAAAAACAGTCTTCCCCGGGATGCTGAAATAGGAGCACCTCAGGCTGGACGCATGCTCGCACCCCGACGTGGAAGGTGCGAGAGGAATGCGTTTCAAGAGTATCCCGCATAACTTTTGGGAAAAAGTGCTTTTTCGCGGGCAAAGTCGCACAAAGGCCCGTGGCATTCTGTTACGTAAAAGGCGAGGGGAGACTTCTGCCAACAACGGATGATGAAAAGAAAATGCGCCCGCGCGTAAAAACAGGCAAGGCCTGGGGTCGAACGTTCCACTACCTGCCCCGTCGAAAAAAACTGGCTGTCCACAAACAGCCTCGAGGAAGAGGACTGGTTTCTCGACGATCGAAGCGCAATGGCCATAAAGGAGTGCCTATCGTCAAAACGCAAGGCCGAAGTGGGGAAAGCATCCTCGGAACCTAACCGCGAGCGCTGCGCCGTCCGAGGGACAAGGTAAAAAGGGGGGAGAGTCTGGCAATGTCGCGGCAGGCCGATATCGAAGCGGGTTATTGCGAAAAACCGCCGAGCATAAAATACCAGGCGTTCAATCGGACTTCGGATAGGTAAAACATGAGAAGACATCGAAGTCTTGCGTCAGCCCCAGAGAGACACGTCATAGGTGTGCTCTTCCGGACGGGGGTTAAGACTGGAATTGGGCCAATCTTGGGGTCTATCAATCATAAAAAAGTAAGGACGCGAACCAGAAGGCGCGACAGTTTCCGGCGATGCGGAGCGCGGACTCGAGATCGGGGAAAGAATGTCGCGGGGGACGAAACGGAGCGTAAGTCTTTGCGGGCGCGGTGGAAAAGAGTTGGGGGGGTTGGGAGGACGCCCACGAAGCTTCACTTTGACAACGGGCATCGGCGACGGATGTTCAAAACGGGACAACACCCGGTGAATAAAGCAGAAAACTAAAAACCATTTACCGCGGAGGGGAAAAAGAATGCCGGATGTTTCAGGATCCGCGTGTAAAAGAGATCTCCGCATTACTACCTACCCCCAGCCGCACGAAGGCTTTGACCTGCAAAAACCAAGCGAAACTCTTAGGAAGGACGACTATATTTCATTAAAAATCTCGGGCCATCTCATCCGAGAGCTTAGAAAGCGTGGAGTGGAGGTTTGACAATTGAAACGGGTTCGAGTGCGATCGGCCAGATGCACTGGCGAAAATAACACGCGACCCTCTTTGGCGCGAGCACAGTCACACATCTTCTAGTACTTCACCTTCTTGCACTAGAGGTATTCTTCGCTCGACATCCTCTCCCGACTTTTTCGAGAGACATCGCACTTACCCGGCCGGACCGTTCGGGGAGAGGTATAGGCCATCAAGCAAACTTACATATCCTTGCGGGGGGTGGTGCAAGCCTCCTTTTAACAGCGACTAGAGGTTCTGGGGGTCGGAATGCCTAAACCTCTCCTGCCCGTCGATGGCCTCCAGGAGGGTGGGCAGCAGGAACCATTTTTTTGGTCGCACGTGAGGTCAAAACCTGGGGGGGGGGGGGCAAGAAGGCCGGCTCTATGAAAGGAATCCCTCGGCGAGACACAGGGGCCATATGATAGGCTCCGTTGCTTGCTCCACAGCCAAAACAGTAAACTGTAGTCGGGGGGATCACCTCCAGGTTGGTCGGAAAGAGGAGTTGTAGAGAATCGACCTCATGCTAGTAAAAACGCAGCCACAGGGAGGCAGCGACCGCAAGACCGCAAGGTGGAAAGCGCCAGCAACTCCAGGTAGTTCTCGAGATGTCTACAAAAGCATGGCGGACCTCGAAGCATGCGCGAAAAACCACTGAAGGATGCACTCTGTTCCGGTTTCGCTATAAAACAGACGGGGCATAGCGGACAAACAAGTAATCTCCAGGGCACGCTAACGAGGGGTAACTTCTCCGAAAAAAAAAAAAAAATGGAGGAAAAACCAAAAAAAAAGAGGAAAAGGACGGCTAAGTCTGGAACGGTCC
>Ga0179593_1303320_pt1 | contig 19814 bp, 33 predicted proteins | sample CZODoug2_1_08_16_FD_185931 | JGI IMG/M metagenome (GOLD analysis project Ga0179593, IMG submission 185931) | Vadose zone soil fungal communities from Angelo Coast Range Reserve, California, USA - CZODoug2_1_08_16fungal (PacBio error correction) | ecosystem: Environmental > Terrestrial > Soil >...
ACACAAGAGGTTACTGACAGAGACTACAAAGGTCGAAGCCCTCGTGCAAAAACACACGGGATAAAAGGAAGGAGAAAGTGATAAAGGGAGCCAAAAGTCAGGGGGGAAAAGGCTGAAATCAGGGGGGAATCCCTGGACCAAAAAAAGCAAAAAAAGAGACAGAGGATAAAGTTGGAGAAATGTAGAAGGGTCAAAGAAGGTTTGAATAACAAACAAAGATCGTTGGGACACAAAACACAGAAACGAGCTTGAGCCAGTAAAGAAAAAAGAAAGGAAATCGATCAAAGTACAAGGTCGAAAGCCTAGATGAAAAAAGACCTCCAGAACGAGACAGAGGAAAAATGCAAAAGTAACCAGAAGACATAAGTCCCTCAATTGAACCAGAAAAAAAAAAAAAAAAAAAAGGAAAAAAAAAAAGAGACGATTCTATAACAGCAGCGAATATTTAACAGTAAGTCCAAAAAACCGAATGTGAAAATAAGGTTGTTATCAACCTCGACGAGTGGGCGATAAGGGAAGAGGGGGGACAACGGAAAAGCCACAGGTTGCGAATTACCGACAGAAAGGGTAGCAGGGAAAAATCCGGGGACGCTAGAAAAAAGCCGGAGGAACGTCAAGGGAGAAAGGGAGAGTGCGGGTGGAGGTTTCTTCGGAGGCCAAACAGGGACAAACAAAACACGAGAAGTGGGTCAGAAAGCAAAAAATCATGATCCAAAGCTGTCCAAGACTGGAAAAGAGGAAGATAGTGGGTACAACGTAAGCGTGGGAAAACGAGAAGGAACAAACAGACAGTACGCAAACACTCACTGACGGAAGTAAAAGCATCAATGGGAGGAACAAAGGGGTTTAAAGGGGAAGAGAAGCGAAAACGGGGGAAGGGAAAAGCGGACTTAATACATCAGGTCAAGCCGACAAACAAGGGCAAAATGGGCAATCACCACAATCCGATCCACCGTCAACCAGGAGGAAGCCAAAGGGAGAAGGTACGAAAAAGTTGTGGGCATTTTGAACTTGCCGGGATAAAAAAAAAGCTTCAGTCAACGGGACAACACCAACCACGCCTTAAGAAAATTTGCACGCAGAAAAAAAAAAAGGATGCCAGAACCCACAAAAGCAGGGGGAATCAACCCACCCATCCGAATCAAGTGGAGGCAGGGAGGATGAAGTATTGGTCAACCTGTACGGTGCTAATTTCACAATAGATTTGTGCAGGTAAGGGAGGCGATAAAAAAGTTTGCCACCAAATACGTGTGGCTGGAAAAAAACACAACACAAAATAGGGCAACCAGAAAAAGAAGTTAACACAAAGAGGGGAAGAAGAACATTTGAGAGGCGGGAAAAAAAAAAAGAACAAACAGCACAGCGAAAGAAAGGAGAGGGGCGAAAATTGGCCCAGGGTACCACAGGAGGGAAACAAGATCAAATTCCCAATCGCGAAAGGGATATAGGAATGAAACGACTAAAAGAAAGAAAAATCAAAAGGGGCGCAGGGAGCCGAAGCAGAGTAGAGACAAGGGGGCAAAAAAAATCCACCGCAAAAAAATCCAGAAGGAAACGGAAACAAGACTACTACCAAGAACAAGGCGGTCCGACAGAGATGCGCGGAAAGGGAAGGGGGAAAGGGAACTCGAAAAAAAAAACGGGAAAGAGGAAAGAAGGGATTCAATGAATATATCTTCGTAATTTCACCAACAGTTCCGTGAAAAAGGGGTAATCGAACACTCGGTGGGGGAAGAAAGTGGCCCCACTGTAAATGCTCCCGCGCGGGGGGTTCAAGGGGCCAAACGACAAAAAAAGCTGTTTTTTCGATCCTTCACGAATGCGGCCAGACCAAAGGGTCGCTTATCGCTTGGGGGGAAAAAAAAGGGACCAAATAAAAGATGGACGCTGTGAACAAGACAAAACTTCCCGCCAGAACCGAAGGACCCGCCTATTTTGCGGGCCCCAAAATTCACCAAGCTGAAAAGAAAGTACTGTTAGAATCAAATGACAAGGCAACTGTTCTGGCGAAAAAAGTGGAGGAAACAAGGAAGAGGGAGGGGAGTCCCAAACGTGGGAAAGAGTGACGCAGAACTGCCACGCTAAAGATCATCGCAAAAAGAACTTTCCAAAACGGATGGTTCATCAGGACTGACACAACGAACAAAAGGAGGATGAAGGAGTCAAACAGACAGCTGGAAAAAGCCGAAAAAGAGATACCGAAAGAAAAAAAAGGGGGAAAGATGAAGTACTTTATTGGGTGGGAAAAAACCGGATCCAAAGGTAAACACAACCAACGGAAAAAAGAAAGAATTAGATGTAAAGAAATTAAACGGAACCAGAAAAAAAAGGATAAATTAAAAGCTTGGGGGGAGCAAAGGGGGAATCAAAAAAAAAAAAGGACAGTGAAAGTCCCGGATGACGAAATAAAGGGACAACGAACGGTAGACCGTGAGCATCGAGTAAAACACTCGCATGTTCACGAATAACCTCAAAAGTGAAGCTAGCTAAAACCAAAAAAAAGTCCAGGAAAGAGTTCTGACTGACAAAGGGGAACACGCAATATCGTGTATTGGATGTAATCGACGTGGGGTATTGGAGACCGCCGAAGGGAATGAAGCCCCCAATTAAAAGAAAGCAGCAATCAAAAACTGGGTGAGAGGTCGAAAAACATAGCAGGTGGGAACATTACTTTTAGGGAAGACGTAGGGAAAACGAACGGGAGGGGCCAGCGCGTGGTAACAAGACCAAGCTAAACAGCAAAAAGATTGGTGTGAGGGGGAGTGGGGGGGATTGAACAGGAAGGTAGTTCACAGAAAACTTTCGGCCAATACAGAAAGAGGGAAATGGAGTCGGCGGGAAACAAAACACAGGCGGAAACACTACCCGCGGCCAGGCCGAGTCCCTTGTGTCGCGGGCAGACTTAACTGGTAAACGGACCATAAAGGGTTACAGAAGAAGGACGCCAAAAGAAGGGCAAAAGGCAAATCTAAACACAATTCGAAAGGAGCAGAAGAATCTGCATAAGGGAGCACAGGGAAATCTGGGTGTTCAGGAAGGAACAACACTAGAACTTTCGAGGGGTGCAAAAACAAGAAAACTCCCTAAACCGAGGGGCGCAGGGGACGTGAAAGGAGCCGGAGCTCGAGAAGGAGTGGCGCGTAAAATCGAGGAAGTAGACGGGCATTCGTCCGGAGACGCAGTTCTCAAAGAAAGAGAAGAAGGGAACCGGGGGCTGGTTAAACAAATGTGTATAGTATATCAAAAGAAAGTAATTGCGAAAAGAGAGGAGAGCAAGACTTTTGAAAACACCAGATCGGGGAAAACTCAATTTCAGGGGGGAAAGGGTGCCCCAAGAGAACAAATAAGGTCTTGGTCCAAAAAAGAGAGAGGAAAAGAGGGGGGGGAAGCACCTGGAAACTGCATCAGGAAGCCAAAAAAGGCAGGCAGTCAGTAGAAAGAAGAGAGGGGACACGATTTCCAATACATCAAGTCAAACAAGAGGAGGATGAGAAAAAGGAACAAGGGAACGACGACAAACTTGATATTGTTAGAGAGACATAAAATCTAAAATCTGACGAGGGCAAACAAAAAACCAGGAAAAAAAAAGAAAAAAAATCGAGGCTGGGAAGTCAGACTCATATAGACACGACGGCTGGGACATACGGAAAAAGAAGACAAATGAGAAAGATCTGGGGCTGCGATCAGAATAACATGGACTAGGGGAAAACGGAGAAGGCGCAACATCGGAACGGCAGCCTAGGGATTGTGGAAACGAAGAAGTGGGGAAGGAAGTCGAGGCCCGGAGCTCAGACAGATACCAAAGATAAAAGGGGAACAACAAAGAAAAGAACAAGGGGGGAACTGGAAATTCTGAAACAGAAAACGAAAAAGGCGAAAAAATCAAGTGATGGGTGAAAAAAACGGGGAGAAGATATACCAATTAAATGCGCTCGAGCCCAATGGGTGGCGGGGCCAGGGGCTAAAAAAGGTCGTGAAAAAATAAATTTTGAACAGGGGAAGGAGGAAAAAGAAAGGAAAGGGGGGAAGATAAAGAAAAAGGAAAAAGGGGAAAAAAAGAAAATAGGAAAGAAGGGGGGAAGAAGAAGAAGAAAAGGGGAAAGGGAAGGGGAGTAAGAAAAGGGAGAGGAAAAGGAAGAGAGTGAAAAGAAGAAAAAAAAAGAGGAAAGGAAAGGAAGAAAGGAAGAAAAGGAAAAAGAGGGGAGGAAAAGGGAGAAGAAAATAGGTAATAAACTAACAAGGACTGGAAGCGAACTGTATGTAAAGGGAAGTAAGAGAATCAAGGCAAACAGAAGTCGTGATGGGCTAGGCGTCCAACTGCAGGACCAGGCCGAAGAAAGCCTAAGTGAACGTTGAAAACAACTAGGAACAAAATATGGGGAGGAACTTAATAAATAGGGTGAAAAAAAAATGTTGCAACCCGTAAACGGTCAACAGACTGACAAAACACAATGCCGGGGGGGGTCGTAGGCTCTGTCATACCGATTAGGACAAACAAAGGTACATAAAAAATACTGGCAAAAGACAGGGAAATGTGAAACAAGGAACAGGACGACGGGTCACAAATTATAGTGGAGTGGGGGGACCATGGAAAACATTCGTAATGGGAAGGAATCTCACGGTCATGGGGAGATTAGGCAGGAGTGAAAACTTACGGCAAATTGAAGAGGGAAGGTGTAAGGATGTTAACATGCGCCCAAGCGTGCGGACTTAGGCAAACCAAATTGTCTGTAGAACAGGGTCAACCTATGTGAGCAGAAGGTTGATTAAAGAGGTGTGGTAAGGTGAAAGTAAAAACACGGGGGAACACCAAAGCAACAATATGAAGGAGCGGAGGGGGCGCACCTGATCTGATGGGGTAGGTTGAAGGAGGCCGGACTGAAGGAAGAGAGGAAGTAAAAGAAAAACGACTCTGCATAAGGTGGAGGGGACGGGATGGCGGAAATCAGCAGGGAATTTTACGAAAGAGCAAAAAAATGCATTTGTTGAGCGAAAGGGTGCGAAAAGCAGAGGGTGTCACGTAAAAGGAAATTCCAATGGTTGGTTCGTTGCATAAATAAAAGAGCAAAAGACGAACCAAACACAATAAATAAATTGCGGCAAGGACGGAAAGCACGTGAAAAGGGGGGTTACAAAAAACCGTGATCCAAGGAAATCGCAAATTCGAGTGGGGGGGGAATTTGGGCGCCCGAACGACCAAACGAAGACAGTACATGAGAGAAAAGGACAATGCCCAAACAAACATTGGTATGTTCGATAACCTGGATAAAGAAAAGGGTTTGAAGAAAAGACACAGACCGACAAGGATAATGAAAGTGATACACACACACATCCACTTCGACCACAACAAAGAGAGGTAAAAAGGGGGAGGGAGGGAGGACAAACAACAGGGATGGGACCATGGGTCGCCCCGAAGGGTCATAAGGGAATGAGGGAAAAAGAGACGATTCGGGAAGTCCCAAAACTTGAGGTAGCAAATTAAAAAAGTGAAACGCGGAGGTAAACAAATAAAAAAGAGATTCGAAAGACAAAAGAAAAAGGCCGCCTGCCGACGGGAAGAAATCACAAATGTTGCAAAATGTGCGAAAAACCTCTTCACCTAGAACAGTGGAAGGTTTGTTATTGGGCTACATCAACAAGAAATAAACCAAAGAAAAGGTAGGAAGAACGACAACAAGGGGAAAATGAAGAACATAGCGATGGAACAAAAAAAAGTAAGTTGGCAAAGGAAGGGGAAGTCCGCACATCCCATTGCCGCGGAGGGGATGTAAGTGCAAGGGAGGAAGGTACAAGGGGGGTAAGGGGGGCCTCGGGGAACAACTTTAAACGCCCAGGCAAGGGTACCGAAAAAAGAAGTGAACCAGGAAATACAAAACAACGGTGAGGTAAGTGAGCGAACGAGGGGGCAACTACCGTTGGTTGAAATGGAACAGAGCAACGGATTTTGCAAGAAAGGTGTGCGTAAAGAGGTAAGGGCATGTGTGGAAATCACCAAGCCCTGCAATCCCACAGAGAACTTCCTACAAAGTGCGCCGGAAGCCATGAAAGATCCCTATGGATGGCTCTGTGTTCAGGAAGAAAAAACGGACGACTCAGGGGGGTGGGGGAGTCGGTTGATTTTGGACACCCCGGGCCCTGTAGAAAAGAAGAAAAAAAAGCGGTGGGGATCAATGGAAAAAGGTTTTCCGCTGGCAGAGGGGGGTAGAACAAACTGCGAAGGGGGTTGGGGGGGAAAAAGTGTTTCGACCATTCCATAAAACCAAAGGGAAAAAATATGGACAGCCGACGAAAGCAGGACAAAGCGCAAAAAAAAAAAAAAGAAAAAATCAGGCAAAGAACTCCAGTGACGAGAAAAAGAGAGAACGCCTGTAAACGGGTCACCCAAACGCAAAAAAGGTAGAGCAATCGGAGCAGGAAAACATGAAAAAGGTGACACGGTTTTTTCTTGGGGGGAGGTGAGGCCGCGGGCCTGTGTGAGACTGACGACGACTACCTAAGAGGGGGCAAATCTCGCGCCTTGCAGGAGAAGAGGACAAGGGTTGACGGCCGGAACGGCCACGGGAACCGTCGAAGATATTCTGGCTCCCGAAGCGTCGTGGGGGCCCTGTGTAGGAAATTACTTGGACACGAAAATCGGGGCAAGGGTTTTTCCGAAATGTTGGCAAAGGGTGGGAAAAGGACAACGGCTTGGCTGAAACATGTAGAACAAAGCACGCCATGGAGGCCACTAATCCCGAAGCCACCCTTCCAAAAACGAAACCGAGGGGGAAAGGTGGGGAAGGAATGGGTGCGCAGCAACTTAAATGATGAAGTTGAGGATGGAGGGAGGACAAGTGTTTAGCGCGGAGGGAAACAGAGGCATGCCGCTTCAGCAAGATCCGCTTGGTCACTAACTTCTCAGCCAACACAGAAAAAAGAATAGTATGGACACGCAGGGGGAGAAGAGGGTCGCAGGGGAAGACGATCGAATTTGTACTAAACTCAACAGTAGGGGGGAAAGGGACAGATTCAACCTGATTAATCAGGGGGAGGGACCCACATAGAACAAATGACCAGGCGTGGGAAAGGATGAGTGCTAATAATCACAGAAAAAGACTGGGGCAAAGGGTAAGGGAAGACCACTTGGACCGTAGGTAGTTGGAGCCCAAGAAAAGGGATACAGGAAAAAAACAACCTAACCTCTTGTGTCAAAAGGAAGAGGAAACGAGGACAAGAGCGCGAGCAAGAAAAGATAGAGAGCGGTGTAAAGGAACCCCCCCGAAAACCGGAAAAAAAAATCCCTAAAAGAGCCAAAGGACCGCTAATAAAATGAAACCTTATGAAGTATGAAGGAAAATCAAAAAGGCGGGCCGCACAGATAAAAAATCCAACAAAAAAGGAACCTCCTAAGGGGGGGGCCAGTCCGGGGGGGAGCCTCATTGAAAGAGGAGTGTTTTTCCTACCGCAGGTTTGGAGGGAGGATAACGGCAAACAATGGAAGCTCGGCAATGGAATTGTCCTCTGGTGGTTCTCGTACGGAACATATGACAGGTAAGGTGGGGTAGGAAGAAAGCGTCAAAGGACCTGGAAAAAGAAACGGCGGCCGGTGTACAAAAGCCCATTCGAGAAACTCAATGCCAACGCTTCACAAGATGGGAAAAGCCGAAACTCAGTTTCCACACGACACAAAAAGGGGTAAATCAAGACGGTCCTGAACAGGGCCAATAATATGGATTCAAAAAAAAAGGAAGGGAAGACTAGAATCACCATCCTAAGGGATAGCCAGGTGCATGGACCATCATTCAACCTGCAAAAGAAAGCTCCAGGGAGACAACCAAACGAGGGGAAAAGAAAAAGGGCAAACAAAACGAACTGCTAAAAATTTTGTCAAGGGGTGGTGAACTTTTGAACCGGGCGAGGTTCACACAGGCGACAATAAGACCCCACGCCGGAAGAAAGGCAACGGAACAAGAAAAAAATTTGTCCAACGGGATCTGTCAAAACTTGGGACAATCCCGATACAGGGAAGGGGTACGAATGCAAACAGAGTTGTAGGGTTCCTTTGGCAGGGGGGGGAACTTTGGCAGACTTTGGTCTGGCCTTTGGGGCTTTAACAAACCCCCACCGGGGCCAAGAAGGAATCGTTCAAAGAAGGAAACCAAAAAGGTTTTGGGCGATTGACCAACCGCCAGAAGCCAGCACCTGGGACACGTTTATAATTACGGAGGAGGAGGGAAGGAGATAAGTAACGGGTGGGGGCAACAGCAGAAAGAAGGAGGAGGCAAGAAAAATAGGGGGGCAAAAAACATCGGGGCAACGACAGAAAGTCTTGCCAAAAGGAAAAAGAATTACAGGACTAGGACAGGACAAAAGGGGAAGGAAGGAAAAAATAACCTTCAATGACTGGAGAGTGAGGACAAAACAGTGTCACGGACACGGTTTAAGCAAATCGGGGGGGGGGCCGGCAGAAAGGTTAAATTGGCGAAAAAAAAAGAAAAACGGGCGGAGGAAAGGGCGCGGGGAAACGTCCGGAGACGGGTCCTTCACTTGGACCAAACAGGTAAAGAGACGGACTTCGATCACGTGGGAGAGTGAGAAAGCCCTTAAAGAAGGCCCATAAACTTAACCGAAAAAAAAGTGCGTAAGAAAAGGACGACTGGGAAAGAAATTCTAAAAGGAAATGCAGACAAAAGACAAACAAATGGCAACTTTTGAGGGTTGGATCAAAGCAGAGGGAGGGCTGTCGGCTAATTGAAAAAAAACGCAGCGAGCAACCAGGGGGATTACAACGAAAGTCGAAAGGAAAGAAGAAGCGGACACACAGGTATCTCACACGCCCAACCAGCGAGAACAAAACTTCGCCATCCAAACGGTGGGGGAAAATGTTTGAGCTTCACAAAAAAACCCGAAGAAGGGTCGTTGGAGACCATAATTGGGGGAAACAAGGAAGGGCCAAATTCAGATGCGGGAGGGGAAGAAAAATAAAGGGGAAAAAAAGTCCGGCCGGATTCAACAAACCCCACCAGGGTTGACATGAGCAAGACAATGGGGGGGGGGAAGTGGGGCCAAACCTTGGACGTGGAAAGGCCAAGACTGAAAGGTGGCAGCACACCATTGATTAGGGCTTATATGCAGGCTTCAAATAGAATGAATCTTGGGGGGGTGCCCGGTGGGGGGGGATAAACCACAAAAAAGCCAAAACAGAAGAAAATCGTGGAATTGACCAAAAGCGGAAAGGAAAGGGGTCACGCTGGCACTGTGGGGGGGAAAAGAGATGAAACAGACAGGCAAATCAATGGATGGGAGTCCCTCAAGAAAGAAAAAGGCTTCATCCATCCTAAAAGAGCCAAAAAGCAATAACCAATCCGCGAGGTTTCGAGGCTAACAGAAAAGTTGTGGAGGGTCCATTTACCTTTGCCACAGGTCGAGAGGCACGGGCGAAAAAGGGACAAAAAAATCGGGATGGGAGAAATCAGTGTAAAACGGGAGACGAGTGGTGCCTGGAGAGCAACCTTCTCCGCGACAAAACGGGGAGGGAAAAAAGAGGAGGGGGGGGATGTTCAAAGGGGGACTAGGGGGGGCAAAATTACTTAACAGGAGTCAGGTGCAACAAAGAAATAAGGAGGGGGGAACGGCGTTTCCCCGAAAATGTATTGAGAAAGGAAGAGGCGATTAAGCAAACATCAAACATCTTAAACAACGGTGTTGAAAAAGGGGAAGCATAGGAATGCCAACTAGGATTTTTGACGGAAGAAAAAAAGAACGAAAGTCGTTAAAAAGAAACGTGAACACCCCCCCCGTAGAGGAGATAAAGCAGCGGGGACGAGTGGGTAAAGAAGTCTAAACAAAAACGACCTCGTCCGGTCAAATGCACAAAAAAAGAGGGAAACAAGGGAATGAAAAAAGAATTCGGGGGTCATCGAGCCTTCAAAACGAGCCTCGCTTTTTCAAAACGACTCCCAGAAAGGAGGGAGAATCGTAAAAAAGCATAAAAGGAAAGGTGGATATAAACAGGCAACTGGCATGTAAGATCTGGAATCTGCGAGAATGAGAAAAGAACTCCGGTACAAGCAGAATGGACATGGAGGCCGACAATGCCGAATCACACGGAACGGACGCAAAAGGGACCCACAGAGACACTTCAGGAGACAGGGGGGGGGACACAAAACGAAGCACCTAGGATGCCCTGACAAACACATATAAAACACCCCGAAAAAGAACTGAGGGGACAGCATTTGAGCCAGGATGGGGGCGGCAAAAGAAGGGAAAAAAAAAAAAAAGAAAAGGGGGAAGGAAAAACGTTGAAGCGAAAAACTGCTGCGAGGGTGGCGTCAGAAAACGGAATCAAGAGGTCCCTTGCAAAAAGAATTTTGGGCCTGGGGGGGAAGGTTGTGGAACTAGGGCAAAAAAGGGGGTGGTAAACAGACGCAGTAATCAACGCAAAAAGGGGGGGGGGGGGGTGCCAACGGCAAAGGGAAAGGGTGATTTTGGGGGAACGTCCAGGGACAGCAGGGGGACGCCAAAAAAAAAACACGGAAAATAAACGGGGCAACCGTTGAAGCCCAATTAGGTACGAAAGGCCACGGGGGGGAAGTGGGGGGGAAACAATGAGGGTGTGAGCGACGCCTCACGGGTGAGAAGGGGGGGTGGAATGAAGGACGAGGCAGCGAACTGTAAGGGGATTCACAATCCCATCAAAGGTGGCGACCAGCGGAAGGCCCACAGGTACTCTGATGAGGGAAAGAAAAAATGCGTTGGTCCTTGTACAAGTACTAAAGCAAAAAAAAGGTGGGGGAAAAAAAAAGAAAGGCTCTAGGGGAAATGAAAACAGGGGGTTGGGCCCCACGGCGTAAAGGGTAAAACGAAGGTGACGGAACCTGGAGCCTAGCGGTCTGTCAAACACCACGGTCAAACCGTTCGCCATAGCCCTTGTGATTATCACAATTTTCGTTCACAGAGGGGAAAGTGACCGAAATGTCATACGGTGATTGAAAGCAGGAAAAAAAGCCCGCATATAGGAAAAAGCATGCGAGGGGCTCCGAAAAAAACAAGGATCCCGGAAAAAAAAAAAGGACAGGCAAACGGCTTCGTATGACCCCAGCAGGAAAGGAGGGGAAAAAACAATTTAGAAATGGGACCACCCGATTTGTTGCGAGACAAGTGCGGAACTGTGTGGGAACAAGCCGAGACGAAATATAAGTCCCCTGAACCGCAAGGAAGGGAGGAAGGGCGGGCTGGGGGGCACAGGTATGCAATTAGGAACGCGAGAGGTGATTGGCAGAAGGAGAAGGAGGGGGCGAAATTTCCCAGCAAAGGTTAATGGCTAGAATCTCAGAAGGGGAAAAAATTATAGGAACGCCACGTGAAAAGGGGGAAAATTAAACCGGCGGAAGGTAGCCGCAAATTTGGGAAAGGGGGGGCTACTCCTGTCGGACAGGGGGTTTGTAAACACGGAAAAAAGAAAAAAAAAAAGAACGATACCGAAAAAAGTAAGGGGGATAACAGTGATTAGCTACGACTAAAGGGGAGTCAGGAGGGGAAACGGGGGATCCCGCCCGTGGGGGGTTGAGGCTGAAATGCTGGGAGGGGACGGGGAAAGGAAAGGAAAACCTGGGGTCGTGGGGGTTCCCGGAAAAGCCTGGGTGTGAGGCGCACCGTGGTTCGCAAGAAAAGTAAACCCAAAATTTTCTTTGCAGCGGGTGAGAAAGGGTGGTTGAGGCTCACGCAGCGGGGTGCGGTTGAAAGGGTTGCGCAATGACCGCACGGGACCATGCCCTAAACGAAGCGGGGAACAAAAGTGCGGCGGATGGGTACCCAGGGAACAAGAGACATCAGTTCGGAGTCCGGAGCAGGGGCGAAACGCTGTGGGGTTCAAAGGGGGGGGATGCACTCGTTCTGGGAAACTGGGAAGGGAGAAGCGGGGGGAGATGGTCGCTGGCGGGAGGGGGGATACACCGACGGGTGGTTGGCAGTGGGCCAACCCACAGGGAAAGAAAAGTGCAATACAACCCACGGCAACGAGTGAAAAACCGGATTCAGGATCAACGCGGAAAAGATCAAGGGGAACGGATTACATGGCTAAAACACCCCCCCCCCAACGAAAGAGGAGGGGGGGGGGAGAAAAGCCGCGCCACGCAGGCGAAAATAACGGCAATAGGGAGTGGAGGGAAAAAAAAGGTGGAAAGTTCAAAAGGGGAAGGCAAAAGTTTGATTCGAAAACTACAACGCCCAAGAGGGGAAAGATTCGACGGCAGGTTTTGCCGTGCCGTTCCTAAAACGAGGAACGTGGGTCGAAAGAAGAGAGGAAGTAGGTTTCGGGCATCGGGGAGGGGGAAGTACTGGCTCAGGGGGTAGTTCAACGATCTGTGTGGCTCAACGGTGGGAACTTCGCGGCTGTCAAAATTCAAAGTCAGGGGACGAGAAGGGGGGGAAAGGAAATCGGCCAATCGCCGCAAAGCCGTAAAAACAAAAAAACGAACCTGAGAAACATGGTGAAAAAAACTTAAGGAGCTTCACATGAGAAAGTGAGAGGGGGGAAAAGGGACAATGTATCGTAGAACTAGTGGCTCAAGAGACCCAAGGAAGGGGAAGGGAGTACTCACAAAAGGGGAACTAAGAGTACACACGCAAAGCGGCACGCCAGGGAAGGCAGGAAAGAGTTTACTAGGCTAAACCATTGTGAGTGTGGAAAGGAACGGGAAGGAGAGAATGAGCACAACAACAAAAAAGGACCTCGAGGGGGAGGAAGTGAGGGGGCATCAGGGAAGGACACAAAAGGTGAAAACGTACCTTTTGAGCACAGCCGGTGGAGAGTCGTTGAAAGAGGGGGAGACAAGATACCCGGGGAACAACAAAAGGAGCAACGTTGGCACCAGGAAGCGCACCAAGAAAAGCCCCTATCAAAGTCACCCACTATTCGACGAACGAAGAAAGAAAGCCATCCACAAACGAAAGACTCAAAAAAAAATCCCAAAAGCTGGAAAAAATGACCAGGAAGGGGTAGTCAGAAGTCAAATAATATAGAAGGACGCAAGATTAACCTATTCACGCAATAAAACCCATGTGGAAAGAAAAGACGAAAGGGGGGAGTGTACCTACGTAGTAGCACAAAGATTTGAGAAGCGGTGTGTTAGGGGCGGCGACAAAAAAGTGTATTCGCGATTAAAAATTATACCGTATACTCCAGGAAAGGAAAATGGGAGCCAGAAGGCATTGGGGAAAATGGGGGGCCAAGTGACACTTGCGCAACGGCGGCGTCGCAGGGGGCAGGGGGTTTGAGGAAGAAGAAAAAACAACTAGCTCAAACTGCAACCCAAAAAAGCGTGGAGAAAAACCAAAACCAAACACACACCCAAAAGGAAAAAAAATGGCGTAAATCAAAATCCAAGGAAAAACGCGCAGCGGCTTCAACAGTGGGACAAGGAGGGAGGATTACAGTCTAATATACACCAAAAAACCATGGGGCGACAGGTTGAAAGAAAAAAAAAAAAAGGGAGGCAAAAAGGGCGACCAAAGGGGGGCCGGTTAACCGACCGGTTAATCTAAGCAAGAAAAAAAACAAAAAGTGAAGGCCAGCGAGACGGATAGCCAATCAATTTACACCCAACTGTTACAAGAGGGAACGAATCACCAACCGGCGCAAAAACAAAAACTAACCAGGCAACCAACGTTCCGACGTCCCGAGCCTCAAAAAAACAAGTGATGGGAGGTTATTTTACGTTGATATCTCCCTGGGACACAGGCGGGGAACACAAGGAGGAGAGGTGACAAGGGAAACGCAGGGAACGAACAACGGGGCAACTTGAGAAAGAAAGGTGGCAAGAGGAGAAAAATTAACAAGAAACTCTTACCCGTAACCTCACGTAGGGGCCAAAAACGGTGGGACAATACCGAGCAAGGGTGATCGAGCAAGAAGGGCCCAACTCGGGAGGGGCAGACGGACTTGGTTATGAAACTACGGGGGCTTGGGTGCCTGTAAGGAGGGAAAACAAAACAAAAAACATGACAATAGAAAGATAATAAACAAATTCAATTTTAGAAAAGGAAAAAAAAAAAAGGAAAGAAGAAAGAAAAAAGAAAAAAAAAAGAAGAACGGGGGGGAAGGGGGGGAAAAAAAAAAAGGGAAGGAAAAAGAAAAATGGGGGTGAGGAAAAGGAAAAAAAGAAAAAGAAGAGGAGAAAAGCAAGCCTGTATCGCCAGGATCGGAGGTACGACAACACCAGACCCATAAAAAAACAGCCAAAACCTACGATAAGAAGTCAAAATAATGCTAGAGGAACGAGAAGCGAACAGAGAGAAAGTGAAAACTAAATCAGCAGGCCAAACGAGGAAAATGAAAAGTTGAAGTAAAAACTTACTATAAAGACAAACGCGAAACATCGTCCCGGCAAGAAATAACACAGAAATCAGACCATAAAGACACCAAAACAGTCAACGAACAGCGAAAACAAACAGCAAAGGAAGAAAGAACAAAAGAGAGAAAAAAAATACGAACAAAAGGGGCAAAAACAAAAAAAACGAAGCCAACGAAAAGGGAATAACAGAGAAAAAGGGGAAAGAGATAAGAGAGAAAAAGAAGAGAGGAAAGAAAGAAAAGAGAGAAGGAGTAAGGGGAAGAAGAGAGTAGGAGATGAAAGAAAGAAGAAAAGCAAGGGCTATGATGCACGATAAAAATACCTCATTTCAAATCAAACTGTCCTTTCTAAATTACTTCGTTTCTTTCCACCCACTATCTTTTCTTAACTAAGTCACTCCAGAAAGGACCATATAAAAAATTTAAGAGTTGGAAAAGGCCTATAAAGGATAGTCACCGGCAATGGGTAGGAGGATTCAGATCAGAAAGAGGGCAGAAAAAAAGTCAAAATTGTCCGACCACTCGCAACACTAGCGGACCTGGGGAAATCGGCGACGCCCAAATCACCCCACACCCCTTACCTTTTACTCCCACACATCTAGGGGCAAAACTAGCACCCAAATATGAAAAGGGGGGCAGACCGGGTTGAAAGATATGCAGGCTGGAAAGGTGAAAAGGGAACTCAACATGTGGTATGTAAGAAAAAAGCGTATCTTTAAAAGGTCTACTAAAAAACCCAAAAAAAAGGCAGCGGTAAAAAAGGGCCGAATCGAAGGGGAAAGGAGAAAAAGGAAAACAGGGAATAAACCAACTTAACCGACATAACGAATCAATCGGTAAACACTAAAAACCTCCAGAGAAAAAAAAAAACCAGCGGGGCTTGCGGAAATAAAGGGACTGCACAAAACACCTGATGGGGAGGAGAAATAATCCAATTGAAGTTCAGGGGGAGTACAATGTTAAAATAAACAAACCGTGGGTCAGGGGAATAGGGAAGAAAAAAATCAGGTCGAGTTTGTAGGAATAAGGCACGGTCAGCACCTGTGGGGAATAGAATCGAGGAAAATAACTAGAGGGTAGGGGAGATGGGAAAAAAAACGATCGGTTTGCTAGGCAAAGAAAAGGATCAAGGGCTTAAAAATCCACCCGTCTCAAAAGGGGGAGCTGGAAGGGACTGACCCAAGAATAAAAGGGGAAATTTGAAAGGCTCAGAAACATTGCCAAAAAATTGCAAGAAAAACAAGAAAAAAACGGGTAAATATAAGTATACGATTTACCGCTAAACTTAATAGGGTAGGGAAGACAATAAAAGAAGATCACCGGGCTACTATCAGGAAACGGTTACAAGAGGAAAAAGACGTGGGTCGTTCTGAGGGAACAGAGAGCCCAGAACTGAATGTCACAACGACACAAAGAAATCAAAAGAAACCAAAACAAAGGTCGGAAGAACAAACGCCCGAAGAGGCCTTCCTAAAATGCGGGGGAAAGGGGAAAGATCCTACCAAATAAAAACCGAATATGCAAAAAAGGAAAAAGAAGGAAACACTACCAAACCAAAGCTGAAATTCGGAAAAGGAAAGATCACAAAGTCACGAATCAGCAGGCGCACTAAAAAAACAAGGAATGACACACTATAGGCAAGAAACGTACAAAACAACCACAAACCGTTGAACGGGAACTTAAAAATGACGGAAAAAAAGCGCCACACATGTTAAAAACAACAAAGTGAAGGGGCGACAACGACCAAGAAAAGAAAGTCCGGATGCGGGCAGGAAAATAGGCAAAGCAGTCTGATGAAAAGAAAAAGTGTTGTTTGAAGAACCAGAGAGGGCGTCACAAGAGCCAAAGACAAGAATCAAATATTGCGGGGTACCAGCGAAGGGTTATGGGGATTAAAAATAACGGCCACCCAACCGTAGGCCACACATAGGAACCTTTTCAACATCAAAAAGTCAGGACAAAAGGGGGTTTAGGGAACAGTCCCCTTGCGGGACAGCCACTCAGCCAATTGGATCAGTTGAAAAGAAGCGCCAGAAACAAGGAAACGTCCTGCAACTTAACCATACTGGGACAGGTGGAAGTGGTGCCAGGGGAGGGGGTCGGGGGGCGAACCAAAAAGCGGGGTCTAATCAACTATAAGGCACAGAAAAATGCGGGAGGGGGAAAGGGAGGGAAAGGCCGGAAAACATGGAGAAGTCCTTGATCAGTAAAAATACTAGTGCGGAAAACGTGTACTAGCAGCAAAAAACGGGGCATCGGAAAAAATAAGGAGAAGAGCCATGGTGGAGTAACTTAAGCCAAAAGGTAGGCCAAGAGATACGGCTTCAACGCGAAAAAAAGAACACGAAAGGAATAACAATCAGAAGGGAGGGAAAAGGATTTAAAAGAAAGGCAGTCTCAAGCAGCCACGTATATAAAAAAAAACAAAAAGAAGCGAATACAATAGTCCGCGTTTATCCATCAGTATACGAAGATCTTCGGAAAGTTTTGTTGATGGGAGGGTGCCGAAAAGGAGGACGAAAGACAAAAGTCGCACGGCACAAGGGGGAGTAGTCGAGAAGAAGGGCAACGAAGTTATTTCATCGAAAATTCCCTAAACACCCAAAAGGAAGGAAAAGCGGAGAGAGGAAAAACTAGAGGGCAAGACCTGTGACAAATATGGGTAATAACTGCGGATACAGGCGGTCAGCAACTCGAAGGCGAACCGCAGAAATAATGTTTCTAAAAAGCAAACAGGCCAGAAGACAACTCGGATGGGGAACCAGACTTAACAAGGGAAAGGACAAACAGTAAATCTGGAAAAAACTACGACTGAATACTATATTCAGACCAATGCAACGGAAAACAAACAACTGATGTATGTTACAGAAAAAGCGGGTGAAGCCGACAGGCCGGAAACGCTGAAAAGAAAAAAAACACAGCGATTCCGCCGCGTGCGCATGAGCGGGGGCGGGAGACCACCGAGGTTAAAACGCATGGTCGAAAGAACACGTTAAAGAAGGAGGAAGCGGAAGTTGGGCGCCAAAAAGAAAAAAGACGTGCGCAGTCCAAAGATAGGGGTAAGAAGGAAAGGAAAAGACGAGAAAGAGGAAGATGAGCATATCCTAAACAGATGCGAAGACTGGGGGAAAAAAAAAAGGCACGGAGGTTGGGATTGAGGAGGGTAGATGGCCACGGTTGGCGCCCCCTTACATACGGGACTCCGACTCAACGCCAAACAATGCCGATCATTATTGGTCGGGCAATAACGGGGTGGTCAGCAAACAACACGAAAAAAAGAACCAGAAAACGTGCGGCGGACATGACGCCACCGCTCACGTACTGGGAATCAAGGTTGGAAAAAAGCGAGGAGCGACCAAGAAAGGGACGGGTAAAGGCGGTTGAGGACCTTAAGTGCTTAACAGGGGAGAAACCCTTTGGGTAAGTTTGGCATGCGCAAAACAAACGATAGGGTAAGAATTGAACGTCGGGGCGAGAAGTAAATTCTATACAAAAGCAGATGTGTCAACAATGGTGAAGAAAGAAGAACAAAACCAAAAAAAAGGAGGGAGCCAGAGGAACTGCCGCGATGGTTTGCACAATTAAATGGTGACGGAGTCCGGCTGGTAGGGAATTGCTGTTACTCGCGATGCTGCCGCGGGCCCATAGAAGGAAAAGAGAGACAAAGACAAATTTGTACACAAAAACCAAAAAAGTGCTTAATGGATTTACGGAAAAAAGAAAAAGCAAAAGGGTGCGATACGAAAGAACGGTGTTCTGGGGCGGAAGCATGGACAAGGATCACGAGATGCAGTACCGGAAGCGCTGAGAAAAGGGGGACACAAAAGGTTCTTCCTAAAAAAAACAGGGGTGGAAAGGTGAGCGAAAACGGCGACGGAGTAGTCGAGGGGCAGCCCGGGCAAAAAACAACCCACCCCAAACACCCCAACACCAAAAAAAGGATGCAGACGAACTTCCACCCGAGGGTGTTGAAAGGGGGTAAAAGTGGTTGAAGGAAACAAAAAAGTCCTAGAGGGAAGGCGCCTTCCAAAGGCCAAAAAAAAAACGAGGCAGCAAATCGGGGGGCCGGGAAAAAAATTTCGTCTGTCTTCCCTAGGGGGGCGAAAGGTGGGTCAAAAGGTAGGGAGGACTGGGCACAAACCTGGAAGTAGCGAACTAGAAGAAGGGGGGGGGTAAGAGGAGTAACACGGTGGAGGGGGTTGACGCCAAGGCTCTTGAGGACGGTAGCAGAAAAAGGGGGGGGGGAGAAACGAAATTCAACTTAATCAGGCGGAAGGGTTTTACAAAAAATTCGAAACCAGAATACCGCAAAAAGAGAAAGCTCTAAGGTTAGACGAGATACTCATCTGACGTGATTGTGTCACCTGGACCGAAAAAAAACAAAGGTTTGACGAATATCGGGTGTGAAGGGAAAAGTAGAAGGACCAGTTGGGTCGGGGAGGTTTAAAAGCCTGTGTGAATCCCGTAAAAAATGTTAAGCAGAAAAAAAGGAAAACGAACCACACGTGTTCGGAGGGGGACGTTGGTTGACTGGGGGGAAAGCCCACAGAGGGGGACCGCCTATTGTTGAAAGTTGTTGCGCATGAGTAGCATCAGGTAGGGGACAAAGGGCCAAGGAAGGAAACTCCACGTGACTAAGAATGATCACCGTTCCGAGGGGGATCTCTGCAGGGGGGGTAAAAAGGGGCGCGAAGAAAAAAAATTGTGTTGTGGGATCAAGGGGAGGGGGAGGAGGAATCATGGGAGGAAACTGCGAAGAATTGGGGGGAGTCGGATTCTAATGGAAAATGTAGAACAAAGTTTGTTGGGGGGACCCCAGTTTGCAGCCCCCGCGGTGCTCTCACAACCCCACTGCACAAGAGAGGAACGAAGGAAAAAAGGAAGAAAGCGGCAAAGATAACGTAGAGACAACGTGCGGCAAGGAAAACTGGTCGGGGGGAAAGGGAAAAAGAAAGCCGAAGCGATGAAACCAAATGACGAAACACTTAGTAGGGAATTACAAGGGGGGATGGTAAAAAAAGGACTGTTACGGGAAAAGAGAACTACACCGCTTAAGTTGGAAAGAGGGGGAAGAAGGCCAGGGGAATAATCAAAAAAAAAAAATTGGGCCTCGGCAGGGTGGCCGCAAACGGCAACGGCTGCGCGTGTTCCAGATGAAAAGAAAGATAAGGAAGGGACTGGTCGAGGGTGGGAAAAGTCTGAGTTGGAGGGGGGGGGAAAAAAAACCGGGAAATCTTTGGGGGTTGTTTGCCCTTATACAACGAGTGCCACACGGAAGGGCTGAAGAGGAAAAAAAAGAAGTGGGATGGCAGATGTTCATCATCAGCCAAAAAAAAGGGGGGGAAAAGTGGGGAAAGGATGTGGGTGGGGGAGAACTGATTATGATGCCATTGAAGTTGAAAGAGGCAAGAGGAAGGGGAGAGGCAAGGAACGCTTGGCGCAATTCCGGCTAGACGAGAAGAAAAAGGCTCGCGTGTGCAGG
>Ga0179593_1347619_pt1 | contig 19813 bp, 20 predicted proteins | sample CZODoug2_1_08_16_FD_185931 | JGI IMG/M metagenome (GOLD analysis project Ga0179593, IMG submission 185931) | Vadose zone soil fungal communities from Angelo Coast Range Reserve, California, USA - CZODoug2_1_08_16fungal (PacBio error correction) | ecosystem: Environmental > Terrestrial > Soil >...
TGAACAAAAAAAAGGGGTCAGAAGCATGAACCAGGGGACCAAACTAAAAAAGGGAAAAGAGAAGAAGTGAGCGGAATCTTGCGTCTGAAAAGATAGTGCGTCCCAGTTGGAAAGGGGACCGACAGAGTGAGACACCCACGAGGATAGGCCCTCAAATAAAACGCTGATACCCCAATCGAACAGGTCACAAAGGGCGACACTCCCAGAAAAAGAAAGCAAGCACGTGATTTCGGGGCAGCGAAATCCGTCAAAGGTGCATAGCACATCCTCTAGACAAGGATGTCAGGAGAAGTGGGAGAACGCACCGGAGTAAGAGAATTTATTGCCATTCCAAGCATCAAAGGTAGAACCTAGAAAAAAAGGAAGTTCGACTTCCTTTGGTGCTCCATGGAAGGGGGGGCTAACACCCGGTCGCGGCAATGAGAAAGACAGACCGAGAACCCGCCTTTATAGGGCACAACATCTCGTCACCGATTGAAACATTGGGCCCGGGTGGATGCCTGAGTTTAAAGCCAGGACGAACTATCCCTGTGATGGACGCTCTCTCCCAAAGAGTAGGAAGGGTTAGCGTCCCACATGTAAGAGACGGTTGCCAAGATGAGCCACTATAATCTGTGCCAAAGTAAAAATCGAGCCAATGGCTCCGTATCGGGGCAAGCGGTCGTCGTGATCTCTGAAGCGGGTCCTAGTGGGGCGAAAAAAAATCCGAGTTTCTTAGGAAACTACGACGACGTGGTATCGGGTCCAGCCAAGGAGGGCTTGGAAGGGGGCACAAGGCAGACCCACCGTGGAGGGGGAGGACACGACGAGCACAGGCGCGGTCATGATCTAGGGACAAATTTGGGGGAGTCGGGTCTGGAAGGCTGTGTGCAGAGTGGGAACTGTTTCGTTCGAGCCGCATTTGGGCGGGGAATAGCCGACTTGGGGGAGACTACGAAAGGAAGGGGGCTCCCCATCGGGGGGTGGCAAGTATTGGAACGAAGAAGGGATTCGACGCCAATTAAACGAAGGTGCACGGGGGATTGGGGGACGCAAAGGAGTGGGTCAAGTGAGAGAGACGATAGACCAGTGGTGGCACTTGGGGGGGGGGAGGAATGGGTTGCGACCCGACTGAATTGCCGGAAAAAAAGAGTGGTAGATCCTAGGAGAGCAGGTTCGAAGGGAGCGGATCGGGTGAGTTGAAAGAGTGGTGTGAGGTGTTTTGGGCTGACGTCGCCTGGACTACCTGTCCTCGAAAGATAGCGGAGTCACAAGGGAAACGAAGGGTTGGGGGGGAGGGGTGTACACCTAAGTGAGGGGACTTTGTTATGGGAAGATGAGGGGGTTTGTGCGAGAGCTGGGGTAGACTGAGAGGTCACTGCCCGTTGGAGAGAGAATGCCGAAGGAAAAGGGGAAGGCTGAGAATGTCGCACTGACCTGGCCGATCAACTAAGAGCTCTAGGTACAGGTCTCGACTGGGTTGGAAATCCTCAACTGGGGTATAGTGCTGTGAAAAATGGAGAAACGAAACCGAGTAGAAGGGTTGGGCCGGGTGGGGTTTGTAGGGGACTGAAAGTAACTTGTGTTATGTGGGCGGTCAGACTCCACCAGAAGCCGTATGAGGACGTGTGTGGGGCAGTGGAAAGAAAGAAGAGAAAAGGGGGAAGGGAGGGGTAAGACGGGGTGAAGAAGAGAATTGGAGAGGCGAAGGGAAGGTTCACTGGGTCTATAGGAGATCACCTACCATTTGACAAGATTCAAAGGTCTACTATATGGGGAGGGAAGCTCAAGAGGGGTTGTCAAGACCTGAATGTGACAGAGGAGAAGGAGAGTAAGACTGCTATAGAGAGAAAAAAAAACCAAGGTAAGGGAGGGTACGTCGTATAATACATCGCCAACCAAGGTCCCCATTACCTGACCTTCTAGAGGAGGAAGGCGAAGTGGAAAGTCGAGGTGCGAGCATGGGCAGAGGAAGGGGAGCGCGGGATCGATCAGGTAAACCTTTTAGCAGCAACGCTTACAGGGGAAACCAAGATCGTTCGGTCCAGATCACGGAACGAGAAAGAGCATGCGCGCGCGTACGAGGGGTAGAATAACGAGAAGGAAAACCCAAAACCTACCGCATCCCGAAACACAAAATACAAGGAGCATTCTAGCACATGGGAGGACATCCCCAAAAAAGGGATTTACTTCAAACAAGAGCCAGCTCGCACGGGAGGTGTCTCGTCGCGCGGCTGTCGGACCAAAGGAAAGGTCGCCCGAAAGGGAAAAAGCCAGAAAAGGGCGAAAGTTCACCGAACGCGTCCAGAGCACGAAACTACGGTCCGACCGAACAAAAGGCCTCAAGTTTCCAAGGAGTGTTCACTCGGTGTGAGAAGAAAGAAACAAGAACCTGAAGTTGACGCGGCCGGATAAAGAATGATAGGAGGGGAGTCCGTCGAGGCGGGCCTCTCCCAAAGCCACAACCCATAGAAGAAAAGATTCAGGGGGGGATAAGAAAGAGCCACAAAAAGCCCTGGCCCATTAGACCTGATCCGACGGAAGAGGGTCAAAAGTCTACGGGGGAGCAGGACATAAACAGCAACCTTGAGGAAAGAGGGAGCCATGTATGACCGCTAGCGAAACCAACCTTTACACGCCAAAAACTCTTCGCTTTCCAGGGAAAGTGCAGCGTCGGAAAACGGGTTTCCAACCGAGTGGAAATCGGGAAGGATCACGGAGGTCGGAAAATAAAACCCTACGCTGCGATAAAAACCCACTACGCTCAGGGCTGAGAAACAAATCAACGCCAGAAAAACAAATCCAAAAAAAAAAGTTTGAATTAGTCATAGAAATGAGGCAGGATTAATACCACTCTGAGCCAACTCTAAGGTTTGAGAGAACTCACTCGGGGGCTGACCCGGGATGAAATGTCAAAGAAAAGGAATCCGCTGGAAAAGAAAACCATTTCCAGGAAATTAAGGTACAGCTAAGGGAAGGGGCTGTGGAAGGGGGACCGACACACCCAGGGGGGTTGAAGGCAATTCAAGAAAAACGACTCAAGCCGCCCATCCTCGAATGGTGTGCGAAAAAGCAAACCTGAAAGATAGATAACCCAAACGGTAGGCAACGAAAAGGGCTAAAACGGGAGGACAGTTAGGAGACTAAACTATCAACCAACAGGAGGGGGGGGGGAAAAGATCTGGTATATCGAGAAGGTTTGGGCGGAAAGACGAGGAAGTGTGACAACTAGAATCCACGGAATTTAAGTTGGAGAGCGGGGGTAAGGGCGATTTTATACTCTCATCAACGGAGGGGGAGGCTGTCTGGTCAGGGAGATCATTAGCAGAAAGTAAGGAGGAGGGGTACGTCCAAAAGAGCCGGGGTTTTCTTCTTAAAACCGCATCGGTGGATTTGTGGTAAACGCCGCGCAGGGGAGAGGGAATGTGCGAACATATGGGGCCGCCCTCCGGGCGTGTTCGGACAGGGGGGGCGTTGGAGAGAGGGATGAGCACCTGAGGTTGAGCGAGTGTGAGATATCCTTTAGGGGGGTATGAGGGAATAATTTATGAGAACATGGAGTGTGTTGAAGGGGGAAAAGGGGGTAGAGGAAGCAGGAGTTGGTGATGAGAAGACCGATTTGCTCACAGTCGGGTTTTGGGATTCCTCAGTAGGACGACCTTGAAGATAAAAAAAGGAAGGAAAGGATGCCAAGGAGGCGCGTGGAAAGGTTGGTGAGATTGCGGTGGGACGGAATTTCTAAGACCGGGTTGTGGGAAAGGTTTGGCGCCCTCCGTGGAAAAAGCATCCGGGGTCCGGCTAAGGGGGACCGTGGTGAGCCATACTCGGGGTATGGGCGTCCAGTTAAATGGCTCTGTGGTGGTAAGGCAGTTGGGTTGGGGAAGACGCCTAACGGGCAGGGAGAGTATGACTCAGGACCGACGGGAGGTGTTCGGAGTGTAAGTACAAATAGGGGGGAAAATGTACTGCACGAAGGAAGGTTCTGGTGTGTAGTCGCGGTGATCCGGAGGCTGAACTTAAATTTCTCTAAGAAAAACGGTGTGTAAACAGGGGGAGAAGCTCCGGAATCTTGGCGCTCCTGGACGCGAAGAAAACTTTTAGGTGTGGGGACTTGGTCGGTAGAAAAAGAAAGACTATATTATAGGGAAGTTGTTCCGGGTTGCTCTCGTAGGGGGAGTGGCGGGAAATGATCGATGAGGACACCGGTAACGATCGGGAAGCAGAGCCGTGAGGTTTCAGGGACGAAAACCGATCACGCAGCTTTCTTTTAAAGGTTGGGCGATGGGTGATGAGATAGAGGGAGAATGGACGAAGGGGAAGGGTAGAAAGAGACGCGGATAAAGTAGGGGAAAAATCGCCCCTCGAACTGGAAAGACTCCAGAGACGTTCAGTTCAACTCATGTAATGGTGTTAGAGAACATAATGGTGAGCTCGAGCTATCAGGGAGAGGTCCTGAGGCTACATACAAAGGAAGAATGTACTCGCCTAGTACGGTCTTTGACCCAGGAGATTACAGGAGGATACGGAGACAGACTCTAGGAATGTCGACTGTAAAGATATTGGGTTCTAGGGGTGCGTGCGAGAGAGATCGTTCAGGTGGAAATAGGCTTAGAGAGCGAGGAAGTCCGATGAGCGCCGACCGCCGTCTTCACTTACCTCGCGATTAGACAACATGACCCGAAGAGTACCTAAAGCTCTAGAATGACTGGGGATAAGAGCAGCCGGCCAGAACGCAGGACGTCCATAATCCCGAACCAATTCAGGAGATCAAGAGGAGATCGGGTGAGAAAGAAGTGTGCGAATCCACGAGAAATAAATTAAGTATTAATATCCAGGAAACTTTTGGGAGTTATATTCCCACGAAGCGTGACATGGTGCTGTTCGCCTCCGCCCTATTAAAAACCGAACGGGATCGGAGTCCCGTCCATGCGAAACCGAGTTACACTACGAACCATCTGCTAAAGTCAAACTCGAGGTGTACATCACGTAGAGTGTGTCGAAAAACCACAATCCAAGTACTGTGGAAACATGGAGACATCAGTGAGATCATTTGAAGGAGAAGGGCCCCCAAATGAAACCACCCCCACCCGAATTTCAACGCAAAGAGCCAGTCTTCCTTCTACCTATTAGACGAATGAAAGAACGAACCATGGCATTGTACGTGTCACGGTGCAAGGCAGTCAGACATCCCAAAACAAGGTCACCAGGTTCGTCAGAGGAGGACAATCGAACAGAACAAAAAAAGTGATCAATCCGCATCGTGATTGTAGAACAGCAGTAGTAGTGAAACAGACCGAATTTTCTCTTCAAAACCGGGACTGTTAGCAAAAGGGAGAGACCTCAGGAAGAGGAAAAAACCTAGGGAGAGAGCCCCTCAGTCAAGTACGTACGAAACGTTGAAGAAAATATGCTCCAATACAACAACAACTTTATTAGACATGGTATTCAATCAGAAATGAAAGGGGGGAGGCTCCGAACATCTCCCCGGTTGACGTTTGTAAGAAAAGACCGGAGGGGCGGCCAAGGTAGTTGACAGTTCAAAAGCCTACCAGGAACGGGCTTACCCCGAGAATCAAAACCGGTAGAAGTAGGGGAATCAATGTATCCTTGTTGAGCGACGAAAGGAGAACGTTCCGCGGCATGTAGATAGACCGCAAGGGGGGTGCCACGAGAGATATGAATGGGCGGGCTCGCGTCTCTCAATCAGGATGCCTGGTGCATCCTACGGGACAGACCAATCGGGGGGACAGGTTATTAATAACATAGAATAAAAACAAAAAGGGGAGGAAGAGGGGACGGTCATCAGGCAGTTGGGATCGGACGTGGGAAAAGAGGCTCCCTCGGGTTTTAAAAGGGTGGGAAAAAAAGGAACAGAAAACGCACAAGCTCGGTCATCTGTCGGAACTTTTATAGCATTGAAACCGGACCGAGGGGCGGGTTGCGGGGGCCAAAGAAAGACAGTGCGAATGAGAAAGAACCGCGCTCTTTTGAGGGGTTCAAGGGCGACGCTGGGAGGCGGCGAATGGAGAAGGGAAGCAACTAAGATGCGTCTATTCAACCTGTCCGAGACGGGATAAAGGAGCGGAACTGATGCATGGATGATAATAGTTGTTGAGTCGGCCAAAGACTGGCGAAAGCCGGGACACAACCATGTACGTCGAGGGGGTCTGCAGGGTATGTGGAGGAAGTTGGTAGTAAAAAGACAGCATGGGGGGAGGATCTGGGACAAGATAGAGTAAGAAGGCAACATCCGTAGGTGACAGGGGGTTGGCCTGTGGGGGGGGCGATATGCTTTTAGGGAGGCGGGAGTCGGGGGGGTAATTGTTGGGGAGTCAAGGACGGAAACATGACCACGTGGGTGAAAAAAGTGAGAAAGTGCGGTTCGAGACGACTCGAGATCTGGACGCAAAAAAACACGGGCTCGGGTGAGTTGAAGTGGGGGGGTGGGGAAAACGAAAGCCTCGCCGTGGCGTCGACGCAGAGGGATGACGAAAGGAACGAGTGTTGGGGGATTCTTCGTTGTAAGAGAGGGGAACAGGGGTGATGCAAAGACGTGACCGGAGGGGTGGTTTCGGGGAACGTCGGGTACATGGAAAGGAGGGACTGGAGGCGCGACGTGCGAACGATGCGAACACAGAGAGATCCGGCAAACTTGGGAGGAGATGGACGAAGAGAAACACGTGTCAGCGCTGGAAGGGTTGTGAGGTTTAAGGCCGAAAACTGGGGGCGCCAACCGGGGAGACAATGGAAGTAGGCCAGCGGACTCTCTGTCAGGGGTAGGGTGAGTGGGAGGAGCCTCGCTAAGGAAAAACCGTCAAGAAAATAAGGGATTAAGAAAGGTTGGCGACGAACAGAGAGATCGAGGGGGAGGGGAACGTCGTTTGAGCGGAGGGGATCATTAAGGGAAGCCGGACTCTAAAAGAACTCACTCAAAAAATGTGCTGATACCCCAAAAAAGGCAAGCCGAAGAGATCGCCGGGTCATCAGAATATGGTGAAGGCCGCGCTTTCCTGGCGTCGACGCAGACTCTCAACGGGAAGGAAAAGAGAGAGGGCAAATAGATCTCTCCATGGCAATGCGGGGTACACCAATCATGAGTTGACAAAAAGGGGGGCTAAAAGGAAGGAAGGATCAGCTAGAAGGGGGGACTTGGATGGTGTCGCAAGTTCGAGCGATCATGAGACGGTCCGCGCTAGCAAGAAGCGAATCATCGAAATGTAAACCTCCTCTGGTCCACGACCCTGACCTAGAGGGAGGGGGGGAGTAAAAAACACGTAAGGAGGCCCTCCAACTTTCCTCACAAGAACATCCCTGCAGAAAAAAGGGATACAGAAAACACCCCGGCCCGGATACCGGGAAAAGATTGCGGGTTAAGGGAAAAGCAAGACCCAGTGAGGCTGGCACCACAGACGCGTTGGGAGCTGTCTTCCAGGAGAGCCAAGAGGCCGGAACGCATAGAAAAAGTGTGGGCGAATTAGACTCGCAAAGGCAAAACCGGCCGCAGCGAAAAGCTTCACAGTTAACGAAGGACCCTGATCAGAATGTCGACAAAAGACCGGAAGAGAAATAAAAAAAACTCGGGTTAACCGAAAAGGCTGGGGGACAACACTAAATCTAGTGAAGGGAATCGATTATAAACGCGTAAGGAGGCCTAACACAACCAATTCCAAAACCAAAACTATGGAAAAAAAAACGAAGTCGTAACGGATCAGGGCTAGAGGACGACGTTCCATACGCAGTTGGACAGGACAGTGAGACAGCGACGGAACGGAACTGAAGCCCAACAGAATTCGTGGATGAAGGGGGTACGACCGAGCCTGAACCGAAGGAGGGAAACACACGACCGACTAGGATCGTGAGTAAATGGGTGCTCCTGCTAAGCGAAGTCTGAGCGGAAAAAAGTAGACTGGGATTCCAAAGTACGTAAAAAGAGGGTCTTGGCCCCAGATAGGCCATAAACAGGCTGCAGACAAAACAAGTCAAGTCACGTTCTCACTTGAGCAAAGAGGAGAAAAAAAACGATCAACCAAACGATATCATGAGAGAAGAAATTGCGGGCCATATTCCATCGTCCTGGAGGGGAGGAGTTAGAGGAGACATGGGATGTCTGAAGGGGTTGGAACGAAAAAACGAAAAGAGGACCATAGAGGGACTCGCAGACCTTCAGAACTTCGTGTCGAAAGCACAGGGACTCCCTCGGGGTACGAAGTGAACAGACACGGCCGCTGCATGGAGCGGACCTGGGAGGACCGTCGCGGATGGTTGGGCGATCCCTGCCTATAGGTCAAAACGAGCCAGGAACTAGTACGGGACCTTATGGTTCCGAAAAGTCCGATTTCGCGAACATCCAGTACTCTCAAAAAAAGGGTGAGTAAGGGAGGAGCAAATTAAATCGAAGGGGGGTCAGTACACACTCTATTGTGACCGGTATTTTTTTGCTAAGGCATGGAGAGGGGGACCAGAAATACCCGAGGGGGGCAGGCGAATAGGAATCTCATTTCAAAGGGGTTCCGTTTTATGGTTTACGGGTTCAAAGGGAAGAAGGGAAAAGAATGTGATAGCTTAAAACGGAGCGGTTACTGAACTGTATAGGAAGCTGCGGGGCTGGGAAAAGGTTCAACAAAAGCGAATCCACTACGGTTCGTCTGTCGAAGACGGAACGTGCCGCGCAAAAAGCCGTCTCGGTACTTCCTGTGAGGAGGGTCTAGGATATGTTTGAAAAGGCATACTAGTGACTGGACCGAGTGGGGGACCGGTGGATTGCCAGAAGCCGGTTTATTCAGAGTCTATTGTTTAGGAGGAAACTAAAAGACGCCGGTTGCATCCACGAGGTCAAGGCATCACGGACTAGGAGGGCAGGGGTGTGGTTGGTGCACAATGCGTGGAAAGTGACAGAGAAAGGTAAATGGTGGAGTTGGTTCGCGAGCAAAACGTTAGGAACCTGCCAGAAGGATAAGGGCAAGGGGGGGGGAGTGGGTTGCGCTGAACGGTTTCCGGGCTGGGGAATCGGGTGGAAACGTTTTTTGTGGGGGCGGCCGGGGAGACACCTCTACATTAAGCATCGGGAGAGGGTCTCACAGGAGTGGGAATGTCACGTACACAGATGAGTGAACGAGTGAAGGGGTTGTTTTGGGACTGACGACGGCACGGCGGGGGGGTGGGGTGGAGGGTCGAACGCGGGGGAAAAGACGTGGCGGTGAATTGGCTCGATGAAAAAGATGGCGGGGGGGAACCAAACCGGGGATAAGACAAGTGGACAACTTGCGACGAGCCAGGGGGAAAGTGGGAGATTGGGGGGCCAGCCGGTTCAAAAATGCGGGGGGCCCCGACCTGCACATGAACCGAGTAATCTTAGGGGAGGGTCTGAATAAGAGGTGTGAGGATGAGTTGATTTAAATCAATCGCGCAAAGAGTTCGTGACTTAGGTAATGTTGGAACGAGAAAGATGGTAGTCATGGAGGGGGAGGGGGACGAGAGAATTGCGAGGCTGAAGTCAAGAGAGAACGCAGATCAGAATCAGGTGAAAACGGAAGATCGCCGATCTTGATAGGAAGGGTCAGTTCAGCTCATCGATAATGGTGTAACTTACTGGTGGCAGCACGATTCACTTGAGAGTCGAGAGGAGAGAAAAAAGAGGAGGAAGCGTATAAACTAAAAAAGGCATGCTGCTCGGGGCGGGGATCTAGAAGAAAATAAAGGCAATCGAACTTGTCACACAATCGTGGGATCTAGCACCGGTTAGGGAAGTTCACGCGTAGAGCGTAGCGCAGTAAAGACGTCCGACGTTCGCAAGAACCGAGCGAAAGCAGCAAGAAGGATTTCACCAAGAATCGTAAACGGGGGGACAACAAAAAACACAGAGGTCAACTGCGGTATCTCGATCAGGGACGGTTGGCCTCATCGGGAGCAGGCCCGTCACAGGCACGACTAGATTCAGGACAAAGGAGCGAAAGGCAATTGCCATCCTATAAAAGGAGGTGTCCTGCACTGCAAGCAAAACAGAAACGAGAAAACGTTTGGGACGTCGGGAAGAGGACACGACGGGCAGGGAGAAAGGAAAGGGTGCATACTCAAGAGCCCATGAAAAAAAAAAAAACGCATCTCCACGGGCTCCGTCGACAACGGACGGGACGTCAAGACGACCGACCCACACCCGCCAGTGAGGAGAAGGAAACCGGGGAAAAATCACGTAAGGTGTACGACAAGACATCAACGAAGAAGAACGTTCGCATGAAAACCACTAGGCGTGAGGGCGGATCGACCACAAAAATTCCAAACAAAAGGTTCAAGCCCAACGGAGATCGGCGGAGGGGCGAGGCGACCAACTGGCAGCGGGCGAGCCAAGGGAGTGCTTCGAGGCCATGGCCACAACATTGAAAACACAGGAAAGCTCGGAAATACCCCAGCACAAAAAAAAGTGCCCAACAACCAACGAGGGGTCATCTTTATCGTCAGTCTGCGCATCAGGAGGTCAAAGCCCACCGGAGGGCCAGGAAACCGAGTGACATCGGAGTTGAACAGTCGCTCGACACGCCAACTAGCAAAACCCTACTTGACCATTAAAGAGGTCCTACACGGGGAACAAGATCATGGATACGACAAAAAAACCACGTTAGGGACATTCACCTCGATCCCGAGCCACGATTAGGACGACAGGTGGGGACGCAACGGAGGCGAAAATTGTGGAAAGTAAAACAAGCCGCGGAGACAGCCGAACATCTAAAAGTCGACGTCGGTGAAGATCACCTCTTTGTAGGGTTTCAAAGACAAGATAAAAGGTCCGCCTGAAGGGATCCAAGGGAGCACCACGCGAAGGAGATGAGAGGGGAAATCAAGTGACGCAGCCCAAAGGCGGGTGTCACTAAGACGCGAGAGAGGCGACTGGAAAGGAAAAGGGGTACTACGGAACCGAGACAAAGGGAGAGGAGATAGGGTAGCCGTCCCGGAGGGTCGATTGCCACTTTAAGGAACGCTGGTGGTTTCCCGGGAGGAGTGGGGGAACGACCAGGAGTGGAGCAAAAGCACAGAGGAGGGAAGATAGGCGGGCCAGGACTGGCCTTTCCAGCCAGTTTAAATCACAAGAACGACAGGAAGGTTTGCAAAAGAGCCGAAGACGGTTAAGCTGGGAAAGTAAGGGCTAGGGGAGGGAGCCTGCGGAGTTAGCCTCCCTCAGGGATGTATTCTAAAAACCAAGGCTACTGCGGGCTAGCGGCGGGAGGGGAGACAACAGAAAGGGAGAAAGGCAGAGATGACGTAATGAGGGGTGGGGGGTGGGGAGTAGGGAGAATAGTGCAGACTGGCAGAACGTCGATTGGGGTTCTCTCCGCAAAGAAAGTTAGTTGGGGGGGCGGGGCCCGAAAGGGTGGGGTGAGAATACGAAAAAGGTCACGGAGGATCGTGATGAAAAGTAGGATCGGAATTAAAGTGACGCCTACTTCGGGCGTTGTTGGAAGGTGGTGGGGGCCGCTGGAGGGGTAGGGAGGCAGGCGACGATAGATTTAGGGGGAGGTGGTCAGTGTAGGCTAGAGAAAAAGATTACAGCTCCGGATGATCCGAAGGGGGGGGCCGGGCTTATGAAGAAGAGCCGAAGGCTGTTGGTCAAGACGAAAGGGAGAAAAGGTGCGTGGATTGTGGGCCGCCCTACCTTATCGCATCGTTATGAGGATCTCTCTTCACAGTGCGGGGGGAGGATGGGGGGGGGCTGTAGAAGTGGAAAAAGAAAGCACGCGTTTGCTGAAAGGGCGGTGGGGTGGGGGAGGGGGACGGTCGGGGTCAGGTTCGTTATCTTTATGGGCAGACTGGCCGGCTGAAATGGGGCGAGGCGATAGAAAAGGTGAAGCGAACAGGGGCAGCTGGTGAAACTAGGGGAGGACGCGAAGAAATGGGAGGGGGTTTGCGTATAATGTTACTAGGAAACCCTCAAAATAGGGGACGGTGGTAATTTGCCGGTTCGGATAGAGGGATAGACTTTGTGAGAGGGGTGGAGCAATGGAGAGAAGAACCGTAAGAAACGGAGACGAAGGGCGGTGGGGAGAACAGCACTCAATGGGTTATACTGATAATTTCTCTTACAGAGAAGGTGCTTTCGATCTCTTAATCATGGAACGGAGAGAAGAAACGCAGGCGAACAGAAAGAATGGGAGCAGTAATAAGGGGTGACTACGAAAGTTACCTGCAGCATACTCGTAGAAACAAAAAAAAAAAAAAAGAATTGAATGTGCCCAGGAAGGCCTCTACTAATATCATCTATGAAGGAAGTAATGCAGCTCCGAAAAACAATGTTATTTGGGTAGATGAGACAATCCGGGACAAATGTGATTGTAAAGGAGAGGTTTTGTGGCACCTGTTTAGGCTGTCAAGGCGCGATAGGGGATCCAGAGAAGTCCTCGCTCGGAACACACACCGTCGGAAAAAGAACGTCTTTGAAAACCCACTTTAGATGCGAGGACGGTATACAACGAAAGAACGACCGGCGCGAGCCGGAGCGCGGAAGTGGTTACTAAGAACGAAGAGTCCCGCATCAAGACCGGAAAAGGGAGAAAGCCGGCAATGAATACCTCAGGGGGGGTGGACTCACTACAAGTTATGTTTCCTTCATCCAAAATCCAGAGCGACAGGTGGAGTAGTCTCCAGAGCCAGGGAGGAGGGCTCTGTCAAGGTTCTCGTCGCTAAAAGGGAAAAGTCGAGGGAGGGAAAAACGTTGAATCCATGAACGAGACATGGCACAGTACCACCACGCCGAAAAAAAAACAAAGTACGCGGAGGGAACGAGGGGACACACGCTGTGGACGACAGAAATCAAACATTAAGGAGTAGAAATAATAGACCGGGTGAAGAAAAAGCAAAAAAAAATGGGACACAAAACCATAACAGTAGGACTCAAAAGCTCGGGGCGAAGGGTCTCAGAGGGGGAGAAACGGGGCAGAGTTAAGAAATTCTGTACGGGGAAGGACATTCAAAACATTATCCCAAACAAGTGCACGTTCGATGCAAGCAAAAGCTGAACACACCGGCATAGCCAACAAACCGGAACACGAGAAGTCGAGTGATAAGGGGAGGAAGATCTACGCTTCCAGCCGTACCTTGTACAGGGGGCAATCGGGCGGTGACTACCATCGAGGCCCAGCAGAACGAGACCATAAAGCGCGGAGGTAACGTCTCCTTGCACAGACTCAACAAAAAACCCCTCTCCACACACGGATTATCATGAAAGAGACAAAACATAATGGGAAACGGAAGCACGAAGGAGAGCCGAGGAGACAGGGGGGACCAGGAAGGCGGTTAGTTGCATGAAACAAACACCGCATGGGACCAGCCCCTAAGAAAAATCCCGATGCTGGGGTGGCATACAGCGTCCCTTGCGTAGGTTGGGGGGGAAAATCCCAGACCACCGGGACTAATCCCTTCAAACACCAGAGGGGATGGAGTGAGTATGTTAGCAGCCCGGAACAGGCGAGACCGATCCCAAGGCTCTACCGGGGGGGGACTGGTCCGAAGCACACTGGGATGTGAAGGTTTCGTAACTAACATCGCCGAAAAACGGGGAGGGGAAGAGAAGAGGTTAGCGTCAGTCAACGAGGGGCGTAGAGGGCCACTAAGGCATACTGAGGTTGGGCAAATTGATACCCTCTGGGGAAGATCAGTAGGGGGCGCGAAAAGAAGAGAGAATCGAGGCAAGGAAGCTGTTAGGGGGTAGGGGATGAACTCATTGTTATCTGGGGTGCACCATAAAAGAAATACTACCTGGGACGATGTGATGAGGATAACTACGCTATGCTTGGAGTGGTGAGAGGGGAAGGGGCGCACGGACTAGTAAGATTTCAGTCTAGGTTGGAAATTCTTTCTAGTAACTTCATTGAAGGCAGTAGAGGGGGAGACAGTGGAGGGCGGGTCTGAAGACTGTGAAGAGGGCGAAGTTGATCGGTTCATCCTGCTTGGCCGAGACAGGAAGGGGGGGGGGTGACGAAACAGATGGGAGCCGTAAGGTGGGAGGCCAAGCGGAAGTCATTGGGAAACAAACATATCTGAGAATTAGAACTCGCTAAGGGGGTATCCTTTGGTTGGAGATATTTTTATCAGGCGACGAATCGAAAGGTGGAGCGTGGGGTGGACGGAGGGTTCGACTACCCGCCGGATAACCTTCGAAGCTGATAAAGGGGCTGAAGATTACCGTTACGACGGGCTCGTGTTTTTTTTGGGACATTGGTGGTGGGGAGGGGGAGGAGAGAAACGCGACCATGGCATGCGGGAGAGGGGGGGTAGTACAAGTTAACATAGTCATTTGAATTGTCTGAAGCTGTCAGTGGACTGACAGAACGGAAGGCGTGGTGTGTCCGTACGGGTGGAGTAGGACAATTCGGTGAATGGGAAAAAAACGTGCTGGGAAGAAGAGGGGGAAGTAGGAAAGGGGAGACGTTCTGGGGGGGGGCACTACTGTTGGACTCGGACTTCCAACGGGGTTCAGGCGAATGGCTAGTGGGAGGGGTGACTAAAATGGCGTTAGGGAGGGGAAAAATCCTGGTCTCGGGGGGGATCCGGGAAGGGGCTTTTTGGGAAGAAGATCGTTTAGGGTTATTTGCTTACAGGAATCGCTGAGGACACCGTACGGAAGTAAAGAATATTCAGAAGTATTAAAGGGGAGCGACCCTAGAAAGATCAAGGGGGGAGGCGTGAAAAAGGGATGCATGAGAACGGGAGGTTCTCAGAAGAAAGTGAATGGATGCTTAAGCTCTACTCTCATGACGAAACTCGAAGGTGAAAGGCAGAGATATACATGGAGAGGTAGGCACAAATCTGGAAAAAACCGGATGGAAACAGATCAACTGAGAGGTTAATAGAGATCTCAATCACAAGGGGGGGGGGAAAGAGATAGATAGTCGGAGAATCGCCATTTATCCTCGCGGCCAGTCAGGTATTGAAACAATTAGTGAGCCAACGATAAGATCAGATAGGAGAGAACAAGACACCGTAGGGGGGGAAAACCGTTTTCGGATCTAAGTTTCCATGATTTCAGATCTCAAGCACCGCGTCGATCCCACCCTCCTTCTTTAAAAGCCTACACTTTAGGTAGGCAGGGAGAGTAAAAAGAACTCAAAGAAAGAAAGGCGAGAAAGAGGCTAAGATTATGAATCTCCAAAAGCCATCATAAACCTGAAGGGAACGACAACCGTCCAAAGTATACCGGGGGCGCGCGTTGGAGGGAAAGGGGGAGGTTGCTAATGAGGGGACCCCGCCTATCACAAACGTTTGTCTCATTCAGAGCTTTACCATATTCCTGGAGAGAGGTCACGGGAGAAAGACCTAAAAAATGGAAAGAACGACCGCATCGAGCAAAAAGAAACAGTGAAAGGAAAAAAGGGTACCAGACATCAGGCACCACCACTAATGTCTCAGTCAACCGTTCCCGACGTAGCACTGTGCGAACGAAATCACCAATCACGATGTCAAAGGAAGCACAGCAATGAAGAGAGAGACCAGGAAGGAGAAGAGAGGGAAAAAAATTCCACACCCTTCAACTCACCACCGAGCAGTATAAAGGGGGTCAAAGATAGCGGAGTGCACCAACTAAAATGATTTACCGATACATGCGTCGCCGAAATCCCGAAACCACCACTTCAAACTAAGGTAGTACGTAGCCGCTCACTTAATCCCGAAGAGAGCCAACCAACGTCTACAACCGGCGTCATCAGGGAAAAGACGTACCTATTGCAGCCCCTTAACTGTTAGGAAACCCTAAGGTGGGCAGGAGGATAGGAAAAAGAGGCATCAGGGGGGAACAACCAAACAAGAAAGAGGGGAGAAAGGCCAGGGGGGTCGCACTTTGAAAACTCACCCCGACACCAAAGGAGATAAGGATACGACGATGCCCGAAAAAAGGATTCTCGCAAGCAGGAGACTCTTCCGTTCAACTGGAGAGAAAAGGCCAAAAAATAGTGACCTCCGCATCTGCTTACCCAGAAACCTAAATTAACAGATGAAAAAAGTAGACGAGGTTCAGAAAGCAGAGGTAGAGGTTGGTGGCCGAAAGGACAAAGAGAAAAAACTGCAATGATGAAAGCCCGAGATTTGGTGCGCCGATACCTGGGATCGACTCGGACAAGGAAAAAAACGCAGGATGACAAGGAGTGAAGCAAAAGACGGCCAACACCTTAGGGTGGTACGAGAGAAAACAAAACTGTATGAAGAGAAGAGCGGTCTCCCATTCCAAGCGCAAGGTTTGTCGGAGAGGAGGGGGCCGACTGGCAGCCAGAAGGTTTGTCCAAGGAAAAGCAGGGACGAATCAGGAAGGGGGAGGAGAACCAAGACGCGCGGAGAGCATGTCATAGGTGGGAGTGAATCTGAGCTGAGGGTCCGACGGTTGGTCGCAAAGAAGAAGGCAGCTTGAATGAAAAAGAAGTACGAGGTACGTGGGGGGGGTGAGGGTTAGGGGAAGAGAAATGCGTAGGCAAAATGCACTAGATCTTTCCAAGGTCCAACCTGTCGACGCGTTGGCTCTCTTCTGAAGGGAAGTACATGGAGTTCGCGTGAGATGATCTTAGTTGTTTGGGGGAGTCCGTGAGGAGAGAGATCTGGGGTGGCAGAACCGTGACCTGACTTTGGTCTCAGAATCTGTTTATGGGTGCTGGGCAGACCGCGTTGGGTAAAAACAAAAGCGCTCGGGGTTTGGGAAGTGAAAAAGTGGGACCTGGAGGGGGAAATAACGACGCAATTGGAACGATATATGCCGACGGTTGGGGGTATCACGGTTGTTGCGCTATCTTTGTTCGGCTTGTAGAAGAATACGAAAGGGGTGGTTGGAGGTGTGTGGCGTTTATGGATTGCTGAAACGCACTCCAGGAAAACCTGCACCGAATGGGGAAGGGGGGGGGGGGGGGGGTAGATCGTAGGGCCAGTGGAGTGGGCGAACTAAACATAGATGTTAAAACTCAACGGCAGAGGGTGTTTAAAGAGGTGGGGGGGGGTTTGGTGTGATCACTCCAGATCAGAGTCGTGAGTCGGAAGGAGATTGTGTGGGAGAGAGTGTAGGAAAAGCACAGGGGGGCCATGTTCTGAGGAACTGGCGTGGTGGTCGGAAGAGGAGGGGGACGTAGATCCTGACGGGGCAACTGTGGGGAGGGCGGTTCGGCTAACTTGCTAATTGGGCAGTCGGGAAGTCGACAGTTTTACCTGAAGCCGAAGGCTAGTGGGACGATAGGGACAACTAAAACAAAGGACAATGGAGTTGGGTTGGTGAGGAAAGAAACGAATGAGGCGGGAAAACTTGTCGCTGGAGATACCTTGTGGAAAACGGGGCGGATCTAATTGAAAAAAGTTATTTCGGGGGATGCTCTAGTGCAAAAGGCAAGAGGAAGAGAGAAACCGGGTTAGGGAAGGTGGGGGCAAAATTTTTAACGAAAACGAAGCAAGAGAAGAGTGGGGGGGAAGATGGAAATAAGGAGGGGGGGATGAGAAGACGGCGGGACCCTTAAAGTGAGGCCTGATCAGATCCGAAGTATATTGCTAGTAGACGAACAGTGATAGAAACCGAGACGGAGACAGAGATCAAAAGCGTTAAACGCCGTATTCAGTAGAGTGGGGTGAAAGACGGGGAGAGGAGGGGCTGCGAGTATAGAAGAGAGAGATAGCACAACAAGAATAGATAAAGATAGGATACTCAACAGATAACTTCTCAGTCATTCTGAAAAAATGGATATGAGAACCGCAAACTAATAGGACAGCAATCAAGAAGGATAGGAGACAGGCGGGTGTCGGCTAGTAGAAGGCATACGGAGCAATAAAACGAAAGTAGATCAAGAAAGGGCCCACTCTTGACACAACCATAGCACTTTTAGGAAGGATAGTCGTGAAAAAAGAAAACAGGGAAGGCAACCAGCCGTGAGGGGGGGGGGGACTTCCAAATCACTCTCCACGTATGAATCCCAGAAAAAGGAAAGACCGCGGCCTCAATAGTTACCAGTTGGAGGGGGGGGGCCTAAAGTAAAAGAGGGGGGTTTCACTAAGGAAAACGAAAGTGGCGTCTCTTCAAAGAGACAGACGGCCGACGGCCCTTTCGACTTCGACTAGAACAATTGCAAGGGAACCGGCGGCTAAAGGCACAAAGGAGAAGGAAACGAAAAGGAAAAAGCAACCAAAGATAAAGGAACAAACACCACGAGTATGTCCTGTCGAATACTCCCACATTCCGAGTTAAGGGAACGAGAGTCATAGGGGAGAGAGAAAGCCGAGGAGGGAAGGAAGCCCAAAAAGAAAAAAAATTTCAAGATCGTCCGTCACGAACATATCGACGTAGTCACCACGACAATGCATGAAGGAAGTCACTAAGACATGAAAGGTTCCCCCATCACAGGGGAGGTGGGAGGAGAGGATCCATGAAGACGTGCGATCGAAGCTCTAAAAAAGCATAGCGCCAACAAACCGTAACAACTCCTACTACTTCCTTGGGAAGATAAAAATCGTAGTTCAAGGGCGCAAGGGGAGTAGTGCACTCCAAGACAGACAAGTGGGGGATCTTAAAGAACTGTTAGAGGAGGGGGGACACCACACTTCGGCTACACAAAAACCTTGACGGACTAGGAGACCACAAATGAGAGACAGGGAAGGGTACAAAGTGCAAACTAGAGAGCACAGAAAATAAAAAAAGTGATTAAGGAGCGGGGGGAGATTGGAGGAGTGCCTACTCAGCCGCTAGCACGAGGTCGACATTTTTGAGAAAAAGGAAAAGGGATGCCATGAGGAAAATTGAAGGACTCCAAGGGCGGACACCAGAAAAGGGACCCTAACCGAGGAGGGAGGGTAAAAAGCGCCAGGTCTAGGGGAGGACCAACCGTCGGACAACGGTCGCCCTTAACAGGCTGAAAAGCCGAAGAGGAGACTATGGGAGGCCGATGGGGAAAACGTACAATAAAGTTTTAGTTCTCCCTGTCAGAGTCAAGACACCGCGTGACAAATTGGAGTTCTACAGATAGTCAAACGGAGATCAAAGAGAGCTTGTCTTCCTCAAGGGGTCCCACATAGCTGGTGGGTGAGGAAAAAGGGAAGGGGAATAAGGGAGAAATACCATTGGTCCCCTGGAAGCGTGGGCTCCTGATTGGGCAAACAATCTCCGAGGAGTCAAGCGGTAGTAGGCCACAGGTTACGGCCAAAAGCCAGGCACGGTCTTTTGGAACAGAATCGAGGTTAGACTGGGGATTTGTCGATGTAAAAGCACGAGGGCATTGGGGAAACGAAAAAAAGGGAACTTATAACGACCGAGTGCTCCTTCTTGCGAGAAATTCTTGTAAGTCATGTCACGAGGACTAAGTATGTTGGTTGGGTACGTGACTTGAGTCATGAGCTGTGCGAAAGGGGGACAAGGGGATGAGGGGGAGCAGCTAGGTTGCGTGGCGAGCTTTTTTTAATTCGCAAGATTGGCGCACAGTAGTGTGCCTTGTATGGGGCGCAACGCTCCTGTGATAGCAGGACCGAAAAAGGGAAGACCCGACAGGGGGTGAGCAAGGGGTTGGAGGTGTAGCTGGATCGTAAGCTGTTTTAACGTGTGTGGGATTAATGGATTTAGACAAAAAGAAGGGAGGAACCTGACAGATGCTGCGCTAGGGAAGGGGGAGGGGGAGGACTCTGAGCAGTTCGACCTTTACGGGTGGGCTTGGTTGGGGGCGCGGCTCACAGCCTAAAATGAGTCGAAGTTTGAATAGGGCGCGGGAATGAACGAGTAGGGGGGATCTGAGGGACAGGTAAAAAAAGCGGAGGTGAACAGATGAAAATAAGTCGGTATCTCTCGGAGGGTAAGGGCTGGTCCCTCTTATCTGATGGAAGAAAGTGGGATGGATAGCGGAAA
>Ga0179593_1418775_pt1 | contig 19813 bp, 25 predicted proteins | sample CZODoug2_1_08_16_FD_185931 | JGI IMG/M metagenome (GOLD analysis project Ga0179593, IMG submission 185931) | Vadose zone soil fungal communities from Angelo Coast Range Reserve, California, USA - CZODoug2_1_08_16fungal (PacBio error correction) | ecosystem: Environmental > Terrestrial > Soil >...
AAGAAGAATCGACAGTGGAGAAAGGAGGAAAGCATTGCTTGTTTTCGGGGAAGAGTACGGAGCAAAAAAAACGATAAGACGTCTTCGTGGGCACCCCTCCCCAAGAGATTAGTAAAACGGGCGTCAAGCGGAAAAGGAAATTGGTGAATAAGGAGGAAAACCTCGAATTTGAAAACAGAATCCTTCCGCGCTCTAACGCATGACGGGAGGGGGACTGGAGGAGATAAAGGACGAGGCGGAGATGGGGTCGTGATATTGGGTGCAAGTGTCGGGATGTAGATTGTGAAAAAGGGGAGGCCGAGCGTCGAAGTGGACACTCAAACTCATGGAAAGAAGAGGAAACCAGATCCCAATGCGGGAAATGACTCGGATACCGGCACAAATAACCTACCAAAAGGGTAACAAAAAGGAAAAGCTTCTTAAACTAACAAAAAGGTAAAGACGGACGCAGATGTCAAGGGACATGCAGATTTCCAGTGCTAAAGGTGACTAGTAAGATAAATTCCAATTACCATAACCACGAATGCTTGTCAAGCCTATGGAGAGGGTAGGGTTCGGATGGGCACCGAAACCAAAATGGTCCAATGCGTTCAAGATATTGCAGGGCAGGGAAACCTTGAAAACTGTGGTTTTGAGGGTTTTGAGAGGGGCGGGGGTGCGGAACCAGGAGGGGACAGACAGCTACGCAGATAAAGAAATCTACAGGGCCCAAGGTCGGTCATTGGAAACAACGAGGGCAACGCGTTGATCTCGAAACTCGATAGGTATGAAACTGTAGGTGGAAGCAGGGGACAGGAGGGGAAGAAATAAAACCCATGGTGGCTCCTTCAGGCGAAAAAACGGTGTTTTAGCCGGGGAAAGAAGGAGAGGAAGTCTTCGACGGAAAAGGATTTTATTCTGAAGTTAATGGGGAAAACCCTAAAGAGAGACCGGGGTGTCGCTGGTGTGTGCTGGGGGGGCGGTGAAAAAGGCGGCTATCGAACTCAGAAGGGACCGGGATACGCATCGAAGGTGGGTAAGGATACTGTTTGGGAAATGACGGCCAGGGCGATGTCTAGAGGAATCGGAAGTATGGTTCGAAAAAAAAATATAAAAAGAAAGAACCTGCCAAAGCTTACCCAAGCAAGCTCCCCGCAAGGACCGGGGGGTGTTGCTCGGAAAAAAAAGACGAAGGCATAGGGTCAAGAAAAAATTCCTTGTTGATGAAAGAACAGAGGAGCACGAAAAAAAAGGGGGAAAAATTGTCCTAAAGAGGCAGGAGTTCGTCAATGAGGATCTAGGAAGGCGCCCTGGGAAAGGAACAGACTGGAAGGCGAGAGACCGGACAATCCGAGGTTTGAGAACACAAAAAAACCAAACAACCAACACAAACCCCACCAAAAAAAAGAGAAGAAAAGCAAACCACACAAAACAAAAAAAAAGAAAACGAACCAACAACCACACCACAAAAAAAAGAAAAAAGAAAGAAAAAAAAAACAACCAAAACAAAAAACCCCAAAAAAAAAAAAAAAACCGCAAACAAAACAAAAAAAAAACCAAAAAAAAAAACAACCACCACAAAACCGGGGAAAACTTTTGAAGCTCGACCATGAGCTCAGGGAAGAAGAAAAAAAAAGATTTACTGGAGACGGAATGAGGGGGAGGGGATAAGATTCTTGTAAAAAGAAAAGTAAAGGTCGCGTCGTCATAGGGACGACGGGGGGACATGCCACAGAGAATGACGCTACATTGGTGGGGGCCTTGACGGGAAAGCGGACCGCCCCCATCAGATTAAAATACGACTCAACCGTCAAAAAAAGGGGTGGCACAGGGAAGAAGACAACCACAACGGGTAGTAAGAAAATTATACTTCAACCGTAGCGGAGCGGTTAAAAAAATTGAGGGGGTTTGGGAAAGCCGGGGGGGGGAGGTGGGAGGGGCGGGAAATGCCACCAAGGACACAAGTTCTCTGTGTTTCAGGAATCAAGAGCACTGGTCGTCTACAAGCTTCCTATAGATGTCCGTTTGGAATATCAGCTCAAAGCCAGTACGACGAACTGTCAAGGGAAAGAGTAACTTCGACAAAGAAGGGTGTGAGTGGGGAGAGCCATGGGAATTATCTAGAGTCAATTTAAAAGTATGGAGGAATTATTGTCCAAAATGGCAGAAGAGAGAAACGTTGGGAGGACCGGAAAAATAGGTAACCCCAAGTCGTTCCTGTCAAACGGGGAGAAAAAAGGGGGAAGGGGGAAAGACCCACGGATGGGGGGAAATTAAGTCCCGACATACTTGCGGAAAAGGATTAAGCGGTGGGAGCTATAGTGGGGTGAACTTGAGCGTTAGGCACGACGAAATTTTTGCAGCGCGCTACTTTGGCGCAAAGGGGAGGGATTTGGAAAAACAAGACTCAAAAGACAATTGTTGTACAAGCCTGGCAGTCAAAACATCTACCTCACATGAGGGGAAACCCCCAAAAATTCGATCGAAAAGGGGGAAGGGGACCAGGGGAGCCGCTGGGAAAGAGAATTTGTCACGGTGGAGGAAGGTCCACGTAAAAAAACCGCTAACTAAAGGTGGGGCATGAGTGATTTAGTAAGGGTCCCCCAGGGGAAGCCTGAAATCCTTCAATCGGTGGAAATTCGAAGAGAGACCTGGAAGGATCTTGAACAAAGAGGAAACCAACCTGGATGGAGGCGGGGGAAAAATGCACCACTGGTATATGGCCCATGGGAAACCCTAGTCACAGAGAATACTACTAGGGGGGTGAGAAAAAAGGATAAAGAGGGGCGGATAAATACTAAGGGGGGGTTATGAAACATCACCTTACCTGGGGGTTTTCTTGGTTATAGGGGAGAGGGGCTGTATAAGAGACGGGGGAAGCAAAAAAAATTCCATGAAAAAAAAAAAAAACAAAAAAGAAAAAACAAAAACAAGATTCTCCTTAAAAAGGAGTCGGAGAAAATGAGGAAAATCACGGGGGGATTTCGGATACCGAACGAAATAAGAAGCGGTGTACTAAAATCGGAGTTTGTGGGAGGGGAAACAAGGTACCTGGCAAACTTGGAAGGTCCATATTGAATCGTTACGGGAGGGAAAAAAAGGACATGGAGTAAGACGATGTTTTCCTTTTGGGGGTTGAAATTGTGGGGGGGGGTTGATGGGAAGAGATTGGGGGCCGGACGGTAAAAAATGTAATTATTTGTAGCGGGGGTCCCGTCGACTGTTGAATAAATTTTAAGGGGAGCCAAATTGTCGCAGACAGGAAAGGAAACAGCTGGAAAAACAGGAATGGAAAAAAAGATATGAATGCACTTAGGGACAAAAAAAATCGCAGAAAAGCAGGTCTTCCCTTTGGGGAAGAAGAGGGAAAATTCTTTCATAGAGAGGGGATTAGAAAGGCTTGACGAACCGCCTCAACGGAGAGTAATCAAGGCTTGGAGCAGCGGTGGCGAACGAAAAGTCCTGGGGGGGCTTATTGTGTACGAGCGTAACATCAACTACATCAAGGACGCACTGGAACCGGAAAAAAGGGCGCTTTCGGGAGTTCAGTTTCCAGCACTTTAGAGGGGAGGAAAGCGATGTTCATCCGTTACCGTCAAAATAGGTATTGGACAAAACCTCTACCTTGAGGGAAAAGGCAAAAACCTAAAAAGGGGACCTACAACACCGCGATCATTAAGAGCGCTGTGACGGGCACTAGGAGAAAACACCGGGAAGGGACAAATTGCGGATTACTACGCTTGGGCCCAGTGTCACACGCTTAAAGGGTCGGTTAAAAGGGGAGAAAAAGCCACCTACCGATCAGTGGGAGTGGACATGTGTAGGAGTGAAAAACTGAGGAAAGCTTCAGAGCACTAGAAGGTCGGGGGGGGGAGAAAGCCTATATACGGTTAAATTAGGGATCGCACAAGGGATAAAAGGAATACAGGGATTAAGGAAATTGAAGGAGGAGTGGAAACAGAAAGGAAATCAAGGAGGAAAAAGAACTCACGGCAGGCATATATTGACTGGAAAACTTTCGGGAAGGGAAGCAACTCGGGTTCCAAAAGGGAATAAACCACAAGAGTAAGACTACAGTAGAGACTGCAAGAGGGATGATCGAGGTTAGTTGGGAATTTGAAAAAGGGGAGAAGGGTTTCGTCTGTTTATATTAGGAAAAATACGGGGGAAAGGCCAGGTATCAAAGGGGGAGAAAGGAACCGGTCGATATCCGCACGGGAGTCATCGTTGCTTGTCGTATCCGGGAAAGGGAAAAGCCCGCTCTAAATTACTGTTTTTCACTGGGGAAGGGTTGCGCTGGGGGGGGGGTCGCCCACAACTCAAAATTACGAGGTCAAATTGTCAATAAAAAGGAAAGGGGTTGTAAAGTTCGGGTCAAAGGGGCAGTTTTATGCAGAGGGAATACCAGGGGGGAGAAGCAAACCAGGATGCCCTTTAAAGGAAGCAGGGATGAATAACGGGGGCAGGGGTATGAGCTGGGGGAAAAAGACCGTAATACTACTCCAGCGCAGAACAGGTTGTAGTGGGTAGTAATTTTCCATTAGGGCATTGGGAGGACAGGGGAACGTCTTGCTCAAATTTATTGGAGACAAAGTGAAGAAGTCATACTGGGGAAGAAGAGACTGTGTGGCATGGTCCGCGGTTGGAAATTCGTGTATCGGCCGTCTTACCCTTAGGGAAAAGAAAAAGAGGGAATCAATGCCTTCTTTTGAGGGGTTGTCCTTCCAAGGATTATAGTAAGGTGGAGACTACAAGGGGGGGGGAAACACTTCGTGACGATGTCAAACCACTCGTGTTGGGGCAGGCGGGAGGGTTCAGCGGGCTTGCCTGGGAGGGAATTAACGTCACCTTTATAACGAGGGAAAAATGAGCGAGACAAAGTGGGAGGAAAAAACGGACTTATGTTGAGGGTTTGGAAACGGTACTGAATTAAAGAGACACTGTGGGCACTCCCCATACGGGGGAAGGTAAAGAGGGAGATAGTGCCCGTATAACTTCGTCAATGACTGGTTTGATGTGGAGACCGGGCATCCCAGGTGTAGTTCAGGCAAGTTTACGGGAGGGGGAAGTGAAATCGTAAAAGGGCAGGAAGAAGGTCTTGGGCGAAGGAAATCACCGTCAGAAAAAAGAATCTAGTTGCAGGGCGGGAGCTGGGAATCGCGCCATGTAATCTTGGAATCATGGACATCGGTTTAATGAAGTTCGGGTGGGAGGGGGGGGGAGATAAGTCACACAGAGCACGAGAGTGTGTGGCTCAAACGAGGAACCATACCCTTCGTATTCATTAAACTATAAAGGTGTCTTAAACGATCGGGCCAGCCCCTAAGGAAAGGGGGGGGGAATATCGAAGCGGGGATTCTGGTTCCATAATGTCCGAAGTCGTTGAAGGTAAAGCAGAAAAAATGGAAATTCTCAGGGTGCCGAAATGACCGGAACTCATAGGGCCTGGTGAGTGACCGTCACCGGAAGAAAGGGGAGTTCAGATTCCTAGTAGGAACAAAGCGATTAAAGGTCGAATTGCGTCCGTGAATAAAAAACGTTTGGCGTTTATGGGAACTGGGCCTGGGGTGCCAGCCAGCGGAAAAACAGTCGAATCTGGAGTGGGGGAGGGGAGGAATATCTCGGAAATACCCGCGAAACTAATGGTGGAAGGGACTCCACCTACCGTCATCGTAAAGGGGGGAGGGGGGGGCTATGAACGGTTAAACTCTGAGGAAAACCCTGGAGGGATTCGCAAATAGGGAGTGGGGGGTAGGACATACGCTTGATTGAGGAGATGGTTCTAAAAACGGGAGATACGTGTGCTTTACTTCGGTCAAGAAAAGACACGCCACAAGGCTGAAAGTACCATTTCTAGGGAGGAAAAAAAAGCCAGGACGATTTCTTTCTGCCGAAGGGGGAAAAAAGGAAACCCTGCTGGTCTGGTCAAAGGACGTAGCTACGAGGGAATGTGGAAAAGGGAGGGGGTCATCGTTGGCCTTTCCTGCTAAAATAGGTCCTGAAGGAAAGAGGGGAACGCTTTTCACAGCGGCATCGGAGGATCTAGAACCTAAAATGACTGGAACATCGCGATCAACAAAAGGAAGAAAAACTCCCTTAATGAGGAAGATCGTTGGAAGGAGTAAGAATAATGCTGAGAACTATTAATAAACGAGGGAGTTTTTGCGATAGGCTTGGATCATAAGAATAAAAAGATCCTAACTGTAGGATAAAAGGGAAAAACATTTGTGACCCGATGGTAAACACCGGTGAACATTTAGTGAACTACGCTGTAGGGCGTGCAGATTAGACCCTGCAGTGCGACCGAAATGTAACCATATCCACGTCGCGGGGGAGAGAGAGAGAGGAAAACAACAACAACTTAAGTAGTATCAAGAAGGAATCATGTTAAATGTGGGAATCCGGTTAAAAGGGTAGTGTACAGGGAAAAGATGAAAAGAATAACCGCGATTCAGAACTGTTGCATAAGCTTTACACGAGGAACAGGGGGGGAGAAGTCTTATCTCCATTTAACTAGGTTCGCGGGGGATAAACGCCTAAAAAGCGCCTACTTGCCCTATTGTAAACTCGCATTCTCACTGGGAAGCGAAGAGCACACTTCTCAGAGGGGGAAGTTCTCTCATTGGGAGAACTCTTTCTCGAAGGGAGGGTGATATTCCTCCCCGTGATTCTGGACCATCAGGCGGGGTGGGGTGGGGGGGGGTGGGGGGGGGGGGGGTGGGGGGGGAAAAATCTAAAAAGCAATTTCGCAGGAACAGTGACCAAAGGGGGTACGATCAGTTCCCGGGTCATCATCCGTTTGAAAAATGGACCCGACCATAACATGGGAAGAAATGATTCTAAGAATCTTCCCGTCGGCAGAAAGAAAGCGCTGCTTTGGATTTACGCTGGCAAGGAAGTCAGGCACCGTCAGAACAGTCTAAAGTAAGGATGCCTAAGCGTCAAAGGGAAAGAGGAGCAATCATATTGCGATCTCAAGGACGTTTGGCGAGTTGAAAGGGTTCCGCCCCGGTGACGCACTAGGACGGTTTGGGGAATCGCAACAATGACGTTTCAGAAGGGAAAAGACTAATACGACAATAATGTTAAAAAAAGAACGGTGTAGAGCGGGGAATCAAGGAACTGGAAAAAAAGGCGCAAAAGAAGGGTCATTGAAAAGGACGGGCGAGAAAATTAGCTTTAAAAGCGCTTTGTACTACAGGAATCTAGCAGCAAAGTCGGTAGTTGACGTGGTAAATAATTATCTGAAGAAGGGAGCATTTCAGGACAGGTACTTATACCAGAAGTAGTTGACTTGGGGATGCACGGAACTTAACGACTTAGCATTAAATGTAACCCCGCTATAAAAAAGGGGAGGAAGCTTGACAATACTTAATGGGAGTCTTGTGGAAAGGATAAAAAATTAGAAACAAAGTTTTGGGCATGAAAATACGAATTTCGGGGAATAAGGGGCGGACCACAACGCGATTGGAGGTTTCCTCAAAAGCAATCAAAAAGAAAGGGCCACTATCACCCAGATGTGTTCCGTCTCAAGCATTTGCAATGCGCTTCACCATATCAATAAATGAACCCAATATTACGGTGGGACTCGTTAATTCACGGAACAACGAGATGAACTTGCCTGAAAGGACGCGGGAAAAAAGGGGGAGCCAACAGAAAGACTTTGGCATGAAGAAACTTGCCAAACAGGGTCAAAGACCTCCACATAACAAAAGACGTTATAGAGAAAAAGCTTGACAGCCAGGAAGGGGATGGCACAAAAAGGCTTAGTTGCCTTACCTGATTAAACATCAACCATACCTGCTAGTAGTCCTTGAGATGCAGAACACTTTGTCAGAGAAAGAGGTTGAAGCTTCGGCTAGGATCCGTTAAGCAAACCCAGCAAAGCCCGGGAAAAGGAAAATATCAACGCGTGGTGAAAGAGCTTAAATGATGTAGGACACGAAGTGGGTGCCACAGTCGAAGGAATAGAAAAAACTCTCATCCGTGGCAAGGAAAAAAAGTGAATCCTGTCGGGAGATGGTACGGAAGATCAGGTTAATAAAGGTCACTATAACACCAATTACTGAGAGAAAAGAGGGAATTCCAAGACAGGTTTGGTTGAGAAAACGATATGGAATGGATTAACTCCGTGGTGAGGAAAGAAAAAGGGAAAACTCAAGACTTTTGGTAATGAAATAAGTGGATTAAAAATTTATGACTCCACCTCAGCACAGGGGGATGGCGCGTTAGTATAGGAGTGGACAAACTAGGCGACAACGGAACACGTCTTTGGTCTCGCTCACTTACAGGAAAAATATCAGCAGTAAGAGGAAAAAGTTCCCTTCAAAAGCACCGAAATACACACGGCTTGCCAGAAGAAACTTGAAAAACACCATACTGGAAACATTTGATACGAAGTTGCGGGGACTCCAAGAGAATAACTGGAAACTATCATTCAGGAGTGTGGTACAAAAAGAGCCCAATAAAGATGACAAGGCCATGCATAAGGGAAACACCTGGCAAAGAGTTTAAAAGGGATCCAAGTGGAACATTTAGACAGGGTTAAAAAATCAACATCCGGAAAAAAAAGTATCAACCTATTTATGTACAGACTGTAAAAAAATATATCAGTTGGAAAAGAAAATTGGGTCGCTACATGGGAGGAAAAAGCTGTGGGTTATGAGGTGGACTCAAGATGGTGGCCGGAAAAAGTTTCTCGAAAAAATAAACGTCGCGAGTGAACGTTTTGCCAGGAGAGGTGACAGTCCTGTGACACGCAACGAAGAAAGGGTAATGCAAAACTCACTTGCTTGTCTATCCCTGGGGAGATAAGAGGTTAGGTTAGTTCAAATCGTATGAGAGTAGCTAAAACCACTCATATGATAAGTTGTGATCAAAGAGTACGAACGGGTTTTGGAGGGGAAGGTACTCAAGAACAATGGGACCGAGCTCCATCCAACAACGGATCGGTAGGTGGTTTGTGGGGGAGTCTATGGTACAAACGTGAATTGCAATACGCTGGAAAGGTAAAACAACTTGTTCGAATCTGATCGATGCAAAAAGCGTTGGTAAGAGTGGTAACCATGAACCATTCAGAGAGAATAAAGAAGGAGTATAGGGGGGTTTGGATTCAAGAGAGTGGGAGGTTGGAGCTGAACACGTAGGAGTGGCATACCGGTAATCAAGGGGGGGGCCTGGGACGTAAAAGGAGCCGACGGGTAACCACTACCAATACGAACAGCGACCTACGGTTCCAAGTACGACACTTCATGGGAAAAGAAGACTACCAGAAAATCCGCAATAAGGAAGGTCTCCAATCCCCATATTGATCTACGGTCTCAGCGGAGGATGGGGTTTAGCAGGTCTTAAGTCCCGAATAGTCCTCATCGCCCATGAAGTCATTTCATATTCGGGAAAAGAAATAAATTTCAAGTAAAGGGAAAGGGGAGATGGGTAGACAGTTTTGGTTGGGTCAAGTCTATATTTCTAGGTGAAAGAATTAATCCTATCGGGGGCATACAAATTGGGGGGCGCAAGGAAACCTGAAGTCAACCCAATAAAAAACATAATAAAAACCAAAGACATCGTACACGATGGTGAACTTCCATATCTCTCAAAACAAAATCAACCAAGTTGAAATATAACAACAATTCAAAAGGCCTGGAACTCCAAACTGTGAAAGAGGGGGGGATTACTCAAGAGGAAAGGAACATGCGCTTCCAGTTATAAATTGTTGAAATATGCAGGAGGGGAAAGGGGAAAAAAAGCCAACGCCGGGCTTGAAGTCCTAGGTCTAGGTATTTCTAGTGTCAGCAAGAAAAAGGGGAAGTGGAAGGGGGTCCGCATAGGGGGGGAAAGGGATAGCGGTGAAGAACAGCCTTGAAGTCAACCTTGTGGGGGGTTGGGGGGGATTTGGGGGGAGATGGGGAGTTTCGCACCCGGCGAGGTAAAAGCAAAGAATCACAAAAAATCTCCTTCCCAGGGGCGGTTGGGGGACTAAGAAAAGTCATGAACAGCCCGAATGGAAAGGAGATCACTTAACTGTCGATGTGCTGGGAGGTTGGAAAACGACAAAATTTAAATTACGGGAGAAAAACAAGGGGTGGGGGGACATGGATGCCGTGATCGCCCAAAACAGTGGAAGGTTTGAAGCGTGGAAAAGCCGCGAAGGTCAGATCTTGAGAGGAAAAAAGAAGAATGTTATTCAAAGGACAGTTTGGGAAAAAACAACGAACAATCAGTTACCCAGTTAGTTCGCGGGGTTGGTGGTGAGGTGAAAGGGGGGAAGCAAGGGAAAACATGCCAACCGGAGAACGGGGACTTGCCGGGAAAAGAAAAACGACTTGGGGGGAAAAGAATGGGGGGGGGGGGCGGAGTCGACTTCCAGTTCGTTGTCAACTGTAGGACGAGAGGATTGTTCGGGTAAAGAAGAATCAGACGAAGCTCAAAAGGGGTAGACATAGAGGGAAAACGCGCCGTTGCGCCTCACAAGAGTAGAACGATCGAGCCAACCGAAAAAAAGATTACATCTTTGGGCAAAGAAAGGCGGTATTAATTCCTGAGAATAGGACATGTGAGAAAGACCAGGGGGACGTGGAGCACATCGGCAAGGAGAGGGGAAAGGAAAAAATTCGGAAATAGAGGAAAGGAAAAAAGGGGAATGGAACACACCTTGATTCGTGGAACGGAACTCTTACAAATATCAGGGATTAATACGAATAAAATGAATGATAGTAAAATAAAACATGGTCTCGAGGACAACCTGCTTTCCTGTCGGAAAAGAAGGAAAAAAAGTCGTTGACAGTTAGGTACTGGTCGAGTACGATTAACATGCCAATTAAAATAATCTAAGGAAGGGCGAGACGTGAAGATGAGGATTTTCACGAAAAAGAAGTATTACTAAACTCTGGGTGGTTTGAAGAGGGAAAAATCCCAACATCAAGTCAAGACGACTTCAACAAGGATCGCTAAGTTTGAAGGTTAAATCGAGCTAACAAAAGGATGAGGAAAAGAGGAGGGAAAAGAAAAAAACCTATCAATAGGTAATCGGTTGGAGATGCGGTGTGCTTGGTCTGTCAAAAATTCCAAAAACAAGAAAGTGAGCAGGGCACTAAGGCTCTGGTTTAATTTTGCCACGAGATCAGAAGGAGGGAGTCCCGGAGGTCCGAAAAGAATTCTGTTTCTTGGAATTTTATAAGGACGAAAAGTACTACGAGGGGGGAACGATTGTCGTAAACTAGAAAGAAAAAGCGGGGTCTTGGGATCGAAAGGCACATGGGGAAGAGATCGAGCAAAGGCGTTTACGGGAGTAAGAAACTATGGGTGGTTGAAGGACGTCCGGACAATCACTGTGATGTTCACGCAACCGTGGAAAGAAGTTACTAAAAATCCTCTTTGGATAGTAGTGGGTCCACTTGAGAAAAGTTAGACGGTGAGCACCTGTCCCGGTAGAGGAAGGAGAACAGCCAGGAAAATTTGCTTCGCACACGATGAAGAGTCACCGGTTGCTCGATCGAATGGTGAAAAGGAGAAAAGAGGGGGAGGACCCACCCTCACATCCGTGGGCCGAGCTGGGGGGGGGGGAGGAAGGGGGTAGTGGTCACGAAACGTTGGGACACGAATCTCGATTACTCCAGATTGTTGAAGACCCCTGTCCGAAGGGATCCGGGGGCAAAGTGACGGTCCACTCAAAAAAAAAGGAAAAGTAAACGGCCACTGTAACCGTTAGCCGAGGGAAAAAGAGGGGGGGCATTTGCACTGTGGATTCCTTCCCCCGGAACAAAAACCGCGGAAAGAACGTTTCAGGAGAGGGCGTCGGGGGGTGGTCCCAAAACTTGAAAACTTCCTGAAGAAACTTAAAAGACTTTTTCAGTAGAATATAAGGGGATCCCGTCGCAGGATGGGACAGCGTTGATGAAACCAAAACGTCCAAGGTGGAAATTGGAACGTCCAATACGCCACAAACGGTTGGTTGAGAAGGAACCAGAACTTTCACCTGATCAAAGAAAAACAGTGATAGGTGTTCGTGCGAGTATAACGTATTTCAGGAATCACCACTGGGAGGTATTCACCAACGAGTCCCCTTACCTGGGACATTCAAAAAGGGGGGGGGAGAGGTTATGCTGTACTGTAACGTAAGGGTAAGAACACCCACTACAAAAGAAAAAAAATTTTCATCAATTAGGTACGAGGCATGGAGACCGAAAATGAAGATGGAGAATGAAATGTGGTCTGGCTGGAAAAGAAGATCCCAGAACTCTCGGACTTCCTAAAGGAATTCTGGGATTCTTGTCCCCGTTTCTGGGGTTCCTCTTGCAAAAACTTAGAACAGGGGGGAAAATCAAGCATGAATGGAAGGGGACGCAGACCCTTGCCATTTTGTGGAGAAAAAAGGAAGAGGTGGTACTGTGGGGGGGTTTGATTAATTGGTGGTGGTGAGGGGGAGTGGGGGGGACGGAAGAATGGTACGTAACGGAACAGCTGTTACTGATTGGGGATCGGTTTTGGAAACAGAAGAGCTGTTGCAGACTGAGTGTAAATTTGAAGGGGGGAAGGGACCGCTCGAGCGAAAGTCATGATTAAAGATATTGACCTGTCACCCAAACTGAAGGGCAAGGAAAAACTCGGAAAGGGGGGCCCTGTATGAGGGCGAAAGGAATCTCCTTCATTCGAGCGGAGGATGAGACCGTGGTGCGTCAGGGAAACAGGATCAACCATCAGGAGAAGAAGAAAATCTGGAAGGCTGGAGGTAGGAAAAGAAAGAGGATTTTTGATCCTTAGGATCGCAACGAACAAGCAATTGTGGAATGGAACCCATTACGGAGAGGGGTTCGTCTGTCGTCCAAGGGGTACTTCTTGTACGATGTTCATCTGTGACCGTAAAGGTGACCAGGGGGGGGGAACGGAAATAGCTACATGAAGCGCCAAACAGAAAAATATCTTTGCATAAAGATTAGTCATTTAATAGTTGCGTGTCCGAATCAAACTTTAAAAAGTGCAATAAAATCCATTGCGGATGTCTACCTCAGGGGGGGTAAGGAAAAGAGGGGCACGTTTTCTGGACGAATTAGATCGAAAAAAAAAAGACCTATCCTTGTTGATGGAGGACCATGGGTAGTTTAGTCTGCAGAAAACAACGTTTCGTGAGATCCAACTGAAGAGAGGGGCAGAAATAAGTCTTTAAATGAACAAAAGAAGTAGGGATCGCCCCACGTGGACCTGGAAAGTACGGTGCAATTTCCATGGTTGCGTGTAAAGACTATTTCCCCATCCGCGGACAAGCATGCTCAAGAAAGGAGAAGAATAGTATGGATCATGGGAGGGAAAAAGTTCAGGCAACTCGGTGGGAAAACCGGCAAAACCCCAAGGAAACTACATACATTTCGAGAAAGGAAACTGGCTGGCAAGGGGGATATGGTGAGATTGGTAACCTCACTAACCCAATTGAAAAGTGTGGTGGGGCCGTAGTTGGATAGGCGTGTAAAAGGGTTGAAAAAAAAAGTGAAAAGCTTTATAACTCTTACCGGGATCGAGGAAAAGAATTGAGGTCATCGTGCTGGGCGAACAAGGGTTAAAAAGTTCCCAATCACAGCGAAGTTTTCAACAACGTGTAGGGTCGCTTTCGCACCAAAAACTCGATTCGGAAGGGGACAAAGTGTTCTATAGGATGTTTTGTAAATGGGTCGGGGATTCAGTGGGAAAAAAAAGAGAGGGGAAAGGAAAAGTGAAAGGGCCGTGACCCCATGCATAGACATGCAATGAGATAAGTAATCTGTTCTCGTTTGGGCTGCATAGTTGCACTAATCAGAAACTCCCAAGAGGTCAAATGGTAGTGTGGGGGAATTAGGGAAAGTCTTAATGGAGGAGGGAATGTAAAAATACTGCGCAATGATGGCAGCACACGGAGTTAAGGAAATTCCATAGGGGCCAAAGAAACTGTATTGGAGTTCCTAGTGTGTCCATAAAAATACAGGTGTTATCGGCCGTCTAAAAGGATCAATAAGCGGAAGCGTCAGAAGGTCATGCATGATTTTAGGTGTGCCTGAAAGGGTGGTCACGATTACGGAAAGTTACCCACTCGTGATCAGATTGGCAGGGGGAGAGTAACACTCGTTTGTCAATGTAACGGGAGGGGACACAGAGGGAGGGCATGTGTTGAGGTTATGACGGGCGGGATCAGAATTTGAAGACCTGAACTTCGTTACAGGGAAGGACAAAAGTTGTTCTGCAAAAAAAAAGAAATAAGTCGGAAGATGTGGATGGTTGGGACGGGAGGGAAAAGAACACAAGCACCAAGCTGGTTTCCAATAATCGCCATTAGAAGAAAAGGCTTCGGGTTGTTATGTGGGTAGGCTCCAGTTCTATAAGTCTTCATTCACCTTGGTCTGTGGGAGGGGAGCTAAATCTTATCGGAAAGAGAAGTAAGTGAGCGGGCAGGAGGCGATTGCACCGCGGACAAGAGATAGTTGGGCAGTTTCCGAGGAGTGTGGAAGCGCGCCATTGAAAATGCTTGAAAAAAAATGTGAACAACTCTGGGGAGTACTTTGCCCAAAGGCGTTTGCCTGGTTGGAAGGACAAAAAACTCAGAGTTGGGAGCCCCTAAAGGGAAGCAGACCTAGAAAAGTAAAAAAGAAGACTTTGTGGTCTTCGATATGACGCCCAAAGACTAATTCGTAGGGACCTTAAGAGGAAGCTATATGGGGGGGACAGGGGGTTAAAAAGAGGTTAATTTGACGAGGCATCAAGAACCGGAGGTTAGAGTAGCAGACTAAATGAAAAAAGCACAGCCTTCAGTACAAGGGGAAGTAAGGGGCACGCAACCTGGAAGCCATGATTGCTTCCGGAGGAGCGTAGGAAGCGCTGTGATCGGGAGGACTATTGCTTAATGTGAAAGTAGTAAAAGGGTGACTAAGAGGAGGGATTCACGTGGATTCCTAAAAAGCTACACCGTCTATCTTAAGGGGGGGAAGAAAATCATCTTCACAAAGGGGGAAGAGGGGAAGAAAACCCCTTAATACTGGAGGAAAGGAGAAGAAGGTAAACTCTCCCAGTCCCGAATGGTGAACGCCAATCTTATTCGGATAGGACAGTGGAAAATGGCGAGCTGAAAGGGGAATGACGGACTTTAACTTGTAAATGCAGATTTGATAAAGCGGAAACTCAAACGAAATCAAAATCCAATTGCGAGTCTTCCCGAAAGAGAAAGCGATTTCTATACGACTGATGCCCTGGACGTAAGAGGCCATTTTTAACCCTCCAGAAAAGAAGAAAGGAGAGAGGACACCAGCATTGGTGCGTGGTCAGCTTTTAAAAAATTCTAAATAAAGAACACCAATGGGAGAAACGGTTGAAAGGAAAAAAATTGCATCCTCGTAGGGTGTCGCCAGCGACCTTCGAAAATAAACAGAAATCGCCGCGCGAAAAAAGCACTTAAGGAGAAAAGAGGTTTTTACTAGAGAAAATAATGCGAGCACTTTAAAATATGGGAGGTTGGGGATAGTAGGGGGAAAAGTAATCCTACTTGATATGACTAAAATTGTTAAAAGGTATAAACAGCGTAATGGAAAAGGTGACTCGCGGGTTAATTTTCAACAAAAGGGGGGGATTACCCTGCCAGTGCCGTCACTTTTAAAAACAAAGTCTTCCACAGGGGTCCGATTCAACCTGTAAATCTCTCGAAAAAAAACAAGAGAGAATCATGGTTCATTGGTGAATATTCATGTTAAAAGGCACTGGGGGTCTGTCTAATCTTTGAAAAAGAAAAACCGCGAGAGACTGGAGAAAAGGTTACAATCGGACAAAGGGGTGCTAAAAGGGGTTCTCCCAGTTAGAGCTCGTAGAGGAATACCACGCCCTAGGCAGCCGAAAATACGTGCCACTAGTTCTCAGACAGGCTAGCAGCAAAGGCAGTCAAAAACGAAGAGGGGGCTCAGTAAGGGCGGGACGAGATTGAAATCCTTCGCTTGTTCGAGACGGTTACGGGGGGCTCAAGCCAGGATTAGAGAGCGGGGCCAGGGTAAGAAGAGAGGACCAAGATACCATTTCGCAGGACAGAACGCAGGGGTACATCGAGTAACGTATCTAAAGAGGGTAAAAGGGACCAAAAAGACCAAATGTTTGAAAAAAAAAAGGGGGGTGGAACCCAAGGGTCGGAAAGGAAAGACCAAAAAAGAAAGTACTGAGAGTCGGCATAAGAAAAGGAGGTGAACCTTGAGGTTGGGGGGCAGATATAAAAAACGGGAAATGCAACGGAGTCACGGAAAAAAAAAAAAAAGAATCACGGAAGGGAAAAGATCATAGTGCAATTCCTAAAAAGCTGGTGCGATTGACACGTGGCCAAAAAACTTCTCCTGAGGGACGGGGGGGGGGAGATCAGCGCAATCGGGAAAACGCAAAGAGCGCGCGACGACAATATTTCAGATGCAAAAGAGGAAGAGGGATCACAGGAAAAGGAACCAAAGAGAAAACGTTTGCATATTTCACAGAACAAGCGCGAACACGTTTGACAAACGGAAAAAAGTCGTACCGGTTGACGTTGGGTATCCGACGAAAAGAGGAATTATCACGAAATGAGAAATGAGTGGAAAGTGCTCTAACTTCCAAGACGTCGACAATTAATGAAAAAGTGCGAAACAATACGGAATAGTCTTGGGAACTCTTTAATAAAAGTAGACTTTTGACTGAACTACGAATGTCTAGAAAAGGGGGCCACCCCCCGAGTCTGGTGCTGCTACGTCAAGGGAACAACGACCTTGGCCAGTCTACCAGATTGGGTAACATTCGTAAAGCATTCATAACTTGCACAAGATAAAGACGGAATGACCCCTATATGGGGTGTCACAGAAGGCATTCAGTCAACAAAACTTACTCCAGATTCCGAGCATTGGGAAAACTTCGACACAAAAAGTGGGAAAAGGGAGAACCCGGGCCTTAAACGGGCGACTACAAAGACACAACGACGTTATAGGGCGAGAGATCTTAACATCAGTCAGGTTGGCAACAACGGCGGAGCGACTTAAACCTATTCAAAACATAACCGGGAGATTATTTCAGAGGGGTGCAGAACACTTTTGTTGGGTAAAAAACAATTGATGAAGGGAATCTCTAGAGAAATACCCAACAGTCAGCCCTCTGAAAAACGAAAAAAAAAAAAAACAAACGAAGTGGGGAGGAAAGAGTACATGAGGGATACGAAGGGTTACCCTGCGGAATAAGCACCTTACTTCATCCGTGGCATAACAAAGAAGAAACCTGGAGATTAACGACCAAAAAAGGAATAATCGGGACAAAGGCTTTCGTCGGACAAAATAGGGAAACAATACTTTCTTGATGGGACAATCTATGGACTTAACCACCGGGGCCATAAATGGTCGACCGTACTTTTTACCTTCCCTACTAAGGACTAATTGGAAAATGACTCCCGAATCACTAAAGCAACATGGGAAGGCGCTGGGAAGGATCGAGTGAAAAAACGGAGGCAGAAAGGACCTTGACTGGTGAGAAATTGCAGTTGGTCTGCCTGGGGTGAAAGGACCAATGGGGAATTCACCTCTCCATCAAGGAACCAAGAATCACCTACAAAGACGATATAAAAAGGGGTGAAGTGCGTGGGCGAAAGCCACTAAAATCATTCTACCGGGCTTGATAAAACACTAAAGAAAAAAGACCGATGACCTGCGAAAAAGACAGGGGACAAAAAGGGGGGAATATGGATCCCATTTTCAAAATGAAACACTCTTTGTACCCAATAGCAGACGGCCCAACTACAGTGTAGTGAGTTTACAAATCCAACACAATCGAGTCAGGGAAAAGAAAGACGTCAGCTGACCTTTAAAAGGTCAAAAGGGGTCTAACGACTCACGAGTGCCTAAGGGGGACTCGCAATCTGCGGAAATACAAGGATAGGCGGGGGGGGGGGAAAAAAAAAAGGGGTCCCGCGAGGGGGGAAAGTCGTATTAAAAAAAGCCAAAAAAAAAGGGTAATTGAAACACAAAGGTCAGTTAGAGAAAACGGGGGCGAAATACTTTCGTGTGGATTTGGTCCGTTATCGCTAATAACCTAAAAAGTATTCTGATCAGGGTGGGGCGCCGCTTTAAGACACTTTGTTGGGGCATCACTCATAAAGTTCCAAGCAGACAACATAGTTGGTGGGTGAGTAGAAAAGGGGGAAAGAAAAAAATTGCCTGACGGTTTGAAGAAAGTGTTAAAAAGCAAATGGCGTCGCTGCCAAGGCGGTGGACAGTTGCCATTCGGAAAACGGCAATAGGAGGCAGAGATCGGGGGGCAGATGTGGGGGGGGAGGCAGAAGCGTAGGTCATTTGGGCCGTTCCATACAGTTGATGTACTGAACAGTCGAAAGCCTAAGGTATGGGAAAAAAAGAATACCACGACATGTTTCCGGTCAAGGGCTGTTTCGGGAGGAGAAGCCTGATCACAAAAAACCGAGAAAATCCTATGTCGTTTTTCGCCCGCCCCGGAAGCAATAGGAGAGATAAGGATTGGGGTCCGGGGGACAGGAACAATGGCGATCCGCGATCTTAAAAGAGATTGACGCCCTCATAAATGGCGGAGGAGTGGTTCTGGAGCAGTGTGGACACGTAGACTTTAATAAGGGAAAAAATATCCCGAACGGCGAAAAAGGTGGGGGGAAGAAACTCAGTCCACAGACGAAGACGGAATAAGAGTACAAACGAGGACAAGGAAGGAAGAGAAGTCCAATAAACTCAACCGAAAAAAATCAATAAAAAAATGAAAATCTTGGACTTGAGAAAAAACAAGACAAGTCTTCCTCTACGATCATGATGCTGAGTTTCTTCTAAATGTTGCAATAGGACATCGACACGGGCAATTAAGGCAACCCCAACCGATGTTAGTTTCGTAGTAAGGGAGAAGGGGGGGGGGGATGGTCTCAACCAGACCCCATTTGGAACAAACAGAGTGCTTTTCACGATATTTCAGAATCGAAACTTGAGAAAACTTGGGTTGGGTTGTTTGTGTCTCTGGGCTTTAACCCATGATAGGGGGGAGGCAGCTACCGAGAACGATCTCCTTCCTCATCAGGGCGGGTAAAAGAAAAAAAAGGTGGAACGAATTTGGAAGAAGGGCATGATTAAAAGCGAGGAAGGGGCTGGATTAAAGAAAGTGGGGGGAAAATGGGCATAGAAACAGGGTGGGAATGGGATTGCCGCGCTCACCAAAGTGGCAAGGGGCAAGCTGATTTAAAAGAAGAAGGGACACTGATCTTCTAAGAAAGATTAAATTGCAGGTTACAGTGGGAACCGAACCGCACAGAGCAATCGCGAAAGACACGGTAGTTATGGTTCAGTTTTACCGGGGAAAAAAGGGGGAAACTTTCTGCAACGCGTGCGGACAGTGGCGTTTAACTCTATACGGGGGGGGGCGACAGGTAAGGTGGGCGTGCGTCTTGGAAGGCCCAGGGTCTTCACAATCTGGGAAAGCAAAGTATGTTCTGTGAAAGACCTCTAAAAAATCAATTCTATCACAGAGGCCACGCGCGGGGCTCCGACAAAGAGAAATGGAAATAGAGTAGCCAACCGGCGAAAACTCGGGAAACCAAGAAAGATTAATTGCGGGCGGGTGAAAACCTGAAGGTGTCCCCTGAGTTTTTGCAAGGGGAAAAAAGAGTCGGTGAAGAAAAGGACTGAAGAGAAGTCTTCGAAGGGACGGAAGCCGGGATTCGTCCGGACGGAGAAAATACTAGTGTACTAAGGAGCTTAAAAATCATTCTAAAAAAGACCAGGGACTGATCACCAATACCAACCGGATTTTCCTGTCGAAGTTGAAAGAATAGGGACAGTTCGCTGTTACTTTGAACAGTTAAGTAGAATCGGAA